>SMTZ1_10008761_pt1 | contig 10101 bp, 9 predicted proteins | sample DeeMarSWOR136_30_FD_25667 | JGI IMG/M metagenome (IMG submission 25667)
CAAGATAGATAATTTCCTCGGGTTTGTAGAGTTGAGTGAAGAAGAGAGAAAAGAAATAGAACTAATCGAAAAAGAAGTCGAATCTGGAAAATATTTTACTTTTGATGAAATTTTTGGAGATTAAAGCAATGTATAAGATGTTGTTTAGCAGAAAAGCCTCACATTTTATTAGGACACTTCAAGAAAGCTACAAAGAGAAAATTAAGGGCGCATTAAGAAATAGCTTCAGTCGATTAAGAGAGGTGTCAGTCCATTTGACATCATACTTCATTTATACCCAGCTCTCTTTTGACTTCTTCAGTAGAATGTATTCTTCCCTTCTTAACATCTTCCAAAGCTTTCTCCATGTTTTGTATGGTTTCAGTACTTAATTCTTCCTCCTCCTTGCTTATTTCAATGAGTCTCTGTATCACTTCTTCATAGGTTTCCCTTGGGAACAGTTTCATTCTCTGCAATTCCTTTTTTGTTCTTTCTGTTACTTGAATCGTTGTTTCGTTGTTTCCATAATCAGCTATAGTTTATACTTTAGATATAAAAGTATATAAAAGTATTTAGTTTATACTTTAGATATAAAAGTATTTTTATATAGATATAAAAGTATTTCCATAATCAGCTATAGTTTATACTTTAGATATAAAAGTATTCAGATTTAGCATTGTACATGCCAGCTGCCTGCCTGATGCTCGAAAACCATTTAAACATATACCGAAAAAAGAGAAAGAACTGAATTCCCTTTAATCTGAACCGGAGGTCCCCATGAATATCAATCACGTCAGCCATGTACTCAGACATCTATGGAAGCATAAGTACATACTGTACACCTATCCTTTATTGAGACTAGCCATGATCTCCCCTTTTGTTGGAACTAATGCTTTCCTTCACAAATTGCGGGGCGTTACTGTAGGAAAAGAAGTCAAAATTGCTCATGATGTTATCATTGGACCAGTAGAACCCACGTCAATCGCTTTGGAAGATTATGTTACTATCAGCCCAAGGGCAGTCATTTTTGGCCATCACACATCTCCAGACATACAGGAGAAAACAGAGTCTATCAACCCCACAAGAATCAGAGAGGGTTCGTGGATCTGCATTGGAGCCACCCTCATGCCTGGTGTTACTGTAGGGAAATTCTGCGTGATAGGGGCTGGAGCAGTAGTCATGAAGGATGTTCCTGATTTTACATTAGCTTTGGGTAATCCTGCACAACCTGTGAGAGTCCTCAAGAAGATCTATAAGATTCCAGAAGATGCTACTGTAGACCGCGTTTTGGTTTTAGAAGATAGCAAGTAAAGCTGTGAACTTTTATGAAGGTGATGGTTATAGGGTTATAGAGGTTGCATATTGTGAGAGTATGGAATCGGAGCAGCGTGCTTCAAAAGAATATTCACATATTGTGAACGAAAAGTTTATAAATTGTGAACAAAACGTTCACATACTATGAACATAAGTGAATTGCTATCGACGAAAGAAAGAGTAAAGATTCTAGAATTTGTCCTGTACAAGAGGGGACAGGTCACCGTAAGTGGAGTAGCTCACAGTCTAAAAGTGAGCAAGGGATTGGTGTCCAAGTTCTTTAATATCCTAAGAAAAGAGAAAATTTTGAAAAAAGTCAAGAATCGATTTCTGGTAACAGATCATATTAACACGAAAACGATTAGAATCCTCTTAAATTTGGATAGATTCGATTCGAGAATCTTCCAGAAACATAAATTTGTTCGCGCTGCTGGTCTATATGGTAGTTTTGTCACGGGTGAAAACACTGAAGAGTCAGACATAGATTTGTGGGTTTTCATAGAAAGTACAAGTGATGAAAACATTGCAAAGCTGACAAATGAGTTGAGGAGAAAAAACGGAAATGTAAACCCACTTTATCTAACGAAAGAGAAACTTCAAATCTTGAAAAGAGAGGATACTACTTTTTACCACTCTCTGGTCTTTGGATCAATAACTGTTTATGGTGAGAAAATTGAAACAATTTGATTTTCATGATTGTGTAAAGAAAAGATTACTGAGAAAAGTTCCACCGTCGGAAGAAAAGGCAGAAGGAAGCATGAAAGCAGCTGGGAAATGGCTTGAAGAAGCTGAAAAAGACTTAGATGGAGAAGCCTTTAATTCCTCTCATATCGTCCTATCTCACCATGTTTCATTTTGCAAGAGTTATTCTTTTTTTCGATGGGTTTCGTGAGAAGAGCCATTATTGCATAGCACGATATCTTGAAGAGAAATATGCTAGGAAGAAACTACTTGAAATCAAGTGGATTGAGCTTCTAGACTATTACAGAGACAAGAGGCATGATGATCAGTACAGCATAAGTTTCTTTGTGACAGAAAAAGAAGCTGAAAAAGCTTTGAAGAATGCCCAAGGATTTTTTGAGAGAATGAGAGAATTGCTAGAGAAACTAAGCTCAGATGATGAGGAGGTAGAGGAGTAAATCTTCAGCTTTGGGAGAGAAACTATGGGTGCCCATATCTAGTTTATAACATCACGAATTCCAGAAAAAAATTTCAAAGATCTGGAAATGATTCAAAAAGAAGAGAAAATTGATAGAACTGAGCTTTTCACAGACTTTTAACCAAAGCTATTTCTGAATGGAAAAAAGAAAGAGCATTGAACCTTCTAAAAGATCACAAAGTCACTATACGTACAGCTGCTTCAATGGCAGATGTAACCTACATAGAAATGCTGGAACTAGCACAAGACATAGATATTGGATATGATCTGGAGGAATTAGAAAGAGATCTGGAGAGATTTTAATCTTCAACAAAATCAAATTCAAATATCTTTGCTCCCATATTCGAGATCCCTTTCTTGAAGGATATCTTCAACATTGATATTCTTTTTTGTCTTAATGATCCCTATCAAATCTTCTAGAGGATCAAAATCTCCTGGTTTTGCTTCTCCATATATTACGAGTCTCGATTTTTTTCCTGAATCTGTGATTCGAATCATGCAATCACCTTCTTCTATTATGCCGATCCCTTATATACCTTGTTGTTAGAAGATTTTATTGGCTGAACAGACGAATAGCATACTTCTTACCAATGATAAAGCGTTGATAAATCTGGCAGGATCGAGAGGTATACCTTTATGGTTGAACCTTTTCTGTTGAAGCTCTACAAAGACAAAAAATCAAGAAAGAAGAAGCTTTAAAAATCCTTTATGAAATTGTGCAATCTGGTTGAACATTCAGGCCAAAATTCATGCTATCTGGAAAAGAAGTTAAGGAGAGAACAATTTGACCAAAAATGCTGTGCTGTATCTACAACGTGAACCTGTTCACAACCTGGAAAATCTGAGCGTGCAAAGCAAAGGTCACATTTTTATAGATTTAAAGTACTGTCAGAACATGGACATCCGCATCAAAGTTCGCTATTCTCTCATCTGTCTCTTTGCAATCCTATTCTTCATCCCTCCAATTCCCCCTGTGTCTGTCATACTCAAGGGTTTTGCAGCTTTTGCACTTTTCTATTTTCTACCCGGAGTATTTTTGGCTCGAAAGTTCTTTACCAGATGCTATTTGATTTCCTCTGTAGTCCTGGCTGTCCTCGTAGGAATGTGCTTTCACATTGTCTACATTTATTTTTTAAGTCTTTTTGAAATTTCCTTCAACATCTATTTCTTACTCATCCCGGCGATTATATTCGCTGTATTAGCAGACTATTTCAAAGTGCAGCTCCCCAGGTATAACCACAAAGAAGTATACCTGGTTCTGGCAGGGATAACCTTTTTCCTGTTGACGTATAACCTCGCCCCCGGCGAAGATGCTAACGGCCACCTATTAGTGGTGAACATGATCTTGGAAGACAATGTAATACCCAAAACGTATACACTGTATCCAGAAATTTCTCTGTCCTACCACATGGGGTTCAACATTATTGATTCTGAACTGGAGTACATCACTGGGATACTCCTTCTCCCAGTAACAGGAGCATTATTCGGTGTTTTCATCATTTTTTCTACCTATTTATGTGTTAAAAGTTTTCACACTGAGAAAGCAGGGTTAATATCGGGAGTTCTGGTAGCATTTGGCGTTCTCCCCCCGTTGTATTACCTTTCCTACGGAGCTTACGCAAGTATGATTTCCTTCACTCTCCAGCCTTTGATAATCTTTCTCTTATACAGTAAGATTTCAGACGCTGAAAAAACTGCAGGTTCAGACATTCTCTTTTTCTCTTTCATTTTTGCAGCAGGGTTCATGTCTCATTCTTCTTTCATTTTGTTCTGGATACCGCTTCTTTTATTTTCTAAAAAATACAAACCATTGGTTGGAAGCCTTTTATCCAGCATGCTTTTATCTGTTCCCCACCTCTTACGGTTACAACCAGGATATTCTCCCCAAGAGGTGGTCCAGTTGTACCACTTGTGGTATATCCATGAGGTCTTCAGGATTCAGATGTTTGCTGAAAGAATTGGTGTTTTAATCTTTGTTTGTGGAATACTGGGATTACTCTTTTTGAAGAGGAGAGAATTACTATTCTTTTCGGTCTGGCTTTCCTCCCTTTTGGTTCTGGCTGTACTGAGTCTGTTTGGCATGGAATTTCCCTTGTGGTTTGCCTTCCTTGCTAACCGATTGATAGATTTGATGTTTTTACCATTAGTATTACTAGCAAGTATTTTTATATCAGAAATAGGCAAGAACAAATCCTACATGTTGGTAATCCTCTTGGTGCTGCCCATGGCTCCTCATTTCTACAACATACCTCAATCTACCACAGCTCCTTTATTCCCCACAGATTCTCTGGAATTTGCTGCAGATCAGGAAGGCATTATCTGGTTACGAGAGAATACAGATGAATCTGCAGTGATTCTCACCGACTGGTGGACAGGTACTGGTTCATCCTGGGTGACATCTCTGGGTGATAGACAGTTACTATTCCCGTTCTTGTATGTGCATGACCATTTCTTAGAGATTTTACATGTGCCAGAGCGTGGTCGGGACGTTTTATGTATTGGACTAGCACCAGATACTGAACAATCGTATAACCTCCTGAGTGAATGGGGTGTAGACTACATATTTTTGTCCTCCTACGTGGAAGACAGAGTTAAATGGAGGAGAGATTGCTGGAATGTACAAGAACTAATTGAAAGTCCAAATTTTGAGCTTTTCTTTAACAAAGAGGAAACATACATCTTTAAAGTAAGAAAAGAAGGTTGGGTTTACACCAATATTTTTTCATTGGGTAACATCAAAGTCGAAAAAGATAAACTGAGTATCCCTCCTTTAAAAGAGAGTTACCCAGTAAAAAAGTTCATAAAAATCTCTTACGTGGATTCTTCCACTGATATTATAGAATTCTGGTCAGATCACGGACTGGCAGCAAAAATTCCTTTGCTAAACACTGGCAAAATTATTACTGTTGCCCTCCCCTTTCGTCCCTTTTTACAGATTGAAAGCTCTGAACCAGTACAGATAACCACCTGTGAAGTTGTAACAACTATTTCCGGTCATACCCTGGATAGTATTGCCCTTTCTCCAGACTGGATACTCAATGACAATGAATACATCACCCTGAACAGAAATGGACACATCTACCTTTCCGGGACAAAAACCTTCAAAATCGTCTACAAAGACAGCTTTACAGGTAGAATAGACATTAATATCCTTTTGAATGGAACTTTGAAACCTTTAACGTCTATTGACAGAAAAGGAGACAATCAAATCAAAGAAATAACTATCAACCTTTCTGAACCCTACCACTTCGCAGATATTCACATCACTGTCCATGGCCCTCCCTTTTTCGTACTCTCCTTCCATTTACTATAAAGCTACTATTACGACCGTAAGTTTTATAAAGGATGCTCCCCTACAGAATCCATGAAAAAAGTACTGGCTGTACTAATACTGTTGGTAATGCTTTCAGGGAGTCTAAAACTGGAATCAGAAACCATTGTTGTGGTATCAAATTCTATTGATTATTCACCTGAACTGATTGCATATCTGCAAGAGTATTTTGATGTCATCCTCATTGCAGCTGCAGACTTTTACCAGTACCAGGGTTACCAGTACTTTGTCATACTGGGAGGCCCAGATGCTTCAGAAGGTATTGGAGACGTTGTCACAGACATACTCTCACCAGAAGAATTAGCGTACGTGAGAACTCCTGGAGTATCTGACCTTTTTGCCCACATCATAGGCAGTAAAACCTATATAATTCTGGCTGGATCTGATCGGGAAGGGACTGAATATGCAATAACTACCCAAAAGGAGAAAATTTTAGGGTTCATGCCAAAAGAACAAATAATGTGGCTGGAAGATCTGTACTTTCACCGGGTCACTGACATGGCTATTACTGATTTAGATTTTGATACTCTCCACGACTTTGTTTATGGGGTTCACAAGATAGTGTCAGACCCCTGGGACAGAGGTGCTATCTACGTGTATGAGGATGGTGACCTACAGTGGTACTACCATTTAACAGCTATCATTAAAGCACTTAAGTGTTACGATTTAGATTCAGATGGTATAAAAGAGATCATTGTTGCCTGCGATATTGTGCCAGACATGGGTGATCTGTACGTTTTTGACAATAGAGGGGATCTAAAATGGAAGGTAAGAGTTCCTGGTTCTCCCCGGTCTTTGTACTGCTATGAAACGTATGTGGGAGTAAACCTTTACGAGCAGGGGGAGAGAGTAATGATCTTTGATTCTGCAGGGAGAAAAATAAACGATCTACCCGTCGACGGGAGTATTTCCCGGTTTGAAATAAAAGATATAAACGATGATGAGGAGTATGAATTAATTGTTTCAGGTATTGTATCTCACACATGGGAGCACTTTTTAGTGGTGTACGATTTATATGGGAACGTTTTGTGGAACTACCAAACGTGGGAGCACATTAACGATTTTCTCTTCTATGATGTAGATGATGATGGTATACTAGAGACTATTTTAGGGAGTTATGATGCTTTGTACATAACCAGGGGGGGAGACCTTCTGGGAAAGGTGGAACTACCCCCACCTTTACTGCACGTTGAAATCTATGAAGATGGACTTTTGGTTGTGAACCGGTACACTGCATTCTTGATTGAGTTTTCTGAAATTGTTAATTTACAGGGGGAGACTATTTCTCTAGCTGATTTTCCTTTCGTAGTAGATTCTGCCCTCAGAATGCGTGTGAAGCCAGAATTTATCTTTTTTGAGGATTTAGATTTTGATAATGTAAACGAGATCATTACAGGTGATGGAAAAATTTTAGAAATCCATGAACAATCAGAATTCGTTCCCCTTGCTGAAGTGATTCCCACAGCTCCTCTAGAGGAAGCAGAAGAAATACTTGAAGAAGAGATAGTCTACCAGGTGAGCATCTGTGAGGTCCAGTTGATCATTCCTGCAGGAGAAGAGGGGAACCTCAATGCAGAATGGGTGAAAATCTGCAATGACGGGAATACTGCTCTTGACTTGACAGACTGGGTTTTAGTGAACAGTGTGGGGTATTTCTATAATTTTCCAGATGGGTTCATGCTGGAAGTGGGAGCTTCTGTAACTGTGTACACAGGTTCTGGAGAAGATACAGACACTGAGTTGTACTGGGGGAACTCTTCAGAAGTATGGAACAATGCAGGAGATACAGTGGAGCTGGAAGATGGTGATGGAAATGTGGTCGTTTTGTACGAATGGACTCCTACCTAGGTTCTCTGTTCACGTGGATAAACTTTTATTAACCTTTTCTGTAATTATTCTATGAACCTTTTAGTTCTAGGCTCTGGAGGGTGCACACTGACCCCACGACCGGGATGTACCTGTCCAGTCTGTGAAGAAGCTCGCAGAAAAGGTATCCCCTATGCAAGAACAGGTCCTTCACTCTTTTTAGAAGATATCAATACCCTCTTTGATACTCCTGAAGAAATTTCTTACCAGTTAACCAGAGAAACCATACATACACTAGACTACATCTTCTACACACACTGGCACCCTGACCACACCATGGGCATGAGGGTAGTAGAACAGATGTACATGGACTTTCTGGCAGTGTACCTTGAAGGAAAGCAGCCGCTGAAAAAAGTCAAAATCTGTGCACTCCCCGAAGTTTTGGGTGACATAAAGGCTATACAGAATAAATTCGGCTCTTTTCTCCACTACTACGAAAGTACAGGATTAGCCACTCTCATCACCCTAGACAGAGAAAAGCCATTCAAGATCAAAGATTTCGAAATAATTCCTGTCCCAGCAGGACATCCTGCCTCTGTATCCACTGTTTTCATCATCAGAAACAAGGGCAAAAAAGCAGTGTACGCTCCCTGTGATACCAAGCCCTTTCCTGTAAATGACCAGATCAAGAATGCAGACCTCCTCCTCATCGGCGATGTCCTTCCAGACAAAACTCTGAAGAACGGGCACATCTTTCCAGAGAACAATCCATTAGAACAGGAAGTCTTCACCATGGATGAACTAATAAATATTATTACCACCCTGGAAATTGAAAAAACTATAGTCACACACATAGAAGAAGAATGGGGAAAATCTTTTGGTGACTACAAGAAAATAGAGAAGGAATACAAAAAATATAATATCGAATTTGCCTTTGACGGTATGAAAATCAATTTGTAACCAGTAAACCTACTGATTGTTAGCCTCATACCATACTGTCCATCTCCTTTTTGTCTCTCACCTGTACGAAACAGGGTGAAAAAGGCAAAACCATAAAAGCACCATCTGAACCACATGCATGGACAGCTTGGAGTATTTCAAAAGTCCTATTTCGCCTTGGATGGACTGTGGTTCCTCATGATAGAAGAAGAATATCACTCTTCTGTACTACCTTATCTCAGTGATTCAATGCCAGGGTAATGGTACTCGATGTACAACCCATAAATTTTCTTGTTTCCATTTAGAGTGACATGTGCAAAAATTTAATGATATTTCGATAGTAGATTTAAGACTTCCTATAATTTTTGCACACCCATTATTCAGGTTTCAGAAATGTCATGAGTTGGGTAGCCCAAGATTCTTTTTTGGATCACATACTTACTGGGAGAGAATTCCTCTCTATCTTTTCATCAGCTCTTTAAGGTTTAGAACTCGATATGTAATACGCCTGTAGTCATTTTCTTTGCAGTACTCATACAGGAAGTAGATTAATCTGAAATCAGGAATCTGCCGGATGAAGAATTTATAATACTTATTCCACCAATCTCCAAAATATTCTACAATATTGGTTTTAGTGGATGCAAGATATTCATCTGTGTATGCTTGTTCATATTTGGATCGAGCCTTTTGGTAGTATTCTGTGGCAGTCTCAAATTTACCCACTTTCTCATAGATGTAACCCACTTCTTCATACAACCACGCTTCTTCTATGGGATATAGGTTGCGATCAACATTGTCTTTGATTTTTTCCCACGCTTCAACAGTTTTCTTGTTGTATTCTCGGACTTTATCGAATTTTTGGGCCTTTTCATGCAGATCAGCAGCTTCTCGGAGGTAGTGAGGTCGCCAGAATGGACTGCATACTCTATGTAGTTCCCAAGAACAGGATGCTAGACTTGAATAAATAATGATAGCTTCTTCTGTTCTGCCTACGTCCTCATATAGGTGGGCCAGTGTCTCGACTCCCCACGATTTTGGGTTTGACAATACTATCTTTAAAGCTTCTTCAGGCCTCTGTAACCTGCGTAATGCACCTACACATTCTGAATCAACAAATTTCCCTGGATGAGCACGCCAGGTTTCCACGATTTTTTCATAGTAATAATTGCTTTTCTTTTTATCTTCCAGAATTTCATAGAAGCGGGCAATGTCACTGCATGCAAATGCCATATATTTGTACTCATTTTTACTTTCGTGTTTCTCGTATTCTTTCATATACTTCTCAATCTTACCTTCTAGTTCTTCTCGTGTATAGAGTTTTTTAATGAGAGGATTCATCTTCTCACCTTGTCACTGCACATTTACAATTGGGACTACCATATGCTTATTAGCTTAAATCCTTGACAGTCTAGGACATCCAGATATGAATGAACGGGAACCATGTCATCCCCTTTTTTGCACTCTTCAGGAAGAGGACAGTCCACTCTGAACGCTGTTATGAGTTCATAGATTCCATAACTGCCCCATTCCTCGATGATCACAGCCCATTCATTTAAGAGACTTTTATAGTAAT
>SMTZ1_10009783_pt1 | contig 10101 bp, 11 predicted proteins | sample DeeMarSWOR136_30_FD_25667 | JGI IMG/M metagenome (IMG submission 25667)
TCAAGCCACGCCCCTCGATATGGAATGACTCTGCCGTAGAAAATCTTTTTGCCTGTGGGGTGGAGCTCTTCTTCGAAAGAAACGCCAGGAGAGCGCTGCAATTGGCTCACCACTACCCGCTCGTCTCCGTTGATAATAAATGTGCCTGTCTCGGTCATCAGGGGTATCTCGCCAAAATAGGCATCCTGTTCTTTGGTTTCTTGGGGCGTAGTCAACCTGAACTTCACTTTTAAAGGGGAGGCATAGGTCAGCGCTCTAATCTTGGATTCAGAAATGGGGTATTTTGGTTTTCCCAGAGAATAGCTTATAAACTCAAGTTTCACAGACCGGTTGGCGTTTTCAATAGGGAAAATATCCTCGAAAACCTCCTGTAATCCCTGGCGCCTCCTTTCCTTCCAAGGCACATCCATCTGAAGAAATTCATGGTAAGCCACCAGCTGCACGTCTAAAAGGTTAGGGAGATCGTACACCTCTTTGAGCTTTGCAAAATTCTTCCGCTTGATCATTCTTCGTTTATCCTCAAATTTTAAATGATGGCCTTACTTCAGTTCAACGGTAGCGCCTGCAGCTTCCAGCTTCTTCTTCAACTCTTCGGCTTCTTCCTTGGGAATGCCTTCTTTAACAGGCTTAGGTGCGGCATCAACCAAGTCCTTGGCTTCTTTTAAGCCAAGACTGGTCATACTCCTCACTTCTTTAATCACCGCAATCTTATTGGCGCCGGCGCTGGTTAAAACCACGCTAAAAGTGCTTTTTTCCTCTGCGGGAGCAGCAGCTCCAGCAGCACCTGGGCTACCAGCTGAGGCAACCGCCATCATCGGCATATTCGCCTTAACGTCGAACTTCTCTTCCAAGGCTTTCACCAAGTCCGAAAGTTCCAATACGGTCATACTTTCAATAGATTTGATGAGTTCCTCTAATTTCTCTGCCATGTCTTCCTCCTTTGTGACTCTATTGATCTGTTTTTTTCTTTTTGATAGCGTCTAAACAATAGACAAGCTTGGCCAGAACTTGACTTAAGATAAAAACGAACCCAGAAATTGGCGCGTTCAAAGTCATCACAATCTGAGCCCTGAGACCTTCTTTTGAAGGCAGCCTCGACATGAACTCAATATCTTTGACCTCAAGAAATTTGTCATTTAAAAGCCCACCTTCCAATTTAAGCTGTTCGTGCTCTTTGGAAAAATTATACAAGACCTTAGAGACAGCCACAGGTTCATCCTTGACAAACACCATGCCACAAGGTCCTGCAATCGTCTTGACCAATGGCTCAAGGCCTACGGACGCAAGCGCCCTGCAGGCAATACTGTTTTTGACCACAAAAAGGGTCGCTTTTGAATTCTTAATATTCTGCCTTAAGGCGCTAAGGGCCGGGCTGGATAAACCAGAATACTTCAGGATAATGACCGCATGAGACTCTTTAAGGTAACCCTTGATGCGGTTCTCTGAAGCCTCTTTAAAGATAATGCCGAGTTTCTTCATCTGTTATATCGCTAACCTGATACCCGGATTCATAGAAGAGGAAATCCACAAAGACCGGATAAACTTACCCTTGACCGTCGCGGGCCTTGCTTCGTTAAGCGCCTCGATGACCTTGATGGAATTATCGTACAATTTATCTTCTTCAAAAGAAATCTTGCCTATGGAAAGGTGAATCCCTGCCTGCTTGTCAACGCGAAACTCAACTTTACCCTTACGTACATCATCCAAGGCTTTGACGATATCCTGGGTAACCGTGCCGGTCTTGGGGCTGGGCATAAGTCCGCGGGGGCCGAGGACCTTGCCAAGCTTGCTTAAATCTTTCATCATCTCAGGGGTGGCCAGGCACACATCAAAATCCATGAATCCCTGGGCTACTTTGTCCATCAAATCATTAGCGCCCACATAATCGGCGCCTGCCTCGCGCGCCTGCTTCTCCTGTTCCCCTTTGCAAAAAACCGCGACCCTCACCTTTTTTCCAGTTCCGTGCGGCAGCAGCACAGTGCCTCGGACCATTTGCTCTGATTTCTTCGTATCCACATTCAAGTGGAAGTGCAGGTCGACGGAACCGTCAAACTTAGGAGGATTCATCTTTTTAAGGGATTGAATCGCCTCTTTCAACTGATACAGCTTATCCTGCTGGACCTGCTTAACGGAGTCTTCATACCTCTTGCTTCTTGTCTTCATAATAACTTCAATTAATTTTCTATCCCTCAACAGCAATGCCCATGCTTTTGGCTGTACCTTCGATGATCCTAACAGCCATCCCTAAATCAGAGGTGTTAAGATCCTGCATTTTCTGCTTTGCAATCTCTTCAACCTGTTTTTTGGTGACCTTGCCAATGATCTCTTTGCCGCTTGTGCCAGAAGCCTTGGCGAGGTTGGCAGCACGCTTCAGCAAGACCGATGAGGGCGGGCTCTTGATAATAAATGAGAATGTCCTGTCCTCATAGACGCTAATGACAACTGGTAAAATCAGGCCCTCGCGGCTTTTGGTCTGGTCGTTGAATTGCTTACAGAACTGCATGATATTAACACCGTGCTGGCCTAAAGCCGGGCCAACCGGCGGCGCAGGATTTGCCTGACCTGCAGGAACATGCAATTTAATCTGGGCGTTTACTTTCTTGGGCATCTTAGACCTTTTCTACCTGCCAATACTCCAATTCTACGGGTGTAGACCTTCCAAAAATAGAAACACTCACCTTGACCTTTCCTTTTTCAGGGTGGACTTCCTCAACTGTTCCGTTAAAATTCAAGAAGGGGCCTTCGGTGATGCGAACCTGCTCTCCCTTTTCAAAAATGACCTTGGGACTGGGTTTGACCTGGGTTTCTTCTGTTTTCTTCAGGATATTGTCGACTTCGGATTGAGGCAGGGGCATGGGTTTGCGCCCCAGACCGATAAAACCAGTTACTCCGGGAACCGTTTTAACAAACAGGTATGTCGACTCATTAAGCTCCATCTCAACGAGAAGATAACCGGGGAAAAACTTTCTCTGGGATATCTTTTTCTTACCAGAACGCACTTCCGAGACTTGCTCGGTGGGGATGATTACCTTGGAGACCAAATCCTGCATACCCTCACGGGATATTTTATGCTCGATGGACGTCTTGACCTTTTCTTCGGAACCTGTTTGTGTATGGACAACGTACCAGTGCTTCATCTCAGTAAAAAACTTAGCCCTTTGGAAAGAAAGATGTCGACCACTCCAATAAAGGCAGCCAATAAAGCGGTGACGGTAATGACCACGATAGTCGAATCAATCAGTTCCTGCCGCGAACTCCAGGCGACTTTTCCTAATTCGACCTTCACTTCCTTGATGAAGCGTATCGGTTTCTCAATTATCTTCATACGACTTGCGCAGGTAAACTAAAGCTTTTTTTGCAGGAGCGGCAGGAGTCGAACCTGCAGTCACGGTTTTGGAGACCGTTGGTTTGCCATTAACCGACGCTCCTAATCCTGATTCCTCTCTCTCCTGCTTCTACTTCGTCTCCTTGTGGGGAGTATGCTTATGACACGTCCTGCAAAATTTGCTCGTTTCTAACCTATCCTGATGTTTCTTCTTGTTTTTCGTCGCTGTATAATTCTTATTTTTGCAAATACTGCACTCTAATGTGATAATTTCTCGCATGGCTTATTTGTGAAATTGCTGTTTTAAGCTGGAGACGAGAATCGAACTCGTGACCCCGTCCTTACCAAGGACGTGCTCTGCCGACTGAGCTACTCCAGCAAGTTGGATTTGCTCTGTCGAACGCAAAAAACCCCCCTACAGAATTTTTGTAAAAATTCTTTATAACCCTTATACTAACAATCTATTGTTGGATACTGCTGAAATGATTATTTTGGATAGATTGTAAATATATAAATATATACGACATAATGAGTTTTGTCAATAGTTTTTTAAACTATTTTTGTTAATTCCAGAAAGTCTTGGGGGCTGAGGCGTTCGGGGCGTGTATTTGAGTCTTTTAAGGAGTAGTTGAAAAAGCGCTCCAAGGCCTCTTGCGGCACCAATCCTGCCAGGCTGTTCCTCAAGGTCTTTCTGCGCTGATTAAATGCAGTGCGAACGATCTGAAAGAAGAGTTTTTCCTTATCCGCAGGCACCAAGGGATGAGGTCTCATGCCAAGCTGTATGAAGCTGGAGTCCACTTTGGGGACAGGGAAAAAACTCCCTTTTTTAATCGTAAAAAGGATTTCAGGGCAGGTGTAGGTCTGTACAAAACAACTCAGGCTTCCGTATGTCTTGCTGCCAGGCCTCGCCACCATGCGCTCGGCAAACTGTTTTTGCACGGTTAGAAAGATACGGTCGATAATTTTGCCAAACTCCAGCAAGTGTTCAATAAGGGGACTTGAAATATAATACGGGATATTCCCCAGCACCGTTATCTTCTTCTCTAACCTGGAAAAATGTCTGTTCAGGTCAAAATCCAATATATCCTGCTGGATGATTTTGATGTTGGGGTAAAGTGGCTTTAGATTTCTTAAGAAGCGACACAGCTGGGTATCTATCTCTAAGGCATAAACCACTTTAACTTTTTGAGCCACTGATGCTGTGAGCTCCCCACGTCCTGCGCCAATCTCTAATACAACATCCTGCTTATTTAGCTTGAGGCATTCGAGGATCTTACGCTGAACATTCTTATCGACCAGAAAATGCTGACCTAACCTTTTTTTTGGTTTAACGTGCATGCGATAGCCAGGCGGATGGCCTCCATTAAAGAGCACGGATCCGCCAATTTAGGTGTGCGTGCGATATCAAAGGCTGTTCCGTGGAGGGGTGATGTGCGTACGAAAGGAAGACCCAGTGTCAGGTTGACTCCCAGATTTTCCCTAAAAAGCTTCAAAGGAATAAGTGCCTGGTCATGGTACATGGCGATTACGGCGTCGTAAAAACCCTGAAATGCCTTATGTATGGCAACATCCGAAGGCAGGGGTCCATGCAAATTCTTTAACTTTTCTTCTAACCGTTTGATTGTGGGTTTAATAACCCTGTTCTCTTCCTGGCCGAAGAGTCCGTTATCAGAAGCATGGGGATTCAATCCGCAAACAACGATTTTGGGATTCTTCAAGGAGAATAGAGTCTTTAAGGCATCGTGCGTTGTCAGAATAGTGTTGGTTAATGCAGGTGCGTCTAACTTTTCGGAAACGTTACTTAAGGGAATGTGGCGGGTGACCAGACTGATTTTCAAATGTCTATTCAGAAGCATCATCACCAGATCAGGAACTTGAGTCTTGCGGGAAAGATATTCTGTGTGGCCGGCAATAGACATGTGCGCTTTGTGCAGGGCTTCTTTGGAGATAGGACAGGTCACCAGGCAATCGACCTGGCCTCTCGCCAATAGTTCAAGGGCTTTATTCAGATACTCAACTGAAGCCCTGCCGTATTCTGCTTTAACTTTTCCAAACTCAAAACTCTTCCGATTGACATTCTTTAAATCGATAAAATTAATACTCCGAGCTCCGAGCTCGGAACTCCGAACTTTCTTAAACACCCACTCATCCCCTATGACCGTAAATTCAGCTTCCTTCTTCAATTGGAGGAGGGCTTTGGCTGTGATAGATGCTCCGATGCCAGAAGGATCCCCCATCGTAATAGCGACCCGTATCATTCCATCACCTTGATGTAAGCCTTTTTCTTCAAACCCTCCAGCCATTTCGCAAACTGTTCCTGCATTTTTGTATCGAAAAGATAGACCTGGATTCCTCCTTGCACCTCTGAAAGGGCCAGTTGCCTAGGAGGCGTAATCTCAAGGAGCTTAAAAATGTAGTATTTATCGTTGACTTTGAGAGGTTCTGATATCTCTCCTGGATTGAGGCTACAAATTTTCTCTGTAATATCTTGGCGCAATTGCCCCTCTCTTCTGGCTGCGATTCTATCTACGCTAAGAGGGAATTTCTCCTTTAATTCTTCCAGCGAGCGCCCGGAGCGAAACAACCTCTCAAACTCTCTAGCCGATTCTTCCTTATCAGTGTCCAGAATGATGATATCGCATTCGCGCTCTTCCTGGGTCATAAACTCTTTGATATTTTTGTTGTAAAAATCCGTGACCTCCTCTGGCCTGACCGTAATCTTGTCCTGGACATTCGCCTCCACTGTTGCAAACATGAGCATCTGCTCCCTGATTCTTTTCTCCAGGTCCGCCTGAACCAGACCCTGCCTGGCCAGATCATTTTGAAAATCGGCTTCCGTCGGATAACGCCTTTTGATCTCATTGATCCTGGCCTTGACCCTGTTCTCGTCTATTTTAATATTTGTGGCCTTGGCCTCCTGCAGGATGAGCTTATCCTCGATCAATTTCTCCAGCAGATCCTTCCTTAAGGAAGCGATGCGTTTTTCTATTTCAATCTGAGTGTATTCCCTGGACAACTGCAGCCGGGTGAAATTGACGAAATCATCCAATTCCTTCTGGGTGATGGCCTCATTATTCACAACGGCAATGATACGGTCCTGTGCATAAACGCTGGAAATTCCAAGCACCAAGCACCAAATTACAAATAAACACAAAATTCCAATGTTCGAAATTCCAGACATGTAAGTTTTGGACATTGGGATTTTGGATTTTGGATTTGTTTGGGATTTGGGATTTGGGATTTTGGATTTGACGAAGTGCTTAGGCATATTTCTCTTCCTTTATTTTACTGAATTGGCTAACCGCTTCTCTCAGAAGCCGGCAATACAGGTCGAATCCGACTGCTGCGATGAACCCATGCTGCTCTATACCCAATAGATTTCCGGCGCCCCTGATCTCCAGGTCTTCCATGGCAATATTAAAACCCGAACCAAGATACGCATACTCCTGGATGGCGCTCAGTCTTTTCCTTGCATCCGTATCCAAGACTTCATGCTTAGGGATGAAAAAATAGGCATACGCTGGCCTGTCGAACCGACCAACCCGGCCCCTCAGTTGATGCAAGTCCGAAAGACCGAACTGGTGCGCCTGGTCAACAAGGATGGTATTGACATTAGGGATGTCAATCCCTGACTCGATAATCATCGTGCATACTAAACAGTCAATCTGGCCAGTCAGAAAATCAAACATGACCTTTTCCAGGCACTTAGGATGCATCTGGCCGTGGGCTGTGGCAAGACGTATATGAGGAGGCAGGAGGCGCTTCAGCCTCTCTTTGACTTTTTCGATATCGCTCACCAGGTTATGCAAAAAGAACACCTGGCCATGTCTTTGCGTCTCTCTTAAGATCGCCTGCCGCACCAAATCGTCATCATATTCTATCACAATCGTTTTAATAGGCAAACGGTTTTGGGGTGGAGTATTAATTACAGACAAATCTTTGGCACCCATCAGACTCATGTACAAAGTCCGGGGAATAGGCGTGGCTGTGAGTGTAAGGACATCCGTGGTCAGGCGCAGTTCTTTAAGCTTTTCTTTGTGCTTGACGCCAAAACGCTGCTCCTCGTCAATAATCACAAGGCCCAAATTCTTAAAGGCAACATCATCGGAAAGAAGCCGGTGGGTGCCGATAACGATGTCAACGCTGCCAGAGGACAGTTGTTCAAGGATACGCTTCTGCTGGCTATCGGTTTTAAAACGGCAAAGCATCTCAAGGCGCACGGGAAAATCCTTTAATCTCAACATAAAGTTCTGGTAATGCTGTTCGGCAAGGATCGTGGTCGGGACAAGATAGGCTACCTGTCTGTTGTCCATGACTGTCTTAAAGGCAGCGCGCATGGCAACCTCTGTTTTGCCGTAACCCACATCACCGCATAGCAACCTGTCCATGGGCCGCTGGGATTCCATATCCTTCTTAACCTCAAGGGTTGCCTTTGACTGGTCTGGTGTTTCCTTGAACGGAAATGTCTTTTCAAAATCAGCCTGCCAATCCGTATCTTTTGAAAAAGCAAACCCTGCAGAGCTTAGACGCATGGCCTGTAAAGAGAGAAGTTCCCAGGCCAATTTTTGTACACCTTTGCGCGCCCTTTCCTTGGTCCTAAGCCACTCTTTGCTTCCCAGACGGTAAAGTTTGGGCCGCCGGATATGAAAGGCGATATATTTTTGTACCAAGTACATGGCATCTACCGGCACATACAATTTTTCCTGGTGGTCATACTCGATAACCAGATGGTCCATCCAAATGTCTTGCACCTTTATCTTCTGCATACCTAGGTATCTGCCAATCCCGTACTGGTTATGAACGACATAATCGCCAGTCTTTAAGTCCACGAAGTTGGATAAAGGTAGCTCTTCGCTGAAGGCCGTTCTTTTAGGATGCACGACTTTCTTGATCGGCAGGATGATCACCATTCTGTGATCCCAGACAGCCTCTCCTGTGGCCGGGAAGAATGTCTTTATGGAGACTAGGTTGTCGCTATCCCATTCCATGCGTATGGGCATCTCAAAAGAAAAAGGAAAGATATCCAAGATGCCCCCTCGACGAGCAAAATCTCCCTCTTCAGATACCCTTTCTTGTCTTTTGTAGTTAAACTCAATCAATGTGGACACAAGGTTATCCAGTTCTTTATTTAAACCGACGTATAATTTCAGGGCCTTAAACATATGGATAATGAACTGCGGATGTTACCTTTTTCTTCCAGACCAGGCAAGGATTAAAGGCGAGGCGATGAAGATAGTGGAATAAGCTCCGGAAATAAAACCCACCAGTAAGGCAAAGGCAAAATTGCTTAAAACTTCCCCTCCGAAAAAGAAGATGGCCAAAACAACCAGCAGGGTGACAATAGTAGTCAGTACGGTCCTGGCCAACGAATGATTGACGCTCAAGTTGATGAGCTCATAGAGATTCAATTTTCTATAAATCCGTGCATTCTCCCGGACGCGGTCATAAATAACGATGGTGTCATTGATGGAATAACCGGCGATGGTCAAAAAGGCGGTGACGCTTAAAAGGTCAATCTGCCTTCCTGTAACAACCAGAAACCCCAAGGTTACCAGAACGTCGTGAATCAGCGCAATGACGCCAGCTATGGCGAAATTAAAATGTTTAAATCGGAAGGCTACGTATATGAGGATGCCCACCAACGACCAGAGCAACGCATAAATGGCTTTTGTCTGCAGGTGTTTTCCTGCGACAGGACCTACGCGCTCGATGCGAAGCACCTGGACATCCTGTTCAGGAAATCTCTCTTTTAAATTTTGCGTTAAAAGACGGTTCTTGTCCTCGACTGTGCGGATGAGTACGACACGGGGGTTATCTTTGAACTGCTGGATGGAGGCATCGGCCAAATCCGCTTCTTTCAAAATCTGCCTCATCTCTTCGATAGGTGCAGGTGACTTGAAACGGTATTCCTGCAGCTGACCGCCGGCAAAATCGATTCCGAAAACCTGCTTGCCTTTATAGAAATAAAATACCAATCCTCCCAGGACGACAATGAGAGAAAGGGCGTAGAAAATCCTGCGTTTAGCAATGAAGTCGAGTTTCGTCTCCCGAATCAACTGAAACATGGGTAAAGATTTTAACACGCCCCAGGACATCAAGATCTCAAAAATCGTCCGCGTGACCACGATAGCCGTAAACATGCTTGCCAATAGGCCTATGGTCAACGTCACGGCAAAACCCCTTATAGGGCCAGTCCCGAATTGAAAAAGCAGAAAAGCGGCAATCAGGGTGGTCTTGCCTGTTCTTATTTCTTCCCGGATACGCTCATTGATTAACACATTGGCATCCACGGCCATGCCTAAAGACAAGACGATACCCGCGATTCCAGGCAGGGTCAATGTAGCTGAAACTCCAGGAAACAACACAGGCAGAATTCCTAAACCGCCTAAAATCATCAACAGGTTCAGCAGGAGTGCAAAATCGCTTATCAGGCCGGGTAAAAGATAGTAACCAGCCATAAAGATAAAAACAAGGGCACTGCCTACCAGGCTGGCCTTAATCCCTCTGTTGATGGAATCCTGGCCTAACAACGGACCAATAGTCCTTTCTTCCTCTATATACATGGGTGCCGGAAGCGCGCCAACCCTTAAAACGAGCGCCAGGTCCTACGCCTCTTCAATAGAGAAGCGACCTGTGATAACAGCCTCTCCTGAGGGAATCGGCTCTCTGATGCGTGGTGCGGACTGCACCTTGCCGTCCAGTACAATAGCGAGCCTTCGGCCGACATTGTTTTTCGTGATATCTGAAAATGCCTGTGCTCCTTGGGCATTAAATCT
>SMTZ1_10010537_pt1 | contig 10101 bp, 7 predicted proteins | sample DeeMarSWOR136_30_FD_25667 | JGI IMG/M metagenome (IMG submission 25667)
CTCTCATCTGGTTCATTTTTCGAACCGGAACAAAGCCGTCCAGAGTGATATATCCTTGTCAGAGAGCAGCCTTGGCAAACAGCTCGATATTGCTGGGTTTGTCTATCCCCCTCTGGTTAACCTCAGTTCTAACAAAAACGAAGAAATTCATATCCAAAAAAGGGATAACCCTCGTAATACTACTAATCATAGCAAACATTGTGCTAAGCAGCAGCCAGTTTCTGGACAACATGAAACTTGCTGGAGCAGCCAACCCCAATCAGGAGCTTTATCTTTCACTTGATCCGATGCAGGCGAGCAGTTCTCCCGCTTCAAACCTTTATGTTGTGAACGGACACGCAATCGCGCATGCTAACGAACTAATAAACCTCATGGGTTCTAATGGTCTACTCTTCTACCAGTCAAACACGACTGGAGAAAATAAGGGAATTAACGGGTTAATCGCAAACAACGATGTGATTCTGATAAAGATAAATGAGGAATGGCCCTACCGGGGAGGAACAAACACGGACATTTTAAAGGAGCTACTTCAAGCATTGGTTGACCATCCTGAAGGCTTTGTTGGGGAAATTGTGGTGGCGGACAATGGTCAATGGCAAGGAAATATGAATTGGCCAGAAAGCAACGCCGAAGATCATGCTCAGTCAACCCAAGACGTAGTTAATACATTCTCAACGCTACACAAGGTTTCAACTTACAGTTGGATCCCAATCAGAAGCCTGCGCGTAAACGAATACTCAAGCGGAGACTATAGGAACGGTTACGTACTCAACGACACTAGCGATCCTGAAACAGGCATTCTTGTTTCATACCCCAAGTTCCAAACAATTTACGGCACATATGTCAGCTTCAAAAATGGCATATGGAACGGAACGGGCTACGAAAAAAGGTTGAAAATTATTAACATGCCTGTTCTAAAAACACACTCAGCATATGGGGTTACAGCTTCTCTAAAACACTACATGGGCGTACAGTCGCAAGGAGAAGGCCAAGCAGGATTAGCCAATGGGCACTCAACTGTGGCTACAGGTGGAATGGGAACACTCATGGTTGAGGCGGGTTTCCCAACATTAAACATTGTTGATGCAATCTGGGTAAACGCGAATCCGCCAGGTTTTTCTGGAGCTGGACCCAGCACGCCTTATAATCAAGCCACACGAGTCAACGTGCTTATGGCGAGCACAGACCCTGTGGCTCTTGATTACTGGGCTGCAAAACATGTTCTGATGCAAACTGCAAACCTGATTGGATATACAGACATCTATACAATAAACCCGGACAACACGGATAGAAGTGGAGTTTCTGGAGAGGCATTTGGCGTATGGTTGAACCGAACAGAAAATGAAATTGTAGCTGGGGGTTACGCTGTTACATCTGACGAAAATAAAATGAACGTGTATGTTAAAAGCGAAGCGACTCAAACCACTCTCCCTCCTTCACCTACTCCAGCTCCTTCGCCCACTCCTACCCAAACACCTACTCCAACCCCCCCAGTGTCTCCATCTCCCTCGCCAACATCATCCCCGTCTCCAACGCTACTCCCATCTCCAACAGCGTCGCCATCTCTAACGCCTTCCAATCCGTCAGGCCCTGGAGAGCCCACCGCAACAATGTACATTGTCGCAGGGATGATAGGCGCTGTTACAGCAATCGCAATAGTCGGTATACTGATACTCCGAAAACGATAAGCAACCAACAAAACAACAGCAAAAATAGCCCTACACTCGGCTAGCAGTGGCGATGTCTCCCACAACCAATACTCTCTTTTTTTGGCAACCTCCTTAGTGGTAATTGCCCAAGCCTTAAATTTCTAATTAACGACTAACGATCCAAACAACTGCTTAAGAAAAGAAGGGTATAAAAAAACGAAAATCGCTGTGGTTGGGGCTGGAATTGCTGGCACTACTTGTGCTCGTGAGCTGCACAAACTTGGTCACGAAGTGGAAATTTTTGAGATGTCAAACGAAGATAAGCCAACAAGACCAAGACAGATGGAAGGAAGCGTCAATTTACTTCATAACATTCCAGAAATTGAACCTGATCGCTATATGAAAAGAATTAAGTTGCATTCGCCGAGTGTCACGGCTTCCCTTAACGGGAAACTGGGCTTCTTCCATGAAGTTGGTGGGACAAATGGCATCGATGCAAAAGCGCGGAAGAACATAGAGAGACTGCTACCGATTCACTATTCGGCGAAAATAGAAAACAAAGCGCAACTTGACAAGTTTCAGGTAATTGTCGCAGCTGATGGTTACCGTTCTTTGGTTGCAAAAGAAGCGGGTCTTATTGTCTCAAGAACGCCAAGCCGAATTGGCGTTGGGGTTGGTCTTACCGTAAAAGGTGACTTTGACCCTGAATCGATTGAAGTATGGCTTGACAACTACTTTTCTTTACACGGTTATTCGTATGTTATTCCTTTCTCGAAACACGAAGCTTCTTTAGTTTCAGCCTCGACTGGGAAGACGATAAATCAAACACTCTACAGTAAGCGGCTTAAAGAGCTTGCCCATTTAAAAAATTGGGAATTGCAAGATGAATGGGTTGATTTTGAGAGTAAGTACGATTTTTCATCATATGCCACTGACAATCTGTACGTTGTCGGAAATGCTGGGTCTTTTACTGACCCTGCTTTTGGGTTCGGTTTGAAATGGGCAGTAAATTCAGCTAAATTATGTGCAAGGGCGATCCATGAGGATATTGATTACAACTTTCTACTTCGTAGAGAGCTTTTGCCAGAATTGGAGTCTTTCCAAGTTATGAGAAAATTCTTTGATGCTGCGAAAAACAGCGACTACGACAAATTTGTTAAAAGGTTCAAGAATCCATTGGTGAAAAAACTGGCAGAATCTGGAAAATCACTTTTTCAATATAAGCGTTTGATGTGTGCGATGTTCTCAAAATTTTGAAGCACGCACTATGACGAAAAAGTTAATGTATAACATAAAAAATTATGGTAGAATCTCGCAATCGTTTTCTTTGGTGACATCACCAACTTCGCCCTCTTTTCCCTTTATTATTAATTCACACAAAAATAGTCGAGGTGAGGTATCTTATCTCGAATTAGGGATTTTTTCAACGTCACACGTAACCTTTTCTTTATTTGCTATGGTTAATTTCCTAATCAAAAGCTTAAATCAGCAGAATGTAGAGAAAAATACAGGGTAAGAAATTGAAGAAGTGTGGATTGTGTGGAGAAGAAATCAAAGACGGAAAATACTTTACGATTTATCGGTGTAAAGGAAAAGAGAGCAGACTTGTATTGATGGCGTGTGCAAAAGACTTCAATGACGAGAAATACCGAGAAATCATTATGAAAATATCGAGCATTTGAATAGTGAGAATAATACGTTTATGAAATTTTTCTTTAAATTAACTACTATTTAGTATATATCTGAGTGGCGATTTCTCCCGCACAATTCCCTCTTTTCATAAGAAAGGTAAATGCATATTTAACTAACCAAAACGGTCTTTTAAGTTTGGCCTGGTAGCTAAAACATACACGGAGTGAGGTACACTCGGCTAGCAGTGGCGATGTCTCCCACAACAAAATCCCTTTTTTGAATTTGTGAGTTTTTAGCTTTTTAGAGTAATCACAGCATTACGTCAGTAATCTAACTGTCAACTGACAAAAATCTTATTAGCAAAACGCAACACAATCCCTCTTCAGAGGCAAACAAAATGGTATACTGTCCGAAATGTGGTACCCAAAACGATGATGCCGCGGACTTTTGCGTTAAATGCGGAGCCAGTCTGCAAACAGGTACGGTTTCTTCCCGTCGGCGTGAACGCAGAAAAGCGGAGCAAGAATGCTTCGGTCTACCGCATGGCGGCGCAATAGCGGGTATTGTATTTGGAGCGATAATACTGATTTGGGGGATCACGATGCTGCTTCAGCAAACAGGCATAATCGCTGGAACATTTGAGTTTTGGTACATAATTATAATTATCATAGGCATTCTGATAGTCGCAGGCGCAATATACAAAGTAACTCACTCACGGGCCAATGCTTAACGAATCCTTTTTTTATATCTGCAAGATTTCACCGAGCAGTTTGTACAGGTTCGCTTATGATCTCTTTGTGAGAGAGTTATCTTCGTTAGAATCCAGAGTACACTGAGAGCTACAAAAAAGAGATCAATAGAAGTGTTCTTTACTGCCACGTCTATGCTGACGAGTATTAGAAAAGTCCCCACAACAAATAGGATGCTGGCAAAAAATCGAGTTAAACCACCGCTAAACTTCGGCAATGCAGATTGTAGCAAACCCAAAGAAACTCCGATTTCACCTGTCAAAATCAACATTGCTGGGTCTCCTGTGCTCAAGCTTACAAAGAAGTATAACCCTGTACCCAAGAGAGCAATAGTCGCGCCAGCTAGTAGTCCAGAGCATGTTGCACAAAACTTCATGTTGCCAATACTTAAAATGTGCGTAGAATAGTTTTCACAAGAAGGATGATGAGCCTGCAAAGCTGTTTCATGTATATTCAATGTACGCCTGTCATTTCTGTCACTTTTCCAGAATTGGGGAATTGCTAAGCAGGAACTAGGAAAGAGCGCAGCGAAGATTCCCAACAGACATACTGCACCAAATGCAGAGCCTATCGTTAGATTGCGATATTCAAAATCGTCTTCGAGTGTAGAAGTTTGAAAGACAAAAAAAGTTGATAATACTAGACCGAATATTGATACTAATATTAAAAAAGCCAGGACCAAGTTGGGATGCTTGACATCAATTTTGCTCATAGGGCTATCCGCTCAAACCAATGCTTTCAACTGCGTTAGGACGCTTTGTCGCGCCATGTATCGATAGGCTCTCCTTTTAATTTTGCTTTTTGAGAAGAATCCGTTTATTCTTCTGTTCCAAGAACCGAAAAAGCTCCTGTAACACTTGTAAAGCTCGTGTTGCAGTTGCTCCCTGTTTAGGGATTCTGTTGGCATTATCGCGTGAACCATGTCGTAGTCAGCCCAGTTCCAGTTTTCGATCCAGCCATTGTGTTTTGCTTGTTCATAGAGATCGGTTCCTGGAAATGGTGTTAGAATCATGAAAATTGCTAGGTCAGGATCCAATTTGTTAACAAATTGGCTTAGATCCTCAATTGATTCATGGGAGTCTCTCCGCTCTCCGATTATGCACGTTGCTTGGCAGAATATGCCGTTTTGCTTCAACAATCGTACGGCAGTCACTGCATCTTCGGGCTTTGTGCCTTTGCGGAAACTTTCAAGGTTGTTTTGACTATGACTCTCTACTCCGAGAAGTAACCAATTGATTCCTGCTTTATTCATTTTTGATAAAAGATGTTGATTTCGAACCACGTCATCGCATCGAGCTTGCATGAAACAGGTAATATCGTCTGAAAATCCCCGCTTGATTAATTCGTCGCACAGATTTTCCATTCGTTGTCCAAAACCGAAATTATCATCGGTCAACCATAGAAGCCTGCTTCCGTAATTGTTGTATAGAAATTCGATTTCGTCGGCCACTCGTTTAACTGATTTGTGTCTGCAGGAGCCTTGCCAATGCTTCCATTGTGAGCAGAATGTACAATGATGTGTGCATCCTCTTGATGCTTCAACCATACCGTACCTCGCTTTTGAGCCAGCCATCATAGTGAAATGGTATAGATGTACATAATCCTTGACGAAATGGTACCCTGGAAAGGGCAAAATGTCAAGATTATCGATGAGGGGACGAACATGATTGTGGAAAATTTTGTTCTGATTTCTGAAAGATATTCCCGATATTCCGGAAAAGTTCGAGTTTTTCCCTACTGCCTTGGTTAGTTCTACTATGGTCTCTTCCCCCTCCCCTCTGACAATTACGTCAATTTCTGGGTATTTCTCAAGGCTCTCTTGGGCAGTAGCCGAGAAATGTTGACCTCCAGCAACTGTTAATATTTCTGGGTTCAGTTTCTTTGCCGTTTCAAGGGTTCTAGCCGCAACGTAGACATTGCAAGTAGCAAAACCGCTTGTCGCAACAATATCTGGATCGAAGGAAGCTATTCTTTTTTCAACATCTTTCCAATCCAGCGACCTTGCTTGGCAGTCTAGGACTTCAATATCTACCTCGGGCATTTTGGTTTCTAGGTAACCTGCAAGCTGAAGAAGTCCGTATGGAGGTGGAAGGTATTCGCCCATAATAAACCAGTAATCTTTGGGCGGTTCGACAAATAGAACCTTAACCAAACTTGTACACTCCATTTGCTCTTAGAAATAATCAAAGCACAGTATCTATATACTTTTATTGATTAACGGGCGGGGTGGGATTTGAACCCTATCTAGCAGTGGAGATGTCTCCCACAACCAACTCTCTTTTTGTCTTCGTTTTTTGAAAACAGCATAGCTGTTTGGCTAACATAAGTTAGCTAACGTTTTATTTAACTAATCAATCAGAAAAATCGGACAAAAAAAGATAAATGGTTAAGTAAAGCGGGACAAAAAGGCTTAATAGCTATCTGTACAGCATCAAAATCTTTTGAGCACGCTTAAGTATTGTAATGTTATCCAATACTTGACATCTTTGTACTTAGCTCCAGCCATCACACTTACCTCATATATTCCATTTTCTTGTTTACGTTTCTCAAACCATTGTATTATCTCATTGATTCTTGGATGGTTCTTAATTCCGAGCAGTGTCAGCGTGTCTATTGTTGATAGAATATCTGTCCAGTGATATGGATAAGTGAATTTTGTCCAATACTCAACTCCCATCCTGTCCGGGTACTTGTCCCTTGAAAACACTCTATCTGCCAATAGCCTTCCAGCATCCTTTACTTTCTTTCTATACGCTGTCATTAGAGAAAATGGTCTTAGCACGATCCCTGTTATTAGGTGAGAGAATGGTTTGGCCTTATCTGGTTCGATTGTCTTCTTCTCAGTTAGAGCATCCAATTTTTCATTTCGCGTTCTAAAGGGAATAGCCCATCCTCCGTCATCCTGCCTCATCGTAAGCAACCAGTTAAGTGATTTCTCGATTCTTATGCCATTATATCCTGCTTTTATTAGGAATTCCGTGATACTCGCACTGTAATTAGGGCTGTACTGGTTGCCGTAAATTCCCCTGAATTCTCCTTCTTTTGTCTGGAATGAAAATAAGTAATTAGCTGCTTTCCTGACTGCTTCATGTTTTCTATTTAATCCATAGAATTCCACCAGTTCCGCCACTGTCTTGTATGTTTGATATTGGTTGTAATTTGTGGGTGAACGCAGTGCTGCTTTCTTGTTAGGGTAGATCCATGAGCCGTATGATTTTTGTCTCTTTAGTATTCTCTTCACTCGTGGCAAGGTCCATAATTGCTCAATGCTCACTTCTTCTCCAAGTAAGTTTCTTTTTGTGAATGCTATTATTGCTTCATCGCTTGTGTCCAACAATGTCTTGATTGCTTCTTTCATTTTTTTATCTCGCTCATATGCTTTTTATGCGTTTGATTGTCCTTGTCTATTTCCCTTTTCTTCTTTATGTCTATTTTTGGGATTAATAGCAGCCTTCCTTTAGAACTATCATTTTTCCATAAGAAACGTAGATGTTTATTTAACTAACTAGTGCTGAGGCTTAGAAAAGCGACTGGAAGAAATTGAAAAGATAGAATCTTATATCAGCTAATTCGGATCATTTCTTAATTGATGAGATGAGCTTAAATGGAAGTGTTTGAAGCAATCCAAAATAGGCATTCAGTTAGATCATATTTGTCTGATGAAGTTCCTAGTGAAAAATTGGTGAGAATTTTGGAAGCTGCACGTTTGGTTCCTTCTGCAGGAAATATACAACCCTGGCATTTCATTATTATAACAGACCAACAGATGAGGAAGGAGTTGTCAAAAGGGAGATACGCCAAGTTTTTGGTGGAATCACCTGTTGTAATTGTGGGATGCGGAGATGAACGAGCATCACCCAACTGGCACCAGGTTGATACCAGTATTGCCATGCAAAACATGGTTTTGACTGCTACCAGCGAAGGTTTGGGCACATGCTGGATTGGAAGCTTCAATGAGAATCAAGTTAAAAAACTTCTAGACATTCCAGAAAGATTCAGAGTAATAGCTCTTTTAGCATTAGGCTATCGTCGTAAAACAATGGATTTATCAAGCAAAGTTCTGCATTTCTTTAGAAAAAAGAAGAAACTTGAGAAAATAGCAAGCCTAGAAAGGTTTGGAAATTGTTTATACAATAAGTAACTGCTTGAGATTTTGCATTTTTTTGACAAGTTTCTATTTTCCAAAAGCATCTACTTTAATAAGTACACCAAGTGTATTTAGTAATAGCATATATGCGACAAAAAGTTCATCAAGTGTATTCCAAAAGGGCAAAAACAGCCTAACTCTTGCTTTGTTGCTACTGAAAAATGGCGGAAAATAAGAAAGAAATCATGAAAAATAAGAAAATTAAGGGGGCTAGCCATGATCGAAAAACCAAGAAAATCCTTATTCGCGGATTTGGAGCTTGATTCTTCGTTTTTCGATAGCAAAAGATTTGATGATTCAGTAGAAAAAACGCGCAAAAGAGGGCCTGAATACCGCAGAAAACACGCTTATGTGAAGGGTATTGCACAGTATAAGAAAGAGAGGAAGCGCAGAAAACAGGTTTGGGAATTGTCAGGTAAGCTTAATCAGACTGAAATAGCTAGGCAACTTGGCGTTAGCATTAGGACTGTTCAACGGGGTATGTCTAAAGTGAGGCGGTACTATCAGGGTATGTTTAATCGTTTTTGCAGAGAGCTGCAAGGGGCTAAGATTAGAGAGGTTCAAGCAAAGATGGAAGGGATGAGTCCTCTTCAAAAACTCGATTTTCTTGGAGGCTTGATTGCTCAACAGCGTAAAGAAGAAGAGCGGAGAAAACGTGTTTCCAGGACTTGTGTTGTAACGATCAACCTGGATGACCTTACTGACGGTATTCCCTCCGTGAAACCATTCATGGCAAGTAATACTATAAATCTTCGAGAAGGACTAGATTTTGTTATTAGATGTATAAAAGATGGGCAGAAGCATGATTTAGGCGGTTGGACATTAAAGTATGCGAAAAAAACCACTTGATATTTATGCGAAAACGTAAATAGAAAGGGAACCTTTAAACCACGGAAAAGCAGTAACCGAAATCAACGAAAAGTGGCCGAGGTGAGGTAGCTTGGTAGCCTATAGGCCTGTGGAGCCTAGCGCCCGGGTTCAAATCCCGGCTTCGGCCCCACCTACCGCAAAATGGACAGTAAGCGCGCGCGCTTATTCCTAACTTCAAAGCAACCTTCATTTCTGCCTAAATAATTGCCATAATCGAATAATTCAATTTTTAACGTCTTAGAATTGCGAAACGACATTTTTTATTCTCCCTTTTCAAATATAACGGTAATTATAACCTTAATTAACTTCATTTCTGAAATAAACACCGTCATATTTTTATGTTAAATAAGTAAATTTGGCAATACAATCGCGCGTGAAGGCGTGATTTACGTGTGAAGGTATGATATACCTTAGTGGGTAGGTTTGATTATTGTTATTTTCGGGGTAAATAAGTGTCCGAGGTAGCCATAGTTAACGAGCTAGCTAAAGGATTGCGTGGACAACTTGGACGACTATGTGAAGAAATATTCCAGTCGCAAATAAGATAATAATTACTTTGTGTTCCTTGTTTGCCACCTTTCATTCCTCGTTAAGCGCGCGCTTTTTCTTCAACTTATATCCACAATATTGAGTCTTTAAATTTTGATGTTTACCCGTTCAACATAAATACAAATTGACCCAAATAGCGGAAGTCTTTTGCTTTAATTAAACGGTAATTGTTTTTATGAGATATAGCAGAAGCGCGCGCTTCATTTCGGGAACTAGCCTAACTATATGCGCGCTCATTTGGAGTTTTCTAAAGATTTGACAGTATATTCGATACTATAAGCATATGCAACTTTAAGTCACGAAAGAAGAACATATTAGGGTTACCGTCTCTCTAACGGAAGGAATCGAGCGCAGCTCATGAAATACGAACTTGTCAAGTGCTTCTACTGATTGGAAATATACCAGAACCGTTAAATCATATATGCCATATGTTGCCCATGCACGCTTCACACCATTTAATGTCTTTACACACCCTAGAACTTCCTTGTCTTTCCCAGCATCCAAC
>SMTZ1_10008762_pt1 | contig 10100 bp, 9 predicted proteins | sample DeeMarSWOR136_30_FD_25667 | JGI IMG/M metagenome (IMG submission 25667)
TGGTGGAATCATGGGTAGGAAAATGAGCGACCAGAACCCAACATTCCAATATTCCATTATTCCACCATTCCAGTATCTCTGCTGTGCGGTTCCTTACGAGACTTTTCAGCCTGGGAGGAGAAAGAGATGAGCCAGTTTCTGGAAGTGATTGAGTGGTTTGACGAGTCGGGCCGGGAGATGGTCCACCGGCTTCCCGAAACCGGGTCCGCCGAGATCAAGTTCGGCGCCCAGCTCGTGGTGCGGGAGAACCAGGCCGCGGTCTTCTTCCGGGATGGGAAGGGATACGATGTTCTCGGCCCCGGCAGGCACACCCTGTCCACCCAGAATATCCCCCTGCTGACCAAGGCGCTGAGTTTTCCCTTCGGCTTCAAGAGCCCCTTCCGGATCGAGATCCTTTACGTGAACTTGAAGGTCTTCACCCATCTGAAGTGGGGGACCAAGGAGCCGGTGGCTTTCAAAGACCAGGAGCTGGGCATCGTCCGGCTGCGGGCCTTCGGGAACTACACCATGCGGGTCATCCAACCTCTCTTGTTCATCAATACCGTCGTCGGGACCCAGGGGATTTTTGAGACGGAGGGAATTTCCGATTACCTTCGGGACGTCATCGTCTCTCGGCTGAATGACCTCCTGGGGGAGGCCCTGAAGAGCATCTTTGAGCTTCCCCGCCAGTATACCGAGTTCGGAGTCGCCCTGAAGGCCCTGGTGGGGCAGGACTTCCAGAAGTACGGGCTGGAACTGGTGGACCTTTTTGTCAACAGCATCACCCCCCCTGACAACGTCCAGAAGATGATCGATGAGCGCAGCGGAATGCAGGCCGTGGGCAGCCTGGATGACTTTCTGAAATTCAAGGCCGCCAAGGCCATGGGAGACGCGGCCAAAGCGGAAGGAGGGGGAGGGATCGGCGCCGCGGCGGGCTCGGGCATGGGCCTGGGGGTGGGGGCCGGCTTGGGAATGATGCTTCCCGGCTTTCTTCTGAAGACCATGGAGGAGGGGAGTAAAGCTGCCCCTAGCCGGAAAAAGCTGGAGTGTCCCAAGTGCTTCACCAAGATTCCCTACGAGGCCCGGTTCTGCCCCAACTGCGGCAGCCACATTCTCAAAGTCAACAAGTGCCTGAAGTGCGGCGAGGACCTTCCCCCGGAGGCCAAATTCTGCATGTCCTGCGGGGCCAAGGTGGAAAAGCACGAACGGACCTGCGCCAAATGCGGCACCAAGGCCATGCCCGAAGCGGTCTTCTGCAACCAGTGCGGGGAGAAACTGCAATAGCACACAGATTTCCCCAGATGAGGGAAAAACAAAGACGAAATTGGACACAGATGAACACAGATTTTATATTGGGAAAAGACAAAAAGACAAAAAGAAAAAAGACCTAGTGGGACACGGATGAACACGGATACACGCGGATAAGAAAGCGATGAAAACCTGGAATTTAACTTCCCAAAAAGGAATCCAGGCTGGGAAAAAGATAGCCGGTCTTTAATATTTATTTTTTAAAAATCCGTGTTCATCCGTGTAAATCCGCGTCCCATTATCTCTTTGTATTTAGAACCCTGAAAATCCGCGTTCATCTGCGTCGCCATCGAAAATGGGAGTTCCTGCCGAAGCCAGAGTCCACATCCTCATCCGCTGCCCCCAGTGCGGGGGGACGATCGATTTCCTGGAAGAAGCCCGGGTGATTCACTGCCGGTTCTGCGGCACCGATCTTCTGGTCGCAGGACGGGAGGGGGTGCTGCGCTATGTGATTTCCCCCCTGGTGGGCGAGGAGAGAAGAGCCAGGCTCCTGGCCGTGGAGCACTTGCTAAAGTCGGGGAAGCATTCTCCGCGGACCGGAGAAGCCTTCCTATTTTACGCTCCCTTCTGGCGCATGCAGGGCACGGTTTACCGATGGGTCTTCGGCCTGAAACCCCTGAAAGTCCAGGTGGAGGCCGGGGTTCCTCCCCCCATGGAGCGCTTCAAAGTACTGCTGGTCCGGGCCATGGATCATACGATTCCCGGGTATTCGGGCCTGGACCTGGGCCTCGGTAGCCTGGGCGTTCGCCCGCAGGTCCTCCGCCTGCGGCCTTTCTCCCCGGAACACCTGGAGAAACGGAACTCCTTCCTTCCCCTGGAGTTTTCGCTGGAAGAGGCGCAGGCGGACGCCGAGCATTATGCCGACTACTTCTTCCAGGCGGAAAAATTGATCCCCGAGGTGACCCTTCAGAAGATTGTGGGCCTTCGTTTTTCGGTGATCTACTTTCCCTTATGGTATGTGGATTGCTCCCATGAAGGGGGGCGGGAAATTCTTCTCTTGGATGCCGTGGGCCGCAGTCCCGTTCAAACCATCCCCGATGGATCTTCCCTCCTTAGCAAACTGAAAGGGAACGAAACCCGCAAGTCTTTTCGGTTCAGCGAGCTGCGCTTCCTTCCCTTCCGCTGCCCCAACTGTGGGTGGGCTTTTCCCTTCCAGCCTCTGAGCATTCTTCACTTCTGCCCCACCTGCCGCCATCTCTTCCGGGAGAAGGGGGGAGAATGGGCCGAGCTGGCCTACTCCGTGATTCCGTCACCGGAGGCCCCGCAGCCAACGAACTCGCTGTGGGTCCCCTTCTGGCGTTGCCGAACACGCCTGGAATCCAGGGGGAAAGGGGTGGAAAACATGGCTGATCTTTACCGCCTGGCCCCGCCCCCCCGGGTGGTGGATGGCAAGCGGGAGTCCCGCAGGCCCATTTATTTTTACGTTCCGGCAGTGAAATTCAGGAATCCCAAGACGATCCACAGCCTGGGAAGCCGCCTCACTTTCGTCCAACCGGATCTGGACCTGGGCTCCTTTGAAGACGGATCCCATCCTCTCACCGTGGGGGGAAGTTTGGGAATGGACGATGCTCGGGAAATGGGGTTGATGATCCTCGGCGCCCTGATTCCCCAGGCGAACCGGAAGGCTCGGGCCTGGGTTCAAGCGTGCCGGGTAAAAATGGAGGATCCCCGGCTCCTTTATCTTCCCTTCTCCCGGGTGGACCTTTTCTGGAAGGAAGGGATCAGCGGAATTTCCTTCCAGCATAATTCCCTTGCCGAAGACCTTCCGAAGGCTCGAGGCTGATCTTTTCGCCCCCTGGACATGGGTTACGACCTCAGGCTTTCCCTGTCTCTCTAATATAGCCGGAACTTGGCGAAAATCCCCTCCCGGCCCGGAGCGGCAGGCCATGTTCGACGCCCAGAAGGAAAAAGGGAGGAAGGGGTTCCTGGAAGAGAGGGACGGGAAGTTCCTGCCCGGGCCCTTCGGCCCGAAATCAAAGGTCAAAAAAGCGTAATGGGACACAGATGAACACAGATGAAGATTTTCTTAAAGTCAGAAATAAATTCTTTGGCTTTTAAAATCTGTGTAATCTGTGTTCATCTGTGTCCCATTTGGTTATTGTTTTTTCCTCATCTGCGGGGATCTGCGTCCTATTCCACTTCCATCTCTACGATTTCCAGCTCGTACCCCTGGGTGACCTGGAGGGAAGGGAAGCCGCAGGCAGGGCATTCCAGGATATAGGCTTCTTCCGTCGTGAAACGGTTTCCGCAGGCGGAGCAAGTTCCCCCGAGAGGGATCAGATCGATCATGAACCTGGCATTGCGGGCCAAAGTATCCTTTTTGACGACCTCGAAAGCAAAAGAAAAAGCCTCGGGCTGAACGCCCGAGGCCTTTCCCAAGCGGACTCTTACCGATTCGACCGTTTGGCACCCCTCCTCCCGGCACTTCTTCTCGATGATATCCAGAAGACAGAGAGCGATGGAAACTTCGTGCATGAACCAACCGTTTCGCCGAGAGACACAGAGCGCATAGCGCATAGCGTGAAAGGCTTACCGCTATGCTCCATGCGCTCGGCGCTATGCGTTTTCTTTTGCGGCGATTTCCTCTAACAAAAGCAGGGTTTCTTCGGCTGCTTCCTTGTCGATCTTTTGAATGGCAAAACCGGCGTGGACCAGGACATAATCTCCAACGGAGGCTTCCTCGGGCAATAGAAGGAGGCTCACTTCCCGGCGGACTCCCGCCAAATCGATGGTAGCAGTCTGGTCCCTGATTTCTACGATTTCAGAGGGAATGGCCAGACACATCTGCAGACTCCTGAGCTCCTTTGGCCTTGATTTCCAGGCCCCATTCTCGGAGTTTTTCCAAAACCGTCTCCAATAGTTTATCAAAACGTCCCTGGATCGTCGGGGATAATTCAAGCCCGATTTCCAGGGTCTCGGGCTGGATTCCTACCAGGGCAATTTCCGCCGGCCGGGTTCCCAGAAAACTGGAAGCCAAGAGGAGGTCCGCAAGGCCGACGTGATGGAGGGAGAGCTTGGGTTCCAGGAGAGAAGGAAGGCCTTCCCCCTCGATGACCGCGATGGTACCCGCCTTCTCCTTTAAGTCTACCGCATCCACAAAAAGAACTCTATCCATTCCTTCGATCAGATGGAGGAGGTCCAGCCCCAGGGTTCCGCCGTCGAGGAGGCGGACCTCTTCGGGAAAATCATACTTTTTTTTCAGCGCCTCCACGGCGTGGATGCCCACCCCCTCGTCCCCTAAAAGAAGATTGCCCAGCCCGATCAGTGAAATTTTAATAGCCATGGGGGATCTTGTGGTGACTGAAGATTTAACCCGTCGTTCCGCGCCCCTTTCCGATCCACCCGGGGGGGTTCATTTCTTTCAGCCCCCGTTCGTGCCTGAGGCCTGTGAATAGCGACCACCGGGAACATTATTTTTCAGATGAAAAAGGGGGAAAGTCAAGACAATTCTGGCCGAAAACAAGTTCTTGACAAAGGGGAACGCCGGGCCTTAATATAAATAGCACAGCAGGGGAGGATGGAATTCATGAGTCAGGTAGCGGTTCAGCTATGGGTGCTCGGTCTACTCCTGTTGTGCCTTGTCCTTAGGACGGGCCCGCTGCCTGAACGTTCCGCTTGATCCGCAAATAGAATAATTGAAACGATTCAGGCCGTGGGCAAAACCCACGGCTGATTTATCCGCAGGCCGTGGGGAGTCCCCCTCACGGCCTTTTCGTTATTTCGGGAGACTGGATGACGAAAGGCAAGATTCTTGATGCCGAGTCCCAGATGGAGGATATCCTAAATCCAACATCCAGAATCGAGGATCCCGCATCCAGTATCCGTCATAAGGAAACGGAATGAAGACTCGAATCACCGAACTGCTGGGAATCCAACACCCGATCATTCAGGGGGCCATGTCCTGGGTATCCTTTCCCCCTCTGGTGGCCGGGGTTTCGAATGCGGGCGGCCTGGGGATCCTGGGTGCGGCCTTCATGACCCCTGACCAGCTCCGGGATAACATCCGCCGGGTGAAAGACATGACGGACAGGCCCTTCGGGGTGAACTTCATGCCCGACAACCCCATTGTGGATCAGCTCCTGGATGTAATTCTGGAGGAAAGGGTCCCCGTAGCCAGTTACGGCCGGGGGAACCCCAAGAGGATTATCGAGAGGGTGAGGCCTTACCAGATCATCGCCCTTCCCACTATGGGCTCCCTGAAGCATGCCCTGCGGGCGGAGCAGGACGGGGCCGATGCGGTCATCGTCCAGGGAACCGAGGGGGGAGGCCATACGGGCCACATCGCCACCATGGTCCTGACTCCGCTGGTGGCCAGCCGGTTGAAGATCCCCGTCGTCGCCGCTGGGGGAATCGGCAATGGCCGGGGATTGGCGGCTGCCCTGGCCCTCGGCGCCGAAGGGATCTCCATGGGAAGCCGGTTTATCGTGACCAAGGAAGCGCCGGTCCCCGAGCATGTGAAGAGATACCTGATCGACAAATCGGAGGAAGACACGGTGGTGACCGACAACCTCACCGGAGTGCGCTGCCGGGTCATCAAGAACGATTTCGCCAAGAGAATCATGGATATGGCCAAGAGCAAAGTGGATCCCTGGGAAATGATGCAGTACGGGGTCGGCCGGATCCGCAAAGCCTACGTGGAAGGAGACCTGGAGTGGGGCTCCATGGCCTTCAGCCAGGCCTGCGGATTCATCGACGACATCCCCTCCTGCCAGGATCTCCTCGATGGTATCGTAGCCGAGGCCGAAGAGATCATGAAATCCATGTGGAAGAGAGTCAATCATTCCTGAACCTCTTTTCTCCATTTCTATTGCCGTCCATCTGCGAAGCCCGACGGTATTCCATCCTCATCGGCAGCATCTCCGTACTCATCCATTCTTCCAAGATCTTTTCTTTCATCCTCGGGCCCGCCGTTCGGGGGGGGCGCTAAGAAATAGCCCGATTTGCGGGGAAATTCATAGTAAAATATAATCAGGTCGGTTCCAGGGATGTCTTTCCGGGAATTTCAGAAAAGGGTGTGAACCATGGGGGGATCTTTTCCGTGATGAAACGGAGTCCAGGGGAAAAAAGGAACTTGAGGGCAGGGGCGATTTTTTTGCTGCTCTTCTTTCTTCTCTTGACCGATGCCCAGGCCGGGCTCGGGGACCGGGTTTTTGAAACCACCCTTTCCAATGGGCTGAAGGTTATTCTGCTGGAAAACTCCAAGGCTACCCTGATTACCTTTCACATCTGGTACCGGGTCGGATCCCGTAACGAAGATTGGGGCAAGACGGGCCTCTCGCATATGCTTGAACACATGATGTTCAAGGGAACGAAGAAATACGGTCCCGAAGACTATTCCCGGATCATCCAGGAGAACGGGGGGCAGACCAACGCCTTTACTTCCCGGGACTTCACCGGATACTTCGCCACCCTCCGTTCCGATCGGATCCAGGTGGTCATGGACCTGGAAGCGGACCGGATGCAGAACCTGGACCTCCGGGAAGAAGACTTCGTTACCGAAAGAATGGTGGTGATGGAAGAGCGAAGGCAGCGCACCGAAGACGATCCCCAGTCCTTCCTGATGGAGCAACTGGAAGCGACCGCCTTCCAGGTCCAGCCCTACCACTGGCCGATCATCGGCTGGATGGAGGACATCAAGCGAATCACCCTGGAGGACCTGAAGGAGCACTATCAGACTTACTACAATCCGGCGAATTCCTTTCTGGTGGTGGTGGGAGATTTCCATAGGGGGGAGATGCTCTCCCGGATTGAGAAGACCTTCGGGGGGATTCCTCGGGGCGTCGCCCCCAGGCAGGAAAAGCCCGAGGACCCGCCGCAGACCGGGGAACGGAGGATTTCCGTAAAAAAAGAGGCTCAGCTTCCCTTCCTGGTCATGGGATACCGGATTCCCAACCTGCGGCACCCGGATTCCTACGTGCTGGAAGTTGTCAATGCCATCCTTTCCGGGGGGAAAAGCTCCAGGTTCTACCGGAAGCTGGTCCTGGAAAAGCAACTGGCTCTCGAAGCGGATTCGCAAAATAGCCACCTCTCCAAAGACCCGGCCCTGTTCTATATTTATGCCGTCCCCCTGCCGGGGAAAAAGGTGGAAGAGGTGGAAAAGGCACTGGAGGAGGAGATTGAACGGCTGCAAAAAGAACCGGTGGATCAACGGGAACTGGAAAAAGTGAAAAACCAGCTGGAGTCTTCTTTCATCTACAGCCAGGATTCCCTCTTCTTCCAGGCCATGCTCCTGGCCCGGTATGAGATCGCGCAGAACTGGCAGGGTATCGATCAGTACTTGCCGTTGATCCAGAGGGTGACCCCGGAGGACATCCAGCGCGTCGCCCGGCAATACCTGATTCCCGACAACCGGACCGTGGGGACTCTCATTCCCCTGCCGCCCAAGCCGGGCCAAGAGCCGCCGGCGGGTTCTTCCGGCAAGGACCGGATGATACGATAGGGGAGGTTTCGGAATGACCAGACTCCTTGCTCTCTTACGGGTCAAATTGTGCGCGAGATGGCAGCAAACCTTCCGATGGAAAGTTGCGATTCCAAATTCGAAGCACGAATTTCGAATTTCGAAAAAAATCCAAATTTTCCAAATTCAAAAATCTTTCCCTTGTTTGGGTTTTTTGAATTTTTGGGTTTCGAATTTGTTTCGGATTTCGATATTCGGATTTCGGATTTTTCAACTCCCCATGCCTCTTTTTTTCCGGCTTGGCCAGGTTCGGTACTCCGCCGTCTTTGTTTTTCTCCTGCTCATCCTTGCTTCGATGGAGGGGACCCTCCTGGCCATGCCGCCGGTCCAGCGGATGACCCTCTCCAACCAGATGGTCCTTTTGACCTCCGAGGAACATTCCCTTCCTTTTGTTACCCTTCAGCTGCTGATCGATGCCGGGTCCCGGAGGGACGCGACGGGGGAAGAAGGCACGGCCAAATTGACGGCCCAAGGGCTCCTCCTGGGGACCGCCAAGCACGGCGAAAAGGCGATCAATGAAGAACTCGATTTCATGGGAGCCTCGCTCAACTCCTCGTCGGGACGGGATTACGCTACCCTTACCCTCCGGGTTCTTAAAAAAGACCTGGACAAAGGGTTCGACCTTTTCCTGGAGGTTCTCACCCAACCCACCTTTCCCCAGGAGGAAGTGAAACGGGAAATCCAAAAGACCCTGGCCGCCATCCAGGCCGCCGAAGACCAGCCGGACGTGGTGGCGGAAAAGGCTTTCCAGGAGAACCTCTTCCTCAGCGGTCCCTACCGCCATCCGGTCGAGGGGACGAAAAAGTCCCTCCCCTCCATGACCCGGGACACGCTGGAGCGCTTTTATAAAAAGTACTACCATCCCAATCATTCCATCCTGGGGGCTGGGGGAGACATCACCCCGGAGGAAGTAAGAACCAGACTTGTTCCGCGGTTGGAGAAGTGGCGTAAGGGGAAGATCTCCGCCACGCCGGCGCCGGTCCGGAACGTCTTCGCCAAAGGACCCAAGACCGTGAAGATCGACCGGATGCTGGCCCAGGCCAGCATCATCCTGGGGCACGCCGGGGTCAGCCGGGATAACCCCGATTACTATGCCCTCACGGTTATGAATTACATCCTGGGCGGCGGCGGCTTTTCTTCCCGCCTCATGGAGGAGGTCCGCAACAAGAGAGGTTTGGCCTATTCCGTTTACAGTTTTTTTGACCCCGGGAAACTCCCCGGTTCGTTCCAGGTCGGCCTTCAGACCAAAAACGTCTCCGCCGGGGAAGCCATTTCCATTGTCCGGGAGGAGATGAAGCGGATCCAGAAGGAGCCCGTTTCGAAAAAGGAGATCGAGGGGGCCAGGAAATACCTGATCGGCAGCTTTCCCATGCGGATGGATACGCAGGGAAAATTGGTGAATTTTCTCCTCCAGGTGGAGTATTATGGTCTGGGGTTGGATTATCCGGAGAAATATTCCCGGCTCATCCAATCCGTGAGCCGGGAAGACGTTCTCCGGGTCGCCCGGAAGTACCTTCAGCCGGAGAACTGTATTCTGATTGTCGTAGCCAACCAGAAGATGGCGGATATTGAGTAGCTCCTAGCTTAAAGGGGTTTTCCGGACCGGTGAGCTTAGAGACCTTCGTCGAAACCTATGGATATCCTGCTCTCCTGGTGGGGACCTTTTTCGAGGGAGAAACCTTTCTGGTCCTGGCTGGGTTTGCCGCTTCCCTGGGTTACCTCGATATTCTCTGGGTGATTCTGGTGGCCCTTGCCGGGACGCTGTCCGGAGACCAGGTGTTTTTTTACCTGGGCCGACGGCACAGCGCCATGGTCCAGTCTTTCCTGAGCTATTATCCCGCCTGGCAAAACCGCGTGGAGAGAGTCCAGACACGCATCGAGCGACACCAAACCGCGCTGGTCTTCATATTCCACTTTCTCTACGGCCTGCGGATCGCGTTCCTCCTGGTCATCGGATTGAGCCGGGTCCAGGCAGGAAAATTTTTCATCCTGAATTTTTTCAGCGCCCTGGTCTGGGCGGTTATCGTAGGGATGGTGGGCTACCTCTTCGGGAGCGCGCTGGCGATGATTATCGGGGACCTGAAGGACCTGGAAAACTACATCCTCGGGGGAATCGCCATTATCGGGGGAATGCTCGCAACCTTCCAGTTTTTGGGGTATCGAATCATGAAAAACAGGAAGACAGAGGGGGGGTAATCTGTACTACTCTTTTGCAAAGTCTTTAAATTTTATTAGGCAAAAAGCATCCCCCCCACCCTAACCCTCCCCCTCGAGGGGAGAGGGGAGGGAGGGGGTGAATGGGTTTGGTTTCAGCTGTGCCGCGATGTGTTCATCTGTGTTCCATTCGGTCTTTCCT
>SMTZ1_10010168_pt1 | contig 10100 bp, 8 predicted proteins | sample DeeMarSWOR136_30_FD_25667 | JGI IMG/M metagenome (IMG submission 25667)
AATACTACGACCAGCTTGATTTCTCGGAACTGGCCGAGAACGCCCGCTGGGCGCAGTGGGTGTACGACAACCCGGGCGTGGATACCGACAGCGACGGCTACTTCGGCGAGTTTCGTATCTGCGAAGGCGACACGGTCTGGTACAAGGGCGACGGCGTGCCCGATTTCCGGGGCAACAGCCCGCCGCCCGCTCCGTTCACCCGGTTTATAACTGAACCGGGAAAGATCATCGTCCGCTGGAACGGCTTCTTCAGCGAAACGACCAAAGACATCTTCTCCGGTCTGGTTGATTTTGAAGGATACCGAGTATACTGCGGCTTGGACAATCGGCGCTCCAGCCTGTCGCTGGTCTCGACCTATGACAAAGAGAACTGGTTCCGGCTTAAGTATCATCAGTTGGGAGTAGGCGAAGGGCGCTGGATCAACGACGACCCGCCGTACTCTCTCGATTCCCTCCGAATCATCCACAACGACCCGGACCTTGACCCGGCCCGTTACACCCGCGACCGGCCGTTGTTCGAAGGCGACAGTGCCTTTTATTTTCAGCCGGTCGACGCCAACGTGGCCGATTTGAGCTCAATGACAGGTATCCACAAGGTCTACCCGGACGCCACCGACCCCGGTACCGACTCCACTCTCTGGACCGAGGACGACATCACAATGGAGCATGGCCGAAAACTGCCCAAGTACTATGAATACGAGTATATCATCGATAAGCTCCTGCCAACGGTAGCCTATTGGGTCTCGGTGACGGTCTTTGACTTCGGCTACGCGGGCGGCCGGGGCAACATGCCGCCCGACGAATCTAATCCTCTGAACAACTGCGCCGAGGTATATGCTCAGACTTCGTCAGAGATCGTCGAGCAGCAGGAACTGGACGCCTACGTTTACCCCAACCCGTACCGGGCCGACGCCGGTTATCACGAGCGCGGCTACGAAAATAGGACACAACTACCCGGACGGCGGTCCGGACTCGATGCACGACTGGTGGAACTTGGTCAGCCGGAGCGGTCTGGCGGTGGAATCGGGTTTATACTACTGGGTGGTTGAATCCCCCACTCGCACCCAGATCGGTAAGCTGGTGATACTGAAATAGACGTTGGCGGATTTGTCGGCAGATGAGGACCCCCGATCCCCCGCCAGCACAGCTAAACTAACCGGCCAGGCTCTCCATCATAGCCTGGTCGATATCGAAATTGGAATACACCTTCTGGATGTCGTCGTTCTCCTCGAACAGATCGAGCATCTTGAGCATCGAGCCCGCTTCGCTTTCTCGCGTCAGCTTGGTCGTGCTCTGGGGGATCATAGTCACTTCGGCCGACTCGATTTTGATCCCCCTGCCCTCAATGGCCATGCGGACATCATCCAGCACGGTCGGATCCATCACGATCTCGTATGAACCGGAATCAGTACGGATATCGTCGGCGCCCGCTTCGAGCGCGGCCTCCATCAACGCCTCCTCGCCGGCGGCTTCGAGGTCAACCGTGATCACGCCTTTCTTGTCGAACATCCACGCCACGCAGCCGTTGGCGCCCAGGTTGCCCCCGTACTTGGTCAGGACATGGCGGATTTCCGAGACGATCCGGTTTTTGTTGTCGGTGAGAACTTCGAGATACAGGGCCACGCCGCCCGGGCCGTAGCCCTCGTACGTGATCGATTCATAGGATACGCCGGGAAGTTGCCCGGTCCCCTTAAGGATGGCCCGCTTGATATTGTCCGCCGGCATGTTTTCGGCTTTGGCGGCGGCAATCGCGGTCCGCAGCCGCGGGTTGCCGTCGGGGTCTCCTCCGCCCTCGCGCGCCGCGACCGTAAGTTCCTTAATGAGCCGGGAGAACTTCTTCCCGCGCTCCTGATCAAGCTTGCCTTTCTTGCGCTTGATCGTGGCCCATTTCGAATGACCGGACATACAAGCTATCCTCCGTAAACGTGTACGTTCACCTCATTTGCCGCGCACCATACCCGTCGCAACCTCAAATTTAACCAATCAGGCAACGCTTGGCAAGGCCCCGCCTGACCGCGCGGCAGTTGTGTCCGGCGTGTTTCTATATATATTTCCCGCATGCCGACCGTATTCACCCGCATCATCGACCGCCAGTTGCCGGCCCGGATCTTCTACGAGACCGACCAGGTTATAGTAATCGCCGACCATCGGCCGCAGCGACCCGTCCACTTGCTGATTATTACCAAGGAGGAATACCCGGATTTCCAGAACACCCCGCCGGACGCATTGAAAGTCTGCTTTGAGACGGCCAAGCTGGTGGCCGAAAAGCTGGGCATCCCGGACCACTACCAGTTGGCGGTCAACAACGGCCTGGGGCAGGAAGTCCCTCATTTCCACGTCCATTTCTTCTCCGACCGGGGGGCTGAGCGGCTGATCTTCCTGAACGAATAAGGTTGTCGAAACCCGTTTGACCTGTTGACAATTCCCGTAAGTGCCGATATATTTACAGTTTGGACAGGCATCCCTCTCCGGAGGATGCGATCCTGAACCTTTAACTTCCGAAGAAGGAGGTGACATTTTTGACCGGAGTCAGAGTTCGCGACGATGAATCGTTCGAACGAGCCCTTCGTCGTTTCAACAAGTTCTGCGAGAAGTCCGGAATACTCTCGGATTACAAGAAGCATCAGCATTTCGAGAAACCGTCGGAGACTCGCAAGCGCAAGATGGCGGCCGCCCGCCGCAAGGCCCGGCGCGCCAGATACCTGGAAAACAGAAGGCCGTGAAGCTCGCATGACGCTTTTCGAGCAGATAGATAGAGATATGGTTAAGGCCCTCAAGGGTGGCGACAAAGACCGTCTGACCGTCCTTCGGGGCCTTAAGTCTGACCTCAAGTACAAGAAGATTGAAATCGGAGAAGAACTCACCGACGAGAAGGCGATCGAAGTCCTTTCCAGCGCGGCCAAGAGGCGCCGCGATTCGATTGAACAGTTCCGCAAGGGGGGCCGGGAGGACCTGGTCACAAGGGAGGAGTTTGAGCTCGAAGTGATCAACTCCTACCTGCCTAAGCAATTGTCCGAAGAAGAGTTACGGCAGATGGCCGAAGCCGCCATCGCCGAGGCCGGGGCCGACTCGCCCAAACAGATAGGCCAGGTCATGAAGCTCCTGGTGCCCAGGGTGAAGGGCCGCGCCGACGGCAGGCTGGTCAACAAATTGATCATGGAATTGCTTGCCAAGTAGTTTAAAAACCGTCTATAATCGAGTTCAGCAGAGACTGAACCCTCACAGGGAGTAGCGCATGAACTGGGTAGACGCGGTTCTGGCCGTTTTGTTGCTGGCCTCGGTTATTATAGGCTCCAAAAAGGGGCTGATCCGGGAGTTGAGCGCTTTTGCCGTCTTCTTCGCCGCCATCATCTTCTCCGTGAACTACATCGACACCTTTGTCGTCTATATCTACGACAATCTGGGCGGCTCGGTGATGATCTCGGCCTTCCTGGCCTTTACTGTTCTCCTGGCCGCCTCGTATGCCGCTTTCAAGCTGCTCGGCCTGTTGTTCTACAAAATCGCCGATATCAAGAACATCACGAAGCGCGACCAGATGGGTGGTGCGCTGGTCGGATTTCTGCGCGGCTGGGCGGCCATCGGGTTTCTGACTTTCCTGGCTTTCCTCCTGCCCATGCCGGAGCGGTTCTACACCGATTTTGAAGCGTCTTTCTTCGGTCCCACGGTGGCCAAAACCGTCCCGCTCATGTTCGAGTCGACCTCGGCGCTCCATCCCAGCCGCCCCAACTTCATGGAGCAGATGGAGAAAACCCTGGTGGTCGCGCCGACCCAGCGCAGTACGCGCGGCGAAGTGCTGTCGGACGAACGTGCTGATGTCTACCGTGTCATGTACCAGCTCGACCGGTTCTTCAGTCTTGACTCCCCGCGGAGCGGCACCTAATTCGGTTTTTCTTTCGCATCGAGTGGCGTATATTGGAGCCGGCCCGACGGCCGGCTTCTTTTTTCGTGGGTAAACAGGCGCGATGATCAGTCAGCATACGTCAGAGATTCTCGAATTTCCCAAGGTGATCTCACTGATCAGGGACAAGTGTCTGACTGCGTACGGACCGGACGAGGTCAACCGTTTTGCTCCCATGGCTGACCACGCGGCGATCGAGACCCGGCTTGACGAGATCGCCCAGTTGAAGGACATCTACACCTTCGGCCGCGCCTTCCCGTTGAGCGACCTTGATGACACGCGGGAAATCCTCGGCAAATCCCAGGTGGAAGGGGTGCATCTGGATCCGTCCGAAATCCTGCGGGTGCTGGCGCTGGTCGAAGTCTCTACGGCCCTGCATGAATACGATCCCGAGAGCCGGGGCAACTTCCCGGCGGTCGTGCCCTACCTCAAGAGCGTGCGATCGTATCCCGAACTGAAGAAAGATATCAATCGCACGGTTGACACGGACGGGCTGGTCAAGGACAACGCCTCGGTCCAATTGCGCCGCATCCGCGCGAATCTCTTTGAGACCAAGCGGCGGATTATCGGCCAGCTCGAGAAAATTCTCTCGACACAGCAGAAACAGGCCGGCTGGCAGGACGATGTGGTCACCCAGCGCAACGGCCGCTACGTTATCCCGGTTCTGGCCGGACATTACCAGGCCGATCAGGGAATTCTGCACGACCGCAGTCAGTCGGGCGCGACCTTTTTTGTCGAGCCGCGCGAGACGGTCGAGCTGAACAACCGAATCAATCTCCTGTCTCAGGAGGAACACGCCGAGGTGGTCCGCATCCTGAAGGCTCTTACGGCGGAAATCGGCCAGCGGGCGGATTCCCTCCTGGAAAACACCCGGACTATCGGTCAGCTCGATGCTCGCTATGCGGCCGCCAAGTTCGCCAAAGAAACCGGAGGCAATCGTCCCCGGGTCCACGACAGCGCCCGGTTTGACATCCACAACGTCCGGCATCCGCTGCTGATCCGGCAATTCGGCTCAAACGACAAAGTGGTTCCCCTCTCTATTATGCTCGACGGCAGCCGCCAGGCGCTGTTGATCACCGGACCCAACACCGGTGGCAAGACGGTCGCGCTTAAGACCATCGGCCTGACCACTCTTATGGTTCAATCGGGGCTGCTGGTTCCGGCCGACGAAACGAGCACTTACGGTGTGTTTCGTCAGGTCTATGCCGACATCGGCGATGAACAATCGATCGAGCTGTCACTCTCGACGTTCTCCTCGCACATCAGGAACATATCTGAGGCTGTAGCGAACCTGTCTGACGACACTCTGGCCCTGCTTGACGAGATCGGCGCCGGAACCGACCCCAAGGAAGGCGCCGCGCTGGCCGAGGCGATCATTCTGTACATGGTCAAGAAGGGAACGCGTCTGGTTGCCTCGACACACTACTCCCAATTAAAGACGCTGGCGCTCGACCATCCGGAGATAGAGAACGCCTCGCTCGAATTCGACCGCAAGACCCTGGCTCCGACCTTTCGCCTTCAGATGGGTATCCCGGGTTCTTCCTACGCGGTCGAGATTGCGGGACGGTTAGGCATTCCCGAATCGATCTGCGACCATGCCTCCGAACTGCTCGGTACCGGTGAACGATCATTAGGCGAGTTGATCGCATCGCTGGAAGGTGAACTGTCGCAACTGCGTGACGACCGAAACAACCTGGCGGAACGATTGGCCAGAGTGGACGAACTGGAGAGGTTTTACCGGGCGCAGAGCGAGAAGCTCGAGCGCGAAGTGGAAGAACGCCGCAAGACAGCTCTGGAAGAAACCGACCGTCTTCTGGAGACGACCCGGCGCGAACTCGAGAAAATGGTAGCCGAAGTCCGCCAGAGCCAGGCCGGACAGTCTGAAGTGAAATCAGCCCATAGGTTCATCCGCGAGACCCGGTCGCGGGTCGGGAAAATCCGTCAGAGCGCCCAGGCCGAGCCCGAGAAGAAGCCACGTATGGATCGGTTTGCGGTCAACGACCGCGTGCGGATCATTTCGCTCAAGAGCGAGGGTGAGATCACTGAGTTGATCGGCCATGACCGGGCCAGAGTCCAACTCGGCGCGATGACAACGGTGGCGAAAATCCGTGACCTCGAGAAGCTGACCGGCCACGCCAAGCCGAAGCCGATACGCCAAGCGGCCCGGACTCCATCCCTGGATAATGTCAGCCGCGAGATCCATCTGCGCGGCATGACCGTGGAAGAAGCTACGGAGGCTCTGGATCGCTTTCTCGATCAGGCCGTGGTCGCCGGTCTGCACCAGGTATACGTGATTCACGGCAAGGGGACCGGCTCGCTGCGGCGCGGCCTGACCGATTACCTGAAAAACCACCCCGAGGTCGAGTCGTTGTCGTTAGGCAACTGGAATGAAGGCGGCGCCGGAGTTACGATTGTCAAGCTGAAGACATGATACCGCAGGAAACCATAGAGCAGGTCCGTGAAGCCACCGACATCGTCCAGATCGTGGGCCAGTACGTCCGGCTGAAAAAGAAAGGGCGTGACCAGTGGGCCTGCTGTCCTTTCCACACCGAGAAGACCCCGTCGTTCAAGGTGTCGCCCGATCGCCAGTTGTTTCACTGCTTCGGCTGTGGCAAGGGCGGCAACGTCTTCAGTTTTCTGATGGAACACGAAGGCATGTCCTTCGCCGAGGCTGTGCGCTACCTGGCGCAGCGCGCGAATATCACTATCCGCGAGACCCGTACCGATCAGCATCGCGACGAACTCGAGCGGCTGGGCTATGCCCACGAGCTTGCGGTCGATTACTTCCACGGGTTGTTGTTTGAGCGACGCTATGCCGTTGTCCTCGACGACTATCTTAGAACGAAGCGCGGTATCAACGACGAATCAATCGAGACCTTTCGTCTGGGTCTTTCCGGCGAGAACTGGGATGGATTCCTGAAACAGGCGTCCGCCAGGGGGCTGAAACCGGAAGAACTAGCGAAGGCAGGCCTGGTGAGCAAGTCCGAGCAAAAGGGAACGTATTTTGATCGTTTCCGCCAGCGACTGATGTTCCCGATCTACAACCTCAGCCACAAACCGATTGGGTTCGGTGGTCGGACGCTCAAGAAAGGCGAGCCCGCCAAGTATGTGAATTCACCGGAGACGCCGCTGTACAACAAGAGCCGGGTGCTGTACGGCCTGAACCTGGCCCGCGACGCCGTCAGGAGCACGAAGTATGTGTTTGTGGTCGAAGGGTATTTCGACGTCATTTCGCTTCACCAGCGGGGCATAAAGAACGTCGTCGCGTCATCCGGGACCGCCTTCACCCCCGAGCAGGCGAGGCTGCTGGCGCGATTCGCCGAACACGTCTACCTGTTCTTCGACGCCGATTCGGCCGGGCGTCAGGCGGCACTGCGATCGGTCGATTCGTTGTTCGACGCCGGGCTCGAAGTCAAGGTGATCTCTGCTCCGCCGGGTGAGGACCCGGATTCGGTGGCGCGCGAGCAAGGAGCCGACCGGATCGAAGAACTGCGCCGGTCAGCTCTGCCCTACATTGACTACCGCGTGCGACAGACCGATCTGGCCGGGGCGGGAATAATCGAACGTGAAAAGCTCATCAAAGAGCTGGCCGGCCTGGCGGCGCGCATCGCCGACCCGACCCGTCGGGAGCTTTTCCTGCAACAAGCCGCTCAAAAGCTGGGGGTTAACCAGTCGTTGTTGCAGGTCGCCATGACGAGCCAGGTGAGCGTGGCCCCGACCGTCGCTCGAAACGGGGCCACCCGGTTTCAGGCCCACGAGTTCGAACTGCTGTCCCTGTTGTTGGACAAACCGGGCTCCGTCGATTTTGTCTTTCAGGTGGTCGCGCCGGCTGATTTCGATTCCCGCCTGTTGTCACGCTTGTACGCCGCCATGGTGACCCAGTACGAGCAGACGGGTGACTTCGACATTCACCGGCTTATCGACAACATGCCGGGCGACGAAATTAGCTCCACCGTGGCCGAACTGGCCGCCCGAGACTGGCCGTCGGATCAGATCGACACCCAGGTCAAATTGGTCGTGCAGGAATTCGTCGGGCGAAAACAGGCTCAGGTCAGAAAGCGACTGAAAGACGCCTTGAGACAAGCGGAGGCCGAAGATGACCAGCAAAAGGCGGATGAGCTTATTGCCGAAATGAAGAAGTACGGACTCTAGGCTATGTTAACGCGGCTGAAAATCACCAATTTCGCCCTGATCGAAGACGTCGAACTGACTTTCGACAAGGGGTTGTCGGTTTTGACCGGCGAAACCGGGGCGGGCAAGTCGGTGATTGTGACCGCAATTGCGCTGTCTCTGGGCGACCGGGCCGACCGAGAACATATCCGCTATGGCTGCAGCAAGGCTACGGTTGAAGCGACCTTTTCGACGGAGCGCATGAGCCCTCAATACAAGACCGCCTTCGCTGACTACATTGTTGACAACTCGTTCACCGTCGACCGCGAGGTCCTGCACGACGGCAGTTCCAAAGTGCGGATAAACGGCAGCGCCTCAACCCTGACCCGCCTGCGGGATCTGGCTTCTCCCCTGGCTGAAATTCTCGGTCAGCATTCGAGCCGGTTGCTCCTGGACGAATCAAACCATCTCCAGTTCCTGGACGGGTTCGCCCGGGTCGAGAGACTCAGGGACGAGGTCGGGCGGCTCTTCGTCCAGTGGGATGAAGTCAGAACCGAACTACGTCGAACCCGCAGTCGGCGAGAGGAAATCGAGCGCGAGCGCGAACTCCTGCTCTTCCAGCAGAAGGAGATCGAAACGGCCCGGATCCGAAGCGGCGAGGAGGAAGAGCTCGATCAGGAAAGACGTATTCTGGATTCGTCGCGCGCCCTTATCGAGTCAGCCGCGCTTGTAGAAAAGCTCCTGGGCGGCGAAGAACAAAACGCGGTTGACCTTCTCCGCATGGCTCACCGGGAACTGGAGAAGATGTCGTCAATCGACTCGTCGCTGCTGCCCCACATGAAGCAGTTGGAGGAAGTTGATTACCAGCTTGAAGACCTGAGAAGGTTCATCGAGAAATACGGCTCATCCGTGCCGGACGATCCGAGGCGGCTTGAAGAGATTAACGAGCGTCTTGATGAGATCTATCGACTGAAGCGGAAGTACGGTGGCTCGGAAGAGGCCATCCTGGAGACACTCGATGACATCCAGCGGCGTCTGGCGGAGCGGCCGGACACGGGCGCCCTGCTGGCCCGACTGGAGTCCCGCGAGCGCCAGTGTCGAGACCAATATTCCGAAAAGGCGATGCAACTGACAGAAGTCCGCCATAAGGCGGCCAGGTACCTGCAAAAGCTGGTTGTGAAGGAAATGTCTGAGCTCGCAATTGACCACGGCCGGTTTGACTCGGAATTCCTCTACGAGGAGCAGGCCGAAGGTATTGAGGTGCGTGGCCAAACGGTGAAACCGCATCCGCACGGGTTGGAATCGTGCCGCTTTCTGTTCTCGGCTAACCCGGGCGAGCCGCTCAAATCACTGGTCCGGACCGCCTCGGGAGGTGAAATCTCTCGCCTCCTGCTCGCCATCAAAGCGGCTGAAAAGAAGAGCGACGCCCTGTCGCATTCGCTGTTGGTCTTTGACGAAGTCGATACCGGCATCGGTGGTCAGACCGCTAACGAAGTGGGCGCCAAGATCAAGAAGCTCTCGGAGAACAGCCAGATAATTGTCATCACCCATCTTCACCAGATCGCCCGCCAGGCCGACCATCATTATCTCGCCGTCAAAACCGGTGGTCGCGGCAGGCGTGTCACCATCGACGTCACCCGTCTTGATGGACCGGCGGTCAGAGAAGAACTCGACCGCATGGTTGCTCTGCCGGAATAAGTGAGATCATCCGGCACTTTTACGGCGTTGGACGATCTTCATTAAACACCTCACAGCCGCCGTCGTCTACAGGCTGATGGCCCAGGCACCGAGGTGTCCGCTTATTTGCTCATCAGGAATCCAAAGGAGGTAAGACATGACATTCAAAAACCTGATCCTGGTTGCTCTGGCGGCCGCGATCGCCTTTTCCGGGGCGATCATGCTCGTACATGCTCAGGACGAACCCGAAGCGGCGGATAAGGGCGAGTTGCGCCCGGAAGACCGGCTGGTGGTGGTGTGGACCAGCGGCGACCGTGAGGTCGCCCTGAAAATGGTCTTCATGTACACCTTCAACTCCCGCAAGTTCGAGTGGTGGGACGACATTACGTTGGTGGTCTGGGGGCCATCAGCCAAG
>SMTZ1_10014698_pt1 | contig 10099 bp, 7 predicted proteins | sample DeeMarSWOR136_30_FD_25667 | JGI IMG/M metagenome (IMG submission 25667)
ATTATAAGGTGTGTGCCCGATGACGGCACGGATAGAAGTGTGGTTTACGAAACCAAAGAATGAAAAATGAGAAAAAGAAAAAAGTTATATGGGATTTGCATTACATCATCATAGAAGTGATCGCGTATACTGTCCCCAGACTAACGATCCCCAGACTAACGTCCTCAGACTCGGAGTCCCAAACTTACGCTGGCCTTAAAATAATAAATTGTGATAATGGCTAAAGATTTACTATTATATGGAGAGAAAATGTATCAATGGATCCTCGGGAGGTTAACATGAATAGACATAAATTCACTCCTCATCCCAGCCTACCGACAATCATAGTCGTGGCATGCCTTTTGTTGTTCCTTTCGTTCCCTTCCCATGGTGTATTTGCCCAATCCACGTCCACGTCCCCACCCAACACACAAACAGCAAAAAAAGAGCTTACGCCCGAACAGACGCTGAAGATCCGGTCTGTAGGCGACCTCCATCTCTCTCCCGACGGCCACCACATTGCCATGACAGTAACCGAGCCGATCAAAGGAGAATCACGCAACTCCGACATCTGGATTTATGATACTAAGAGCCGGCGACTACAGCGCTTTACGACATCAGAGAAGTCAGACCGTCATCCCCGCTGGTCCTCGGACGGAGACACCCTGGCTTTCCTTTCGGGCCGTAAAGAAAAAACTCAGGTTTACCTCATCTCTCTCTTAGGAGGCGAGGCCGAAGCCTTGACCGAAAGCAAAACGAGTATCCAGTCGTTCGAATGGTCGCCCAACGGAAAACAGATCGTCTACATGGCTTCAGAGCCTGAAACAGAGGAGGAAGAGAAGAAACAAAAAGCAAAAGATGATGCCCGGGTTGTGGACATTGACGATAAACCCGCCCGGTTATGGATGATGGATGTGACCTCAAAGGATGTTCGCCAGCTCACGAAAGGGGAGTGGCGGATCTCCTCCTTTTGCTGGACACCGGATGGCGAGCATCTGATCGTTACCGCCACAGAGCAGAATCGTCCAGAGCTGTTGACAGATCGCCTGTATTCCCTTCGTATAAGCGATGGATCCCTCGCGGAGATCGCCCAGCCGGCTCAGCCTTTTAGAGATGTTAAAATCTCTCCTGATGGAAAAACCATCGCTTACCTTGGCACCCGGCTCGATGGACCGACTGCACCAGACCTCTACGTCTTGCCTGTGGAAGGTGGGGAGGCGAAAAATCTCACCCAATCTTCACTCGACCGTTCCGTGTCGTCTTATAAATGGCAGAAAAACGGCAAAATTGTGGCTCAAGCTGCTGTCGGTTTTGAGACTCTGATGTATGAACTCGACTTCGAGGGTCATGCGGATCGATGGAAATCCTATGATGTGCATCCATCGGGTTCCTTTGTGATAGGGCCAGACTTTGTAGCCTTTGTGGGCCAAAACACTATCCAGATGCCCGAGCTCTGGATATCGAAAAGTCCAGGACAGGCAGAAAAAGTCTCTGATTTCAATGCCGAGTGGGATGAGATATCTGTTCTTCAGCCTGAGATTGTGACCTATGAAAGCTTTGACGGAAACCAGATAGAAGCCGCTCTACTCAAACCTAAAGGCTTCCAGAAGGGCATTCGAATGCCTCTCATCGTGTTGGTTCACGGCGGTCCTGCAGGAAGATGGTCCGATCGTTTCGATTCTTGGGGGCAGCTCTTGGCACAGCGTGGCTATGCTGTCCTCTATCCCAATATCCGAGGTTCAGTCGGTTACGGACATGATTTTGTGACTGCTAACCGAAGGGATTGGGGCGGAGGCGATTTTAAGGATGTGATGGCAGGCATGGATCATATGATCGAACAAGGGATTGCCGACCCGGACCGCCTCGGGATCGGAGGCTGGTCCTATGGTGGATACATGGCAGCCTGGGCAGTCACCCAGACAGATCGTTTCAAGGCTTCGGTCTCAGGAGCTCCAATGACGGACCTGGCCAGCGAATACGGGACAGAATTAGCTGGCATCAATGCCTACGATACATGGTATATGGGGGCTCCTTATGAGAATCTGAAATTGTTCCAAGAAAGATCACCTGTAACCCATGTGAAAAATGTCAAGACTCCCACTCTGCTCCTCACCGGAGAGAATGATGTGATAGACCCTATCGGCCAATGCCAGCAGTTCTACCGCGGACTGAGAAGGTATGGCGTAGAGACAGAATTTGTCATCTATCCGCGGGAGGGACACGGAATCAGAGAGGAGCAGCACCGAATTGACCTTCTGAACCGCATCATTGCCTGGTTCGAGAAATATGTGGGGAACTAAATTCGGCGAATTCGGGGACCTGAATTCGGGGACTGATTTCAGTGACAGTATACGCAATCACCGAATTATTGAATTAAGGTATTGAATATCCAGCTCCTGGCTTAGATTCCCAGTCCCCGGATTAGAGATTTTGATTACCCCTTATCTCAGTTTTAGTTCGATATTGGAAAATATCGCTTCAGATGTCGCCCTCTCTGTGTCCGAACCTTGATTAGAGTTGGTCCCCAACTAGGATTATACGTGAGAATATTCACCTTCCTTTGTCGTCCTTAAGAGTTAACTCGAGTTGTAATCCCTGGATGTCCCCACCACGTTATCAACAGGGGCAACCGCCGGCAGATTGTGTTCTTCTCACAAGGTGACAAGAAGTTCTTCTATGACTTATTGATGAGAGAATGCTCTAAAGCAGGAATTTCAATTTGGGCCTACTGCCTGATGGATAATCATTTTCATTTAATTGCAGTCCCTGATACAGAAGATGCGCTGGCGAAAGGAATAGGTGAGACAGATAGAAGATATTCTCTATTTATCAACATGCGAAATGATTGGAAAGGTCATCTTTGGCAGGAAAGATTTGACTCTTATCCCATGGGAGAGGAGTATCTCTATTCTGCTGTGAGGTATGTAGAACAGAATCCAGTAAGGGCAGAAATCGTAAAGAAAGCGGAAGACTATTATTGGTCCAGTGCGAGAGCCCATGTTTTTGGTGATGAGGATGAGCTTCTTTCCGAAAACTCCTTATTATCCGAAATTCCTGACTGGGCAGAGTATTTGAGAGAAGAAACAGTTGAATCAGATAAAGAACTCTTTAGGTCTCATGCTCGGACATGGAGACCATTGGGCGATGATGCATTCATCGATAAGCTCGAGAAGATAACAGGCAGAAGCTTGAAGAAAAAGAAACCAGGGCCCAAGGACCATCGAGAAGCATAATAAGAAGCATAACAATAAGTACAAAGATCTCCACGTCAGATCCTACAATTATCCTATAAAATTGGATGAATTCAGTAATCGCGTATACTGTCCCCGAATTAAACGCCGGCGACGACGACGTCCGCAAACACCAGACTTGGAAAATGCTGCTGGGAATAGGGCCACGGATCGTTCCCCACCTCTACGAGTCTCTGCCAGAACTTCAGGTGGTTGTCTGAGATGTTCATCTCAGAGATGGACTGCACCGGCTTGCCTCCATCGAATAGATGCCCCAGAATACCGATCGAAGCATCTCCTGTCGTCGAATTGGAGTTCCCGCCGATAAATCCCGTGATGAAAATGCCTCTTCCGAGGTCCTTCATAATCTCCTCGACCGATCTTTTTCCAGGCGGAATAATCAGATTGGATGGCCCGCCCGTCGTCGGCTCCCATTCCAGCTTTCTGCTGTAGTACCAGTCCACATAGAAATCCTTGAGCACGCCCTTGTCGATCATGACTCTCTTCTTGGCGGCAAAACCATCGCCATCATACAACTGGCTTCCCAATGATCCCTTCATGAAGGGATCGTCAATCAGCGTCAATTGTTCGCTTGCGATCTTCGTACCTTTTTTATCCGCCAAAAAGGACTGTTTCTGCTGGATATTCCTTCCGAACATGGCTTCGAGCAACCCTCCAAAAATCCTCGCAGCGACCCTGTTCTCGATGATAATCGGCAGGGTTTCTGTCTTGATTTTCTTTGCTCCCAGCAAATCCAGTGTCCGCTTCGCACAACCAGCCCCAATCTTCTCAGGCGAGGGCATTTTTGCTTTGTTCACCGTCACTACAAATTCATAGCCTGCCGGCCGCCTGTCACCCTCATCCTGCACGGTCATCTCAGCGCCTGCCACATAGTAGGTGACTTCCTGATGACCCTCAAATCCATTGCTTGTCATCGTGAACGACTCGGCGTGTCCATCCCGCTCCTGTGCCGTTACTGAGATCACCTTATCCCCGCCTTTCTCCAGCGCTGCAGCCTCGATGGCCATGACTATGGCGTGTCTGTCGTCAGCGGTGAGCTTGGCATATGCAGGATCAACAAGCCCCAAGTCCATATCCTTCCTGCCCTCATAGTATTTCGGGTCGGGAAGAGTCCTGTAAGGATCCTCGGCCAACAGCTTCGTGGTCGCCACAGCGTTCGAGATAAAATCTTTCAAGGCATCTTTCCGCAGATCCGATGTGCTCTGGCCCGAATACCGTCCATTCACATAAATCTGGATGTTCAGACTCTTTGTCGTGGCTTCCTTGATGTTCTCTGGCTTACGATCCCGGTAGCTTACCTCTACCAGCCGCTGTCCGCTGATACCGACCTTGCAGTCATCCGCCCCTGCGGATTTTGCAGCCTTGACCGTCCATCCAGCCAAATCTTTCAATTCTTTGTTCATCTCGTCCCTCCTTCCTTATCTTCTTCCACCGACAGTCAGTGACTTCACCAGACACGTGGGTTGTCCAAAACTGCAGGCAGCTGCCTGTCCGTCCTTTCCGCATGCGCCAGCACCACCCTTGTGAAATTCGAGGTCATTGCCCATCACGGTGATGTTCTGCAGCATCTTCGGGCCATTTCCCATGATGTTGACATCTTTGATGGGAGCGGTGAGCTTTCCGTTTTCGATCATTTGTCCATGAGAGACATAAAAGGCAAAGTCTCCTTCACCGATCTTCACCTGCCCGTTGCTGACATCCTCGACATAGATGCCATCTTTGGCTGCCTTGATGACTTCCTCAGGAGTCGCTGGACCGGCCTCCATGTAGGTGTTCCGCATGCGAGGTATCACATAGTGCTGGTAGCTCTGTCGGCGTCCATTTCCTGTGGGACTCACTTTGTAGTATTTGGCAGAGATCTTGTCGTGCAGATAGCTCTTCAGGATACCCTTTTCGACCAGGATGGTTTTCTGGCCAGGAGTGCCCTCATCATCGAAATTGATCGAACCCGTCAGATTGGGGATCGTACCGTCATCGACGATGGTCACGAATGGTTCTGCGACCTTTTTGCCGATCATGGTGGCATAGGTGGAGACCTTCTTGCGGTTGAAGTCGGCTTCCATCCCGTGCCCGATGGCCTCATGGAGAAGCACTCCGGTGACACCCGGACCCAGCACAACCGGCATCTCTCCTGCAGGCGGCTGGACCGCTTCGAAGAGAGTCACGGCACCGTCGACTGCCTTTTTCGAAATCTCGTCCACGACAGCTTCTGTATAGAAGGAGAAATCTCTTCGTCCCCCGAGATTCCAGCCTCCCCGTTCTCGCTTCCCGTCTTTCTCTGCAACGACAGAGGCATAGAGGTAATTTCGCGGCTGAAGGTCTTCGGCTTTTACTCCGTCCGACGTCACGACTAAAATCCGTTTCTGCTGGTCATGGAGCTGAGCGTTGACTTTGACGATGAGAGGGGAGAGGGAGAAGCATTTATCGTTGACCGATTGAACCAGGGGAAGTTTGCTTTCGAGAGGAACCGAAGTGAGCAGGGTCTTGAGAGGATAGTAATTTTTTGTCTTAAGCCATGTGAATTTGCCAGCAGGTTTTGCAGCACTTCCGCTGGCAATGGTGGCAGCCGTCGCAGCGGCATTCAGCATAGACTTCTTGGTCAGCTCCTGGGTGAATCCATAACCGACCTGGTCGCCCTTTACCGTGCGGATGCCCATCCCGAGAGAGACATCGCTGTAAGCCCTGTTGACCTTGCCGTCTTCGAGCATGAGCCAGTTGCTGATGGTGTGCTCGAAGAAGAGGTCGGCATAGTCGCCTCCTTTGGCCAGTGCCTCGGTAAGGACCTTCTGGCACAGGCTGTCGGAAATGTCGAACTCGTGCTCGAAGTATCCCGGCTTTTCGGCCTGAGCGAGGCTGTACCAACCTTCGGGCAGAACAACAGGCACTGCAATGGTAACGGCTGCTGCTTTCGCTGTGGTCTTCAGAAAAGACCGTCTAGTGACTTTTTTCATAAAGCCCTCCTATAAATTTTTGTATTGGAAAAAGGAATGATTTATAAATAAATCTGGCCTACCAGATATATACTCCACCATCTTATTTACTTATACGTGTTTTCTCCACAAAAAGTTGCTCATTAATTCGGGGACCCTTTAATTCGGTGACAGTATACGCGACCACCGAATTAGGTTTTGTGTTTCCTAATGTCTACTTTCGATATTCCAGCTCTAGAGAGCCCAGTTGCCCTTGAATAAGTTTATAAGTATAATTGAATAGAATGATTGAAAAGAGGTTCCGTAAAAAACAGTCAATCAGCAAAGCAGAACGGCAAAGGCTTATCGAATCAATTAAAACTTACTTTTCCAAGCAAAACAATGTTATCTTTACCTATATCCATGGCTCCTTTGCTGAGGAAGAACATTTTTCATTGAAAGTGTCGGCAGAAGGTACAGGCAGTATTCTCATTTCAGAAATATCGCTCTTGAAACAGTTAAATGAAGATTCCTATAGATTTGGACCGGATTTTTAAAAAGTGGACTTCTAGTACCATGGAAATAAAAGAAAAACTCAACCTCGAAGTCACGGTAGATAAACGCCATATCGTCTCCATCGGAGAGCGCCTGTATGCCGAGAGCGTCGAACTCATCCGGGAGCTGGTAAACAATGCCTATGATGCAGACGCAACCCAGGTCCATGTCGAAATCAGACCAGAAAGAATCGTCGTTATCGACAACGGCACGGGAATGGATTTAGAAGGCTTAAAGCAGTATTTCATCATCGGCTCTGATGAAAAGATCATCCAATCCCGGTCTCCTAGATTCGGCAGGGTCCGCATCGGACAATTCGGCATCGGAAAGTTCGCTTCCCTGGCAGCCTCATCACAATTCGAGGTCATAACCCAGCACAAAGGCTTTGCAGCAAGAGTAGTCTTTGACAAAAAGGCCTGGGAAGAAGCAAAGGAAACATGGCATCTTCCCTGCGAGATACTCACACCAGATCCCGAGCGAGGCGACGGTACAACCGTCATCCTCTCAGAGCTTTCCAAATCTTTCGAGCTGGAAGATGTAGAAAAAAAGCTGATGGAAGGGGTGCCTCTTCGAGCACCAGATTTTGTGGTCTATCTGAACAGGCATCGTGTGTATCCTCGGAGCATCGCCGGCCAAAAAATTCCTATCCTGGAGGGGACAAAACATGGAGTGATTTCAGGAGAGATTGTTATCACTCCCCAATCCATGGCATCAGCAAAAGACCTGGGCATCGATATCAAGGTAAAGGGGGCAACCGTAAAGAAAGAGCTCTTCGGGATGGAGACATGGGGAAAAGTGGTGAGCAGGATAAAGGGCGAGATTAATGCGGATTTTCTTCCCATCACATCAGACCGATCCAATTTTGTTACCGACTCCTCAGAGTATCAGGAATTCCTGAAAGCAATGGGAAGGATCGTGGGAATTGTTAGGCGCGCCCTGGGAAAGGAAGCCGATCGCCGAGAGGAGCGCAAAGCGAGCCGCGCTGTCAAAGAAGCTCTCCAGAGAGTCCATAAAGCCTTAGCTCGAAATCCCGACCTCTCGCCTTTTGGTCCAATTCCTTATGGCCAGGAGGACGGAGGGATCGGCGGGGGAGCGGTGAGTGAAGAAAACAACAAGAAGGCTGAAGAGAAATCAGAAACCGAAGTCAGATCAAAAAGCGAAGAAGCGAAGAAACGTGCTGAACCGAAACGAAAAAAGCGGCGCCACCCTTTAGTCAAGAGAATCACTCCCAATGCAATCGTCCGAAGGATGAGGATGGGCACAGAGAGCGTTTCTGTATGCGTGGATTTTTTTGGAGAGCCCGGTCCCGAGTGCTTTTCTGAGGGAAACGTGGTCTATATCAACCGTGACCATCCCCTCTACAAACGGGAGTCGCGCAAAGCCGCAGCCTACACGATGTACATCGGCCGGCTCATCACCCAGGAAATCTCTATGATGAAAGAAACGCGAAGTCCCCGAGTGGCCTTTAACCGCCAGAGCAAGCTCCTCAAAGATGCCTTTGTTGAGGATTAATTGTAGTCCCCAAATTATTATCCCCAAATTAGATAAAGGGCATATGAATGCCTTGACACAAATAATCACATAACATACAATGTATTACATACGATTACAAAGGAGAGGAGTAATGAGCATTTCTGTATCTGTACGAATCTCAGACGACCTAGTTAAAAAGCTGGATGATCTTGCTAAAGAAACCGAAAGATCCAGATCATTCCTCATACAAAAGGCTCTTGAAGCTTATCTTGACGAAATTGCTGATTATCAAGTTGCATTGGATCGATTGCACGATATCAGCGATCCGGTCATTTCTATTGACGAAATGAGGAAAGAGCTTGACGTATAAAATTGCTTTCAAGAAATCGGTCACACGCGATCTTAAAAAGATCGGCAGAGAACAGTCAAAAAAATTATTGGATAAAATTGAAGAAGAGCTTTCCATGAAAGCCAGCGAATGTCCTGAATTAAAAGGACCATTCGCTGGACTGAGAAGGTGTAGAGTAGGTGATTACAGGATTATTTTCACCATTATTAATGACACTGTTTTGATTACCAGAATAAGGCATCGAAAAGAGGCCTATAGATAATTGCGTTTCGAATTGCTTTGTCCATGAATTAAGTAATCGCGTTTACTGTCACCAAATTCATCACCAAATTCCTTATTCACCTCCCAAATTTTGCGACTTTTTTATCTGTATAGGTAAAAAAGTCTTGACTTTTTTGCTCATGCGGGTAAAATGGTCGTATGATAAACAGGCATCTGGAGAAGATCTGCTTCCACGATGAATTCGGGCGCCAAATGCGTTTTATTTCTGGGTCACGTCAAATCGGAAAAACCACACTGGCCAGACATTTTCTTCATCAAAAAAATCTCGATCGACTCTATTTCAATTGGGACCTTCGTGCTATTCGTGACCAGTACATTCGAGATCCCTATTTTTTCGAAACAGACATCTATGATGCGCAAAGCCACAGAGGGCTTCCCTGGGTTTGTCTGGATGAGATCCACAAAATGCCAAAGTGGAAAAACATTTTGAAAGATTATTTCGATAAATTTGAAGAGACAGCCCGATTCATAGTCACAGGAAGCGCTCGCCTGGAGTGGTTCCATAAATCTGGAGATGCCCTAACCGGACGATATTTTCTTTTCCATCTACTTCCTCTTACACTTTCAGAAGTAGCAGGAAATCCAATACCACAACTCAGAGAAAGGGAATCGGCTGCAAAATTCATTGAAAGACGAATTGCTAATGTTCGGTATGAGCAAAATCTGCTCGAGCAGCTCCTGAACTACAGCGGATTCCCTGAGCCTTTCAGCCGAGCAAACAAACGATTCTTCAGACGATGGCAAAAGGACACAATCGATCAGATAATCCGGGAAGACATAAGAGATATGACGAGAATCATCGAAACAGAAAACATTGCTACCCTCGTCCTTCGGCTGCCCGAACGCATTGGTTCCCCTTTATCTTTGAATGCCCTTCGTGAAGACATACAGGCAAGCTATACAGCCGTGAAAAATGCAATCTCTTCCTTAAGACTGAGCTGTGTCATATTTCTCATACCTCCTTATAGCCGATCTATTTCAAGAACTTTAAAAAAAGAGAAGAAATGCTATTTTTATGATTGGACACGGTGCCTAGATCCCGCAGCACGCTTTGAAAACTATATTGCTGTCGAACTAATGACTACAGTCGAACTGTGGAACGACAGCGGTCTCGGTCCACTCGATCTCCATTATGTCAGGACAAAGGATGGACGGGAAACAGACTTTTTAATTACCAGAGAGAGAAAGCCCTGGTGCCTCATAGAAGCCAAGCTTTCGGATGCTCCGTTAGAAAGCCACCACCGAAAACACGCGGAAGCACTTGGTGGAATTCCCGTTGTTCAGCTCACTCAAGAGCCAAA
>SMTZ1_10013220_pt1 | contig 10098 bp, 8 predicted proteins | sample DeeMarSWOR136_30_FD_25667 | JGI IMG/M metagenome (IMG submission 25667)
AGTCAGCGGTAATTCAGATTGGTGACGGCAAAACTCATTATACGGTGAGTATTTTCGCTGCGACCGGCAAGGCAAAGGTGTATTTCGGCACGTCGGAGGAGGTGGAAGTCGGGGTTATTGATTTGGACGCAAAAGAATGGTCCGAGTAAAAAGAAACAAAAAAGGTTTTACCCTGGTTGAGGCAGCCGTTGCAAGCACCATCCTTTGTGGGGCTGTTTTAACCGTCGGAGCAATCAGCACGAACTCTCTTAGCGGCACAAGACTTAACAGGCAATATGAAGTGGCGGCGGCGTTGATTGATAAACAGCTCAGTCTGATTGACTACGTCGGCATCGATGAATTCGTCGATATAGGCAATATGGAGGGGGACTTTGAGGAGATTGAGCCAGGCTATCATTGGGAAGTGGTTACCGAATACCAGGATATTGATAGTCTTTATCTGGTAACTATAACGGTTAGCTGGGTTGACCACAAACGTCCTTACAAAGATGTGTGCGAGAAAAACAGGATTTACATTAGTGGAAGTAATGGTGGCTTCAACCATAGGGGCCTTTATTATGTTGGTGGCGGTGGGGACACTGAAGGCCATTACAGCCAGCGCCGAGATGGTGGAGGACAATATCAGCACTGCTGCTGAGGTAAGGTTTGCCTCGAATATACTCAAAAGGGACCTCGTGAATTTTTACCGTGACGAAAATATCGAAAATACCAAATTCATCGCGACATCTGGAGAATCAGGACAGCAAAATACCAGCTATCTGGTTTTTTACACCGTCAACAGGGCAAAGGCCAGGGCCGACCAGCCGGAAGGTGATATATACGAAGTGGAATATTACCTGATGAAAGATGAAGAAAAGTCGCTGCTGATGAGACGATTATGGCCGAATCCCAACAAGGAAGAAACGGAACCGGGCGGAATCTTAGCTGTAATTGCCGAGAACATTGACCTCTTCGAGGTCAGATACTTTGACGGGGAAGAATGGTCCACTGAATGGCCGGAAGAGATGCAGGTTTTGCCCCAGTTGATTGAGGTCAATATAGTGGCAAAACCACCGAGCCGGCCGGTGCCGACAATGGAATCCTTCATTGTGAATTTAACGAGATCTGTAACTGCCACTGTTGATGAATCCGAAAGTGGTGAGCAAGAGGAAAGCGGGCAGGGAGGCGGACAGACAGGCGGCCAGGGAGGTGCTCAGGGAGGCGGACAACAAAGCGGGCAGGGAACTGGACAACAAAGTGGGGGGGTGCCTCAGGGCAGATAAAAAGAAAGAATAGGAAAGTAAAAGTTTAGCTGAGAAAATGGGTACTAATGGTAACAATAAAGGGCTTGTTCTTGTAGCAGTACTGTGGGTTGTTGTGGTTCTTATGGTGCTTGTTGCAGTGCTCGGACGCAAAAGCCGACTCGATACAAAAGTCTGCCTTGCCAGGACAGAGGCACTGCGGTGCAAGTGGGCCTGCAGGGCAGGAATAGAGAAAGCTGTCGGAGTGCTGAACGAGGACACAAGAGAAAGCGACTGCCTGACTGATTTGTGGAGTGATAATGAAGAAGATTTCAATGATATTTGGCTCCAGAGGTGCTCGTTCACCGTCCGTGTTGTTGATGAGGCAAGTAAATTAAACATAAATACCGTCACGAAAGGACAACTTTTAGAATTGCCGGAGATGCTTGAAGAGATTGCAGATTCGATAATTGACTGGCGGGATGAAGATGATACACCGAGCGAGGGAGGTGCCGAAGGCGGCTATTATGAAAATCTGCCTTTCGGGTATATGGCCCGGAACGGTCCCTTCAGGACGATACGTGAGCTGCTAATGGTTAAGGATGTTACACCGGAGCTGCTGTACGGAGAGGACACCAACTTCAACGACCAGTTAGACTATAATGAACAAGATGGCGACGAAAGCCCCCCGAATGATGACGGAGACAGTGAACTGGATAAGGGATGGATTGCGTATCTGACGTGCTATTCTTATGATAATAATAAAGACGCCGATGGTAATCAAAAGATTAATATCAACGAGGCCAATGAGAACCAGCTAACAAGGTCTCTTAATATAAAGCAGACTCAGGCCAAATGGATTGTGGATGAACGTCCGAACAACGGATACCAAAGTATAGGTGATTTGATAAGTAATAACAGCCCCAAAACACCACAAGGCTCGAACAAGGATTCGGATGAAGCTGAACAGTTGGATCTGCAGACGTTTGGTCAGATAGCGGATAAAATAACGGTAGATGATAGTGAAAAGGGGCCGGGGAAAGTGAACATCAATACAGCTTCAGAGATAGTTCTGGCTGCCTTGTTGGGTGGCGGCGATACGGCCAGACAGATTGCCGCGGAAATAATCACTTACAGGGAAAGTTTATTGTACGGGATGCAAAGCATCGCGGAACTGTTGCAGATGCCGTCGATGAACATTGATACGTTTAAGAATATTGCGGGTCTTATAACCACTCGTTCTGATGTCTTTACAATTCGCTGCGTTGCAACAGCTGACAGAAATATGGTTAGTGGGGCAACACTGGAAACAGAGGCGGTAGTGGACAGAAGCTCGAGCCCTTGTAAGGTGCTTTACTGGTATCAGGGAGCAAGTAATTAAATGAGCGATAATGCAGCTAAAATCAGGACACAGCATTCTGTGGTAGCAATAGCACAAGAGGAAAGTAAGCTCAAAGCCATAGAGATTCGAGAAAAGGATGGGATCCTCGAAGTTCTCTGGACAAAGAGCAGTAAAGATGCTTATACGGACTGGCGAGCCTTTGCAGCCGAGTGTGGTTTGTCCGTTGAGCCGAAAGCATACACAGGCGTCGAAAGTGACAAGACCGTTGTTATAGGCTTTAGCTCGGCAGGGGTTGCTTTTTATCGTATTAGTGTGCCTGACGTGGGCAAAGAAGAGACCGCAGCTATCATTAAATTACAGGCTGAAAGCCACCTGCCGCTGCCGGCTGAGCAAATGGAATTAGCCTGGCGGGCCGGCAAAACACAAAATGGACAGGTAGGCGTTACCATAGCAGCGGCAAGAAAGGAACAATTGCAAAGGTTTATAGAAAACGTGCGGAGTCTTGAACCTGCAAAAATACTGTTGGACAGCGAGGCAATAGTAAAGGTCTGGAGGACTTTCTTTGCCGGATACGAAAGAAACGCCTTGGTTCTGAGCTCGACAGCGCAGAATACCCAGGTTTGTCTGGCTGAAAATGGGCAATTGAGCAATACCGTGATTCTGGATATGGGGATGGATGATTTTGCTGAGGGAGGCGAAGATAAACAAACGCAAACTTGCGAAAGATTTGTTCAGGACATGAGGAGCGTGCTGGAGCTGTTTGGTTATGCCGAGCAAACGGAATTACCAGTTTATATACTCTCAGACGGCAGCGCTGCTTACGTGAGCATAGTGTCTTCTCTAAGGTCGGCAGGATTGAATGCGCGAGTAGCTCTGCCTGAAATTAAAGAATTGAGGCTACCAAACAAAACTGGTCTTGAGATTATCTACGAATATCGCCTGTCGATAGGCCTTGGGCTAATGGCAATTGAGGCGCGGGAGGATGAGCTTAACATTTTTGAGCGCTTGTACAACCCGGCCGGGAAGAAAGGAAAAAAGCATTGGTTATATTCACCAAAGATAGCTTGTGCGATTGCGGTGGTAATGCTGGTCTTATCAGTTGTTGTCTCTTATGCGATTGATGTGGCCAGTTCGAGTGCAATCGAAAAGCGTTTGACTACATCAGGTTCAAATGCCGATATCAATCTGCTTATGCAGAGGCAAAAACTAATCAAAGAGGTCGCACAGCAAAGGCCGGATTTGCTCGACCTGCTGGGACAGGTGACCGTAAGCGGTGACAGCGGGATAAAGCTGGAGAGTTTTCATTTTAAGAAGGGCCAGCCGGTGACTATAACCGGCCAGGCCTCCACCAATGAGCAGCTCTACAAATTTGAAAAAAGTTTGCAGGACCGAAAGAATATAAAAAGTGTAAAGATGAACCCGAGCAGAGATACCAAAACCAAGAAGGTCAAATTTACTATAACCTTTCATTACAAAAATTTTACCAAATAGATAACTCGTGTAGAAGGTTCGAAAGCTATGATAGAAAAATTAAGCCAAAAAGACATACGGGTATTGAAGATTGGTGCTGTGTGTGCTGCGGCAATCTTCGTGTTTGTGTTTGCATCCGAATGGCTTGACCGCTGGGCAAAGGCAAGAGCGTCACTTGCCGAGGTAAAGAACAAGCTGGAGCTTATCGATGTGGAAAAGGCCAAGCGAGCCGGCTTGTTGTCAATTGTGCCTGCGTTCGAGATGCCCGAGAAGGAAGAGACGCAAAGATTTCTGTTTAGAGATAAGCTCAACGAACAATTAAAGAAGGCGGGAATACAAAATCAGCCTTTGCAGGTTGCCTCTATCGGGAAATCGGGACAGGCCGGGTATAGATTGCTGCGCTTGAAATGCAGCGCCAAGTGCAGGTTCACACAGGTGCTCGATTTGCTTGCCAACCTGAAAGAGAATCCTTATCTGGTCGGCATCGAGGAACTTAGAATAAAATGTGACAGCAAAAAGCCCCAGGAAGTTGATCTGGATTTAACAGTGTCAACATTTGTCAAGTGAGAGAGGTGGATTATGAAACTTGATTACCTGAAAGAAAAGAAAGAACTGGTTTCAGTTGTTCTGTTTGGTGTTTCAGCGGTTTTTGCGGTTTTGATCCTGGTTAAGGTAACAGGCTTTTTTACGGCCTCAGCCAGGGCAAAAAACATAGTTAAGAATGCAGTTGCGCAAAATAATGCGGATGCCGAAGATATGGACAGGTATTTTACCAAATACAAGATGCTTGCTGATGAGCTAAAGAAGAACAATTTATTTGTGCCGCCTCCGCCGAAGGAGCACCCTGTAAAGGAGGTGCTGGGTATATTTGGTGATGAGGTGCTGATAAATGACAAGTGGTATAAGGTCGGTGACAAAGTGGGAGAGGCAAAAGTTGTCGCAATCGGACCTACGCAAGCTACAATCGAATGGGAAGGCAAGGAAAAAACCTTTGCCCCTATCGATGCAGAAGATTCCTCACAGCCCGGTGGGCCGAAGGATTCAAGAGCAACAGCCAGGGCAGGTGAAGCTGGAGGAAGCGCCCAGATGGTTGCAGTTGGGTCGGCGGGAGGACCTGGAGGAGTAAGAGAATTCGGGGCATTCATGAGGGAAAGATTCCAGAATATGCCTGAGGCCGAAAGGGACAGAATCAGGGCTGAAATGCAGGAAAGAAGAGAAAGATTTATGAATATGTCTGAAGCGGAAAGAGAAAGGTTTAGAGCCGAAATGCGCGAAAGAATGATGGGTGGTGGACGGCCGACAGGCGGCGGACGGGGTCCAGGTGGCGAACGTGGCTCAGGTGGTGGACGGGGCTCAGGTGACAGAAGACGATAAAATAATTGAAGGGAGCTAAAAATGAAACATTCAGGAACAACAATAATATACGTAATAGTGTGGGCATCGGTGCTTTTTGCTTCTTATGTAATCGGCATTTGCATCAGAGAAGTCAGGTTCAAGTATGCCGGGATTACATCCCAAGCGGTCACTGAGCCAAAGGTAAGCAGTAAGGTTCAAGAGTCAGGCGAGACAGATCCACTTTTAAGAGAGCTGGCCCAGAGAAGGCCTATGCCTGGTCCCGAAGGGATGCCGGTAGAACGCAATCTTTCTCCCGAAGAGGGGGCCGGATTTGGAGAGGGAAGAAGGGGGATGAGGGAACGGCTTGAAAATATGTCTGAGGAAGAAAGGGAACAGTTCAGGGCTCAAATGCGTGAAAGATTTGCCGGAAGACGGCGAGAAGGTGGTGAGATGTTTCAAAATCTTTCTGAAGAAGATAGAGCCAGTTTAAGAAAGGAAATGGAAGAGCTGAGGGGACGATGGGAAGAAATGTCTGAGGCCGAAAGGGAAGAAGCAAGATCTCGAATGAATGAAAGATACGGTTTCGTCCCCAGAATAGGAATGGGTGGCGGACCAGGTGGTAACCGGGGCCCGGGGGACGGAGAAGGCGGCAGACGCCGACAAGGTGGCAGACGGCAAGAAAATAATTAGATTGAGGTGAATAAAATGGAACGGTCAAAATTAATAATATCGATAGTAGTTGGTATTGCAGCGGTTCTTATTATCTGGAGGGTTGGTATTTACCCGCCGGTGCCTGGGCAAACGGAAAAACCAGCTGAAACCAAAGTAGTTACTGAAGCTGAGAAACCTCCCGATGTTCAAAAGCCGGGTGACGCAAACGAGCCTGAGGTGGCATCTGATGTTAACGAACCCGGAGAATTAACGGATGTTAATGAGCCCCGAATAGTGGCTACCGTTGGCGAATCAAGAAGGCCAGATGATGTTGTTGGGCAAATAAGACCAGCCGTCATTACTGAGCCGGGCGAATCCGTTGAGCCGAACGAGCCGATGGAAATCGTAAATCTCAAAAATGTCGAGATGAAAACCATTATTGAGAAGCTCGCGAAATGGACCGGCAAGGTAATTATTCCCACCGATGAGTCAATGAAACAGAAAATAACAATATATGCGCCGGAGAAGCTGCCAAGAAGCAAAGCCCTTCAAAAGATTTATAGTGCGCTGCGTATGAAGGGCTATATTGCCGAACAGACCGATGGCACGATTTTTCTCAAACCTATAACGGAAGCAAAGCTCGGTGAGGTTCCCACGATATCGGAAGATTACCCGCTTGCGATGGTTGAAAATAAAGACCAGGTAGTCCAAAAATTCTTTAAGTTGGAGAACTACAGTCCTCAGCAAATGGGCCAGATTATTCAACCGTTGATAGGCGATTACGGCTATGTAGGCGCCGATGAAAGCACCGGTAGTCTTCTGGTGATTGATACGGTTAAGAGCTTAATGCGCATCGACTTGATTATTAAACAGTTTGACGTAGTTGAAGTTGAGGAAATCATCACAGAGATATTTGAAATTCGTCACGGTAATCCCACTGAGATTGTCGGGCTGCTGCAGACACTATTAGGTGACGGCAGCAGCAGTGTGAGAGGGCCGGGAGGGCCGGTCGGTCCCGGCCGAGGCCGAGGGTCTATGCAAAGACCTGGCTCTTCGAGCAGCACAAGTAGAACCTCAGGTGGGACGGCAACATCGGTTACGGTCGGGACCACCCGGACGCCGGTCATTCTTATTGCGGAGCCAACGTATAACTGGATTATCGTAAAAGCAACGGCTCAAGATATAAAGAAGATTTCCGAGTGGATTGAGAAGCTCGACAGGGCTGTGCCTACACTATTTGTTGATCAACCTCTTTCGAGAATTGAAAATAAAAATCAGATAGTTCAGAAGTTCTTTAAGTTAGAAAACTACAGCCCTTCGCAGATGAGCCAGATTGTCGGGCCTTTGCTCAGTGAGACCGGCTATGTAAGCGCCGATGAAACCACGGGCAATCTTGTAGTGATGGATACGGTCGAAACTCTGATGCGCATCGAGATGATTATCGCACAGTTTGATGTGCCCGAGGCCGAGCAAACCGTTACGGAGATTTTTGAAGTTCATAACGGTGACCCGTCGGAGATAGTTCAGTTGTTGAGGATGCTTATAAGTGGTGAGGCTGGTACCAGCTCAAGGAGTATGGGTCGAAGCAGCGGTTACGGCGGTTACGGCAGTTCCGGCCGAAGCAGCAGTTATGGACGGAGCAGTTATTCGTCAAGTCGTGGTTATACGAGCAGTAGAGGTGGTTCCAGGTCCGGCTCATCAACATCAGTTTTGATTGGGCCAAGTGAAGAGCCGATTGTGCTTATCCCGGAGCCGAAGCGCAAGTGGATTATTGCAAGAGCTTCGGCTGAAGATATGAAGCGGATTAGCGAATGGATAGAAAAACTTGACCAGGAGGAACCGGTCAAATCGGAACACGAAAGAATTTCAATAACCTATGCCGATGTCAGCGAAGTGGCGGACCGTCTTAACGAGGCGCTGCAGCAGATGCCGGGCTCGGAATTGCAGGCCAGCGTACTTATCCAGCCTTTAGCACAGGCAAGACAGATTGTCATCTTCGGCAGGGCGGATATGCGCCAAATGGTCAAGAATCTTATTGCAGAAATAGATATTCCTTCAGGTCTGTTCCAGACGGAGCATTTCAGGTTAAAATACGCCGACCCTGACCAAATCAAAGAAAAAATTGAGGAACTTTATGCCGCAACCGGCCCTACCTCCGGCAGAGGATACACTTCCATATATTACTTTGGTACTTCTCGGGGAAGTACCGGAATGACGGCCGATACAGTGAAAGTGATATCGTATATTACACTCAAGCAGGTTACCGTGATTGCCTCGGCTGAGAATATGGAAAAAGTAAGAAAGCAGATAGCAGAATGGGATGCCCCCATCAACGTGGATGAGGTTAAACCCAGAATAATTACACTGCAAAACTCCGACCCGGTGCAGATGGCCGAGCTGCTAAAGACGCTTTTTACCGAAGAAAGCAGCAGAGGGATGTCGATTTTCGATATTTATCGTGATAAGCAAGATTCCCGAGGCATACGATGTCATTGAGGGATTGGTGCTCGACCTTGACAGAGAGGAGATGGGCGAAGTACCCAAAGTCTTACAGCTCAAGTACGCAGACCCCGAAGACCTGAGCGAACGTCTCAATGCGATGTTCGTCGAAGCGGGCCAAACGGCTAGGATTCGACTAACCGCCCAGGGACTAAGCACAGCATCGGAGATGGATGATTCTTCGACCACCCAGAGCACCCAGAGCAACCAGAGCTCGAACACTACCCAGTCGGACAGTAGCACCTATACGCCACCCTGGTCAGGGTCCGGCGCCCGCAGCAGTATCGACGAAGAGCTGCCAATCAGCAATGTTATCGGCAGGATTCGCTTCGTCCCGGAACCACATACCAAGTCGATTATGACCCTCGCACCGCCGGAATTCATAGACGAGATTGAAGGATTGATCGCACAACTGGACGTACCGGGCAAGCAGGTGATGATAGAGGCGATTATTGTGGAGATTGAGCACAGCAAGGTAACTTCTCTCGGTGTCCAGTTGGCGACGAATCCTGCTGCTTTCGGCTCACTGAACGAAAATGCAATTACCGCGCTGGGCAATCTTACACATATTGGAACTCACGGCTCAGCAGCAGGTACGATAGCACCTTCTGCTTTAATACCAACACCAATTGGAGCCACAGGCTCAGGGACAGTGCTTGGTGTTGGAACAGATATTTACGCCTTGATTGATTTCCTCGTCAAGACAACCGACGCCAAGATTATGAATCAGCAGACACTCTGGACGAAGGACAACAAAGAAGCAAGTTTCTTCAAGGGCAGCGAAGTTGCATTCCTGGGCAGCGAGTCAGTCACCCAACAGACCACTACTCAGAATATTTCTTTCGAGAGGGTAGGTATGGAGCTGCGGGCCCGACCGAGTATTACCCCCGAAGATAAAGTCGATATGGTTGTCAATGTATTGCTCGGTGGTATCCTGTTCCAGAAGGACAGCAAAGTTGAGCGCAAGCTTCCGGGATTCGGTGATTTGCCATTGGTTGGCGGTCTGTTCCGACATAACTTAATTGCTCAGACAAACAGCGAGCTGCTTGTATTTATGACACCCCACGTGATAGAAGAATCTGCCAAAGAGCTTCCCGAGGCCGTAACAGAGAAAAAGAAAATACTCGAAAACACACGGGGACAATTGGAAGCCGTCTTGGAGGTTATTGGGTAGGAGATTTCGCGAGTTTTCACGGACATCTTAGCAGGCCTTATGATGTGCACTATTTCTACATCCTGTGCAACCGGATAATTACATAGGACTCTGCGAGTGCAACCGGATAATTACATAGGACTCTGCGAAGACATTTCTTACGGGAGTCTTTCTGCATCCACTTCGAAGGGGATTGTAAAAACTCTTTGACAGAACAGCACCTTATAGAACATAATTCCAACGTAGTTAAGGATGTTTTATGGATGCTTATAGCCTCAGACCGGATGAACTGCCCGATTTAACCATCGAGAAACTTGGCTCGCCGATGATAGATTCCCCTCTGATAAAAGCCAAGTGCCATTTTATCGATGACGGCGAGAAAGTTTTGTTGTACTCACATTCTGAGAATCTCAAAGCATCCAAAGACT
>SMTZ1_10016130_pt1 | contig 10098 bp, 9 predicted proteins | sample DeeMarSWOR136_30_FD_25667 | JGI IMG/M metagenome (IMG submission 25667)
TTGTCGAGAACAAGACCGCTTGGATCGATCGCCGCTCCCTAGAATTGAGCCCCAAGGCATCGGAGAACACATACTTCCTAATCGCAGAGGAGGCGATGCCATTCGCCATGTCCTTCGCCTTGTCGAATCTAGCACCAGAAGTAATCACACTATCCCTTAGAACCCAAGTGGCGCCCCTAAGGATTGAGAACATGCCCTTCTACGCGCTTTCCTTCTCCGCAACCCCTTGGGGCGTCGTCGCAGTTGGTAAGCTGATAGAAGCATTAACAAAGAAGAGGAAACTTGGTGTGGCCAAGATCGCGTACAGGAATATGGTGAGACGTCCTACACGTTTCTTCCTGACTGTCCTAGGCGTCCTCATCCCCTCGTCGCTCCTCATTATTTTACTGACGCAGGTAAAGATGGCCCAACAGATATTGGGTACCAGCAGCGCCAATGTCGAGTGGCCGCTGATGTTGGTTCTAGTTGTCGCTGTTGTTATCGGCGGGTTCCAAGTTGTGAACGCCGTCTTCTCGTCCGTACTGGAGAGGGTTAAGGAGTTCGGCGTGATGAAGGCTGTCGGTTTTAGGCCGTCTTTCATAGTGAAAACCGTATTGGCCGAGTCAGCCCTGATAGGCCTAATAGCTGGGTTCCTAGGCGCCGTGCTCGGGGTGGGCTACCTAATACTCTCCTATAACCCCATCTACGGTGGATCGCTCCCAGGGGATGCTGTGGCTAGAATCATGGGGACCACATTCGGTGAGGTGAACATCTTCAGGCCCATGACCATATTAGAGAACCCTTGGTACAGGAACTATCTTGTTGCTTCGACCGTGATGGTCGGCGTTTGTTTCGGACCTTTCTTGATGACAGGATCGGCGGGGGCGCTGATAGTGGCTACAGCCCTCTTCTTCCTTTTCCTGAGGCCGATAGACCCTTTCCTCGCTACACTATTGATGGATATGGCCTTCATGTTTGTGGGAAACATTCTTCTGGCGACTCTCTTTGCAGGAGGTATAAGTACCCTGGCGGGATTGTATGTCGCGCGTAACGCGGCAGAGATTAGTGCAACTGAGGCGATGAAACATTACTGAAATGATGATTGAGGTAACCAATGCGACAAAGATCTTTAGGTTCAAGGATATCGAGATTAAGGCCATCAGCAACGTGAACCTTGGTGTGTCTAGTGGAGAATTCATCGCCCTGATGGGGCCGTCGGGCTCCGGGAAGACCACGCTCCTGAACGTAATCGGTGGCTTAGATAAGCCAACCTCAGGGTCGGTTCACTTCAACGGTGAAGACCTGACTAAGCTAACCGAGACACGTCTGACTGATTTCAGGCTTAAGAACGTGGGCTTCGTTTTCCAGCAATACAACCTCATCGATGTCCTGACAGCCCTTGAGAACGTCGAGCTGCCCACGATTGCCGCAGGGGTCCCTGGAGACGAGGCGGAGAAGAGGGCCCTGGAGATTCTGGAAATGGTCGGGTTGAAACACCGCATCGATAATAGACCGACGCAGCTGAGTGGCGGTGAGCAACAGCGTGTAGCCATCGCTAGAGCCTTGATCAATGAGCCATCCATGATAATCGCTGACGAGCCAACTGGAAACGTTGACTCGAATACGGGCTTGAGGCTGATAGGGCTCCTCTCGGAACTGAACGAGGAGAGGGGCGTGACGATAATCATTGCGACACACGACCCCCAGATCGGGGAAAGGGCTCATAGACTGTTCAGAATGAAGGACGGCAGCATCGTCTAAAGCGTGTTTATTAAAAATGATTATGCAGATTCAGAAAAGGGAAAGAAAGACATGGAAAGGCTTGAAGCGATAGACTTTATTAAAGGTGCGGCAATCACTGGGATAATAATTTTTCATTGTTATGAAGCAATTTTTGGTTGGCCCGGTCATGACCTTTTTCGCTTCTTAAGGGGAGGTCTTGTTTCGGCGTATGCACTTAACCTTGATACGTGGGACTCGACTCTAAGAAGCGTTTTAAAAATAACTGGACTTGGATATCAAGGTGTATCTGTATTCATAGTATTGTCTGGTTTCCTTCAAGTTTGGAGCAGTAAAAAAAGTCAAGCTCCCGATAAATATCTATCAAAACGGTTCCTACGGATATACCCGTTATATTGGTTGGCCATTTGTGGAATTGTAATACTAAATATAATATTACACGGAACCCCGGGCGCATCGTTTCCGCAATTGGCCGGAGTTTTTATAGGATGGGCTCCTCTCCTCTCTCTGAATCCCTCTTTTTGGTTTATTTCTCTGATAATCCAGCTTTACCTCTTCTTTCCATTTCTAAGGAATCTATTAACTAACCTAGGAGAGAAAAGGTTTCTATTACTTACTGCGTTTTTTTCTGTCGCATTTCTTCGTGGTTTTGAATACATAAGGCTTCTTCCAGGAGTATTCTTTGGATGTTGGTTGCTTGAGTTTTCTTTTGGAATGGTTATGGCAAATCATTTTTCCAAAGTTAACCGGATACTCGGAATCAAAACAATAATCCCTCTGTTTTTAGGGTATATTTTGGGTTTATACTTGAGTGGCACTCCAATAACATGGCCTTTAGCTAGACCACTCTATGGCATAACCTTAACGTTGCTATTGTGGTCGCTATACAACATCATTAAAGCTTTACCACTAATAAAGAATGTATTTGTGTTTATTGGTCTGAATTCCTATGCAATGTTCTTAATTAATCAACCATTTATTCAAGAATTCTTTGTTTTCGTGACCGGGTTTATTTTTCAAAGTGAACGGTTACAATTTAGCAATTTAATCATCGGAAGTTCAGAAAATTTCCTTGTGCTCCCAATTAGCACGTATCTACCAATAACGCTGAGTTATCTAATAATTATGATCTGTTTATCGGTAATATTCACAAGAATAGATGGAATGATTAACATCCGTTTAAACAACGTGTTCTCACAAAAGTATACGTCTTTTATAAAGGACTACGTGGGGTTAGACTTCCAAAAGAAGAAATCACCAAGTGAAGATCTGATAGAAACCAAGAACCTAGGTAAACCCTCTACACCAGAAATCGCAGAGGCAGAAAATGTGCGCCCACGCTTCCTGATTGAAGTGAACGATGCCACTAAGATCTATAGATTCAATGATATCGAGATTAAGGCCATCAACAACGTGAACCTTGGCGTGGACAGAGGAGAGTTCATCGCCCTGATGGGGCCGTCGGGCTCCGGGAAGACCACGCTCCTGAACATGATCGGTGGCTTAGATAAGCCAACCTCAGGGTCGATCTACTTCAACGGTGAAGACCTGACTAAGCTAAGCGAGACGCGTCTCACTGATTTCAGGCTTAGGAACGTGGGCTTCGTTTTCCAGCAATACAACCTCATCGATGTCCTGACGGCTCTTGAGAACGTCGAGCTGCCCACTATTGCGACCGGGGTCCCAGGAGACGAGGCTAAGAAAAAAGCCCTGGAGATTCTGGAAATGGTAGGGCTGAAACATCGCGTCGATAATAGACCGACGCAACTCAGTGGCGGTGAGCAACAGCGTGTATCCATCGCCAGAGCCTTGATCAATGACCCTTCCATAATAATCGCTGACGAGCCAACTGGAAACGTTGACTCAACGACGGGCTTAAAGCTGATAAGGCTCCTCTCGGACCTGAACGAGGAGAGGGGCGTGACGATAATCATCGCTACACACGACCCCCAGATCGGGGAAAGGGCTCATAGACTGGTCAGAATGATGGATGGTAGCATCGTCTAGAACCTCTTCTTAGATGATGGCCTTGTTCTAGGCATCCTCTTCAGCGGCTAGGACATTATGTTCCCCAGCTGAGCCTCCACACAAGCGGCGGCTCATGAGAGTATGCTCTTCGGGGGCTGAAGATCAGTGGTACTCGTGTACAGAGACCTTATTTCCTTATGGTTGGTGTCTGGATCCAATGAGAGCCTAGCGACTTCATCTAGCAGATAATAATCATCTTTGCTTAGTTCATCGTCGCCTGCCCCAACCAGTCGCCAATCAAGCCATTCATGGTTCCTGTTAAGGCGAATTAGGAAAGGCACTATCTCCACTTTATTCAGCGAGGCGAAATCTCGTAGCAGGTTACCTCTGGCAAACCACTGCCCGAAAAGAGACTCCAGGTTGTAACGCTCTGGGTTTCCCGAGATACCGAAACGCATGGCGTCCACTCCCTGTTCCCGGATCATGAGCCATGCTTCTCCCCCTGTGATGAATGCGCCTTCTGATAAGTCAAACGGGTTCCACTTCATGTTGATGGTGGCCTGCTGGAAGGGATCTAATTGGGGGTCCATCTTAACCCATCTTTCCTCGTTCCAGACCTCACATATCCAGTGATCCTCGTACTTTCCTGGATATGCCAGGTACGTTGAGAACCCGCATCTTGCTCTTGCCGGTATTCCCTTGTAGCGGAGAAAAGCGCAAAGGAGTGTGGAGAAGTCGCGGCAGCATCCGATTATCTGGTTCTCGGGAGATCGTGGTATAGCAGGATTTCGAGTTTCAAGCTGGAATACTTTATCTAACATAGCCTGAGCCGTTGGCAGGCACTCCTTGAACCACTGCTTGTCCCGTACCTTTGCATTATACCTCTTCAACCAGCCGTCATGGATCATTAAACCTTGCGCTACTTGGTAAAGCATCACCGGGTCCGGCAGTAACCAGTCCAGGAAATCCTTGTGTCCAGTGAAGCCTGTGATCTGGCCGGGTTTACTATAATATTCAAGGGATGATGGTTTTCTCGTTGGGAAGCCCCCTTTTCCTTTGAATTAACAATACGCTGATATAAGAATGCAGATTAACTCTTTATATTACTTAATTAGCCAACAGGTCATTGAAAACGAATAATATTATTTGTAAAAGGAAAATTATCGGACAGTATTTTAAATTACGCGTTATAATCGTCCCATTTATAAAAGTGATATTATTCCATTGGAAGCCATGTCCTGGTTGGGGCTGATTGATTCCGACCACTATAGCTACGTTCTAGAAGACCGTGAAAGACTTGTCTATGTTTATCTTAGAACTGAGTGGGCCTATATTCGGATTCGCATATTAAAGAAAATAAAATAAAAAAATTAAGTTGTTTTCGATTCGAGATTAATACTCTACTAGCCCTTTAAGGTATTTGTCCAGTTTGTTGGTGCTTATCTTTTCGAAGGCATCAGGCAGCTCCTCAAGCTTGAACTTATGCGAGATCAAGTCCTTTACAGGGATCTTTCCAGATGCCATCAGATCCATGGAGAGCTGGCCACGTGCAGGACCGCCGCTGCAGCCCATTAGTACCCTATCACCGTAGTGGATTACGTTGGGGTTGAAGGTTATCGTCGTGTCAAGGGTCGAGCCGCCGAATAGTACTGCTCGCCCCCCATTTCCTAGCATGTTCATGCCCTGGATTATTGCGGGTGCTAGTCCTATGGTGATCACTACTCCATCAGCCATCTTACCTTTAGTTATCTTTTTTACAGCTTCCACAGGGTCCTCCTTCGAGGCGTCGATGACGTAGTCCGCGCCATACTTCTTAGCTAGTTCCAGACGCCAATCCATCATCTCGGTCACGATCGTTGTAGCACCAATTAGTTTCGCGATCATTATCTGGGTCAGCCCCATCTGTCCTGCACCGATTATCACCATGGTCTTGCCAATGCTCCCACCAGCATTATCCACGACCGAGTGTATCCCTATCGCGATGTTCTCCACGAAGGTGCCTTCCAAGTAGGATAAATTATCTGGGATTTCAACAAGAGTATCCTCGATACGTCTACCTCTTCTGGTAGCCGCCATCACGTTCACTTTGTTGTATTCGGCATATCCGCCCCAGCCAATCCCTCTGACACGCATTCCTTCCTTGGGGTATTCAACCAACTCACCTGCCTCAACGACGTCCCCAGCCCACTCATGTCCCATATTCATCGGGAGGTGGATCAAAGGACTGCCCTTCTTCCCAAAGTTATACTTTCTTAGGTCTGTTGGGCAGATCGCACAGGCTTGCAGCTTTATTAGTACATCAGTTGGACCACATTCGGGTTTTGGTGAATCTATTAACTTCATATCTTTTGCGTCATAGAGCAATACTTCTTTCATTTTACCAAACCTCACTGAATATCAGTCATTTCTTTTAAAAACCTTGTTATTGGTATTCATTTAAACTCATATTCAGCTAAGACACTAGGATGGGTCTACTAAGTCTCATTGATAAAAGCTGAGGTTGGCGACTTGAGGCGATTCAATATAGACAACACTTAGCCAGATATGAGGACATTGTGCCTTGCCATTAAAGCGATAGAAGGTAGACAGATTCTTAATATAAGCAAGTCACGTATGAAATACTTTAATTAGTGCAAAATCGCAATATCTCTGATCTGACATGAGGAGTTATATAAAAATCTACGGGCCACCTCTACTAAAAACTATAAAAGCACTCGAAAAGATTGCTCCGGATATGCCTGAAGTATGTATCATGAATCTGCCTCTGTGGATGACTCAACAGATGAGTCATAGTCAAACTACAGGTAGCGATGATAGGGCTGGACCTTTTTCTGTTGCAGCGGTCAGGAATATATTCGGAATCAAAGATCTGCCTGAGGAGAGATGTAAATCAATAATAAGTAAGAGTGGCAAGAGTTTAGGAGAATATGACTTTTTCTTTGAGTGGTTCAAACCACCGACGACTGACCAGGTTGAAATCCTTATAGAAAAAATCGACGAAACCATTGAACCACTAGGTTCAGTTTACACGCTAACGACTAAATAGAAAAATATTAGACTCATGGGGATGGGTAAGACCAATCCTAAACCCTTTTTTACTTTGATAAAATATTTTGATTACTTGTGACTGACGACCTGTTTAGGGTTTTTTCAGTTCAGCGGTTAAAGAAAACAGGTTAATATACATTCATTATAAGTTAACCAGATACATGTAAAAATTCAACATTTAGATTTAAAAGATAAATATAAAAAAGGGAGTTATTTGAGCTCCTTCAAGGCTTCATCAACGGATGCGTCGTCGTGAATTATCTTCTGGATAGCCCTTATGATCTTCTCGGGGTCCCTGTGTGTCGTCGTGTTCCGCCCGATGGCGCCTCCTACGGCCCCTCCGTCCACGCTGCCTTTCACCCATTCGAGGCATTGCTTATCGGGGACAAGTGGGCCGCCGAGCACAACGACCGGCACGGGGCACCTCGACGTCACCTTCTTGAAACTTTCAGGGGTGCCGCTGTAGTTGCACTTGATGATGTCAGCGCCGTTAGCTACTCCTCTTAGAGCGGCTCCGAGGATCACGTCCGGGTCGTCGATGTTTTTTCCGCCTTCGTTTCTTGGTTTATCCATTGGCACTGGCTCGCAGAGGAAGGGCATCCCTGCCTTGGGCCAAAGTACTGCCATTTAACCGCAACCGCATCCATGCTCACCGCGATGTCGACGTATTTAGGGTCGAGAGGGGTCTGCAGAAGGAACGGTACTTTCCCTGCTACCGCCTCGTGGTGTCTCATCAATATTCCCGGTGTCGTTAGTATGGCGTCGGTGCCGCCTTTAATGACCGCCTTTGCGACGTCCACCCAGCGCCTGTCCGGTCTAAGTCCCTCGTGGGGGGTTATCAATAACCTGTCGTCGTCTGGGAAGAGTCTTCCCATCTTCATTACTTTACCAATTGAGGTCATCTTGGTCAAATCAAGGTATGCTCATTATTAATTTAAATTTACCTAGAGTACTTAACGAACGTATATACATTAATTATTTTTTTCCAGAGTAAATAAAATATCTCCTTAATGTTAATATAATTAGTATGGTGTACCCAAAAACATCCTCTATGAGGTTTGGAATTCAGTTGAGTATGAGGCAGAATACCACCAAAGACTGGGATGAAATGAAAGCAGCTGCTTTAGACTGTGAAAGATTAGGTTATGACTCGATATGGTTTACAGATCATTTGACAGATTATAGATATGAGTGTTGGACCATCCTTTCTGCCATCTCACAAGTAACCAGTCGTACAAGACTTGGGACAATAGTTCTCTGTAATAATTTCAGAAACCCTGCCTTACTAGCAAAGATGGGAGCAACTTTAGATGTAATATCAAAAGGTCGATTGGATTTTGGCATAGGAGCTGGGTGGCATAAAGATGAGCACGAAGCTTATGGGTTCGGCGACTTTCCCAGTCCCCGCGTTAGAGTTGCTATGTTGAGAGAGGGTGTCGAGATTATAAAGAAGATGTGGACTGAGAGTAAGGCTTCCTTCAAAGGGAAACACTACATTGTAAAGGAGGCCATATGTGAACCTAAACCCGTTCAGAAGCCCCATCCTCCCATCATGATAGGTGGTGGTGGAGAGAGGTTGACCCTGAAGGTTGTGGCAGCCTACGCCGATAAGTGGAACTATATGGGAAGCTTGGAACAATATAAGCACAAGTTGAGCGTGTTGGAGAAACACTGCAAACAACTTGGGAGAGACCCTCAGGAGATAGAGAAAACCTTCTTCTCTTCATTGGATGTGTATCTGAATGAAGACGAGTTATTGCGGGACATGAAAGAAATTTATGGCATGAGTTACGGTGGACGAAACCAAGTAAGGGATTTACCCTTTGAAGAGTGGTTGGAGAACCTTCAATCCCGTTCCATCGTAGGGTCACCTGAGATGTGCATAAAAAGAATACGCGAGTTCAAGGATTTAGGGGTGACAAATTTCATCTTTAGGTCGGTAAGGCCGATACCCAACTTAAAAAAGAGACGGAAAAACATAAAGACATTAGCTGAAGAAGTTATCAGTCAAATCAAAACCGACTAGATTTCTATTGTATTTATACATGACCTAGTTACGCCCTATCGAATCTATACTGAACTCTGACTCACTTTTATAGGTCAATGATTCATCAACTCTTTATATTCTGCGTCAGAGCACGGTGTGAAACCAAAGCACGGTGTCTAGTGTCTACCATGAAGCCCGGGGAGAAGAAGATCTGGAAGGTGATCACGGCGTCAGACCAGATGCTGTCCTTCCCCGAGCTCCGTGAAGCCACGAGTCTGGGCGACAAGGAGCTCGCGGACGGCCTCCGAAGCTTCCTCAAGATAGGTTTCATAACCAGAGACATAGAGACCGGGCGGTACAGGCTCCCTTACGCCATGAAGAGCCGCGAGCTATACACCCAAGACTACGGCAAGAAGGATCTCGGGGTTGCAGACCTCTACCCCCACGTCGACTGGGACCGGCTCGACCTGCTCCGCAGGAGCAAGGAGATACAGGCAAGGGCCCAGGACGCGACGTCCGCAGGCTACGTGTTCGGGGAGTTCATCCGATCCAAGTCCACGGGTCTGGAGCGGAGCCAGGCCTTCATGGACATCTGGGAGAGCAGCGTCTACCAGCTCTACGGCTTCATCAAATTCCTGCTGGACATCATTGTCTCCGCGGACTTCGATGACGTCGAGGGCAAGGAGAAGTTCCACAGGAACATCCTGGAGATATTCAAGACCAACATGGACGAGTACTTCTTCCCCGTGCTGCAGAGCCTGGTGTATTTCGTCTTCAAGAACAGCGACCTGATGGACGATAATTTCAGGGATTGGTGGGCCCGCCTGGAGCTCAAGATTTGACCCCTGGGCTGGGTTTTTAAGCTGTGAGCCGTGTAGCTTCCATGTGATCGTATGGTTCTTCCGGTGAAGGTTTTCGAGGTTAGGGGCGTTGAGGGGGACCCCAGGGATGCGCTGATGGGCTGGAGGGAGGTCGAGGAACTGGAGGGCGAGGAGATCCAGCTTGTGACCGAGGTGATCGAGCTTGAACAGGTCGAGGACGCTGTCACGGGGGTGTTCACTCGGGACTTCATGAGGGAGCGGGTCTACAGGCGCCGGTCGCGGATGACACCGGAGACCGAGGAGGCGCCGTTCTGGATTGTTCCCCACGAGGAGAGGCGCTTCCTCGTGGTGATGGCGCCCAGCGTCGCTAGGGGCGTCAAGAAGATGCTTAGCAACCACGTGGCTGTTAAGCTGGGGGAGATACTCAACGCTGACGTCCGTGAGAGCAGGATAACCAGCGAGACCCTTCGGAGGCTCCACGAGGGCAACCCCAAGGCGACGAACCTCATCTGGTTCGACAACGTGGACATACCTGGCGTCAACAAGCTTTGCCTA
>SMTZ1_10021690_pt1 | contig 10098 bp, 15 predicted proteins | sample DeeMarSWOR136_30_FD_25667 | JGI IMG/M metagenome (IMG submission 25667)
GGAACAATTATTGTCGGAGAAAATCGCATCATACCTACGGCTGTATTGCTTGGTAGAGCTCAGTATCCCAGTGAAGAGGTAATACTAGAAAATCTAAGCAAGTTTGCTAAGGTTGTTACATTCAACGCGGTAGAAGTGGCTCAGACAACTGGTAGCATGATGACATTGAACACCGTCCTAATCGGGGCAGCCCTAGATCTTGGAGTTATACCTATCAAGGAAAGTTCGCTCATCTCAGCAATTAAGGAAGTTTTGCCAAAGCGTTACCACGAGATGAATGTTACTGCAATGAAAAATGGAAAAGGCGCCCCTAAAAGAACCATATCTAGCGTTGAATAGCAACTGCTGCATATCCGACAATGGCACCAGGGCTTCCGCGAACATCATAACTGGTTGCATACTTGAGAAGGTTTCCTTTAACAGCCCCCAGTTTTTTCGCTGCTACAAGTGTAGTCGTCACAGCGCTGGCACCACACATCGTCCGGCGCTTGGTGAGAACCGTGTTCAAGAGGGCTTTTCCATCCAGTTTCTCGATTTTTTCGATGAGATCAGCATCTGTGTCACGAACCCACTGTGCAACTTTATCAATAGGACCGTTCCCAACTGGTGCGTAACCAAAATGGAATTGTCCATAGTGTGTAAAATCAGTACTTGCAAGTAGAAAGACATCACGACCACTTTCTTGAATTGTTTCTGCAATCGTTATGCCTACTTTTTCACATACTGAGTATTTTGGAGACGAAATTACTAATGGTACAATCTTGAAGGAATCACTTCCCCCTAGAAACTGGAGGAAGGGTAACTGTACTTCTAACGAGTGTTCATCATCATGGGCATGCTGACTTTCTTCAATACACTCACTACCAGTAGTTTGACTTTGTTCTACGAGCATACGAGCTAATGATTGATCTATTTTACATGTACCGAGTGGCGTTTCCCAACCACCCTTTGCCATTACAGCGGCGCCTTGGAATCGCATTGGTCTGTGTTTGGGACCGATGAGGACAAAGGTCTCAGGAAAACCATCTTCTGCTATGGTCTTATACAGATGTGAGGCAATTGGACCGGAATATACATAGCCTGCGTGAGGAGCCACCCCTGCCACAGAATCAGCCTTTCTTCTCGAACTAACTTTGGGTATTTCCCCAGCTCCATACGGATTTGAAAACTGAAGGTAGCCGTATGTGCCCCATTTCATCACACCATTCATACATTTTCATGGTACCAAAAAGATTTTTTCACTAGTTAGGAGGACGTGAGTGTGATTCTAATGTCCGAGCGTTTGAACGAAGGTACTCTCCGGGTCTTGCGACATTTAGGGTTGAGCAGTTATGAGGCTCGAGTATATATTTCATTGGTTCGTAATGGGGCCTTGACTGCCAGTGAAGTGAGTTCACGATCTCGGATTCCATTTAGTAGAGTATACGATGTCTTAGCTACATTGGAACGAGGAGGTTGGATCACTATTGAGCAAGGTCGGCCTAAACGATATGTTCCTAAAAGTCCAAGGGAGACTTCAAAAGCCGCGGTGCTCATGGCTCAGGAACGATTAGCAGAATGGGAACAGCGTGTGATTAACGATCTTCAGCCATTATTTGACGAGAAGACTAAAATCTCGGCCCCTGAAGTTCATATTCTGCACGGATCGAATAATGTTCGAGCCAAACTTAATGTCGCCTTGGGTCAGGCTGAACGGAGGGCTTTGCTCTCCTGGGGCATCGTGAGTGAAGAGGATATTGATTTCATCAGTCCAACTCTGCTTCATCTTCGAGATCGCGGGGTTAAACTGCAGATTCTGGTGTCTGAACGCATGCTTACTGACAAGGTAAAGCGTCTAATCACGGCAGTTGGTGAGGGAAAAAAGCGGAAGGAGATTTACGGTGGCGGTGCGATTATCGATGATAAACAAGCAATCATTATGCTATCGACCAAACCTGCTGAATCATTAGCCATTTGGTCACAACACACAGAGCTAGCAGAGCTAGCCAAGATTTATTTTTTGTATCTATACAACTCTGCACAACCCCTTGATTGAACAAAATTCAATCAGACTCTGCCGCTTCACGTTTTAATCGTTTTAAAAGTACAATTGCAACCCCAAGAGGAATATTGAGTTGAATGCCAAGTTCTTCCGGCGTAATTGTGGGGTGTTTTGGTAGAATTTTCGAGCGAGTGTAATCAAGAAGGTGTGGATACAGTATCATCGATTGTACAGTCGTTTCTAGAATCGACGGCCAATCCCGCTCTACTGATTCTTCAGGTTCAGTGACTTTGGGGGGCTTCTTTGCCGCGGGTTTCTTTTTCTCTTCCTTAGCCTTTTCTTTCTTGAAATACTGATCCAACCCAAAACTCATGGATAGTCCCAGGGTGTGATTGGCACGAAAGGCTAAATTAGGCTTGTGGCGTTTTTTGATTTAATGCCACGTGAAGGATATTACATCATTCGTTGTCCGCAATGCGGTCGGTATACCTATGCACCAACTCGACAGAAGACGCGTTTATGCGTGTTTTGCCAACGAATCTTCAAAGTTAATCCGTTGGATGCGATTTTTGAAGAAGACGCGATAACTGCAAGAACCCGCGTGAAGTTTTACCAAACAGGTACACATCATAAGGAGTTCTTAGCCGCAGTAGAAAAATCCCGGGAACGCGTTCGTGCATTGATTCCAGAAACTATCGTCGAGATAGAGAAATTGCATGGAGAAAAACCGGAACGATTACCAGTCTCCTCCCGCCGTCAAGAGCTTGATCGCATCCTTCATCAGCAAGCACGAAAATCTCCAATTGATTTACAGGTCATCGAAGAGGCTTGCGAGAAGAATGGGATTCCATGGAACTGGGCAGTCAAACAGATTCAGATACTGATTCGATCCGGACATATAATCGCTCCCAAGCCGTGGCAAATCCAATTAGTGTTAGGTGAAATGTCTTCGGCTGAAGCACCGCAGAAAGCCGAAAATATTACCACAATTGCTCGGAAGATAGGGAAGATTTTGCAAAAAACCTCAACACCATTGACTATCAACCAAATCCGTGACAACCTAAGTAATGGATCACCCTCAAGTGAAGACATTGAAAAGGCCCTAGATTTACTTAGGACGCAAGGGTATGTCCTCATGACTACTCAGGGTACATACCGGTGGAGTTCTGACTAGATGTTCGGTCTCTAAATGATAAGTTTAAACCTATCCAGTAAAACTAACTTGAATGAGCTATATGCCCGCAGTTTATTATCTTGCGCGCCAACTTCATCGTCGTCTTTCGGGTGAACTAGTAGACTATGTGTTATTGTTATGGTTGTATTCGAACCCCCATGAAACCTATCGTCGATCGCTTGCGTCTTTACGCCATGTCTTAAAACATACTCCGGAGTTTCAGCGTCCAGATGGGCGACCAAATGTTACCGACCAAGAGCTTAATCAAATTGTCTTTGGATCTCTGCAACGCCTAAAAAAAAGAGCCATCGTCAAAGTCTATTCGCAGAATCAACAAACTGCACAAGTGGCATTAACTGAGAAAGGCATCGAGTTCGTGCAAACAGAACTTCCCACTGAATCTCTTCAATTCTTAGAAACATCTGGTCATATTACCTAGGAATGGCGTTCATTTTCAAGGGCGCAAGGGGTTCTATGGTGGCGCCTAACATATATTTAGGACTATATATCTTAGTTTGTATTAGTATTGCCTGAGGAGTGTTTTGTGGTGTCGATGAAGGTAGGAGACGCGGGGGTAACTGAGTTAGAAGAAAAACCTCCGACTTATTATCTTAAACAAGCATACCGTCTCTATCAAACTAAGCAAGTTAGGAAGGATCTAATTCTTCCTACTTTGCGTATTCTTGCGAGCCACCTAGGAACAAAAGAGATAGGCCGTGAACCTGAAGCCCTCTACGCCGCCGCACTTTACATAGCCTTCCGGCATCCAAAGACTTACCCGAATTTAGTTCCTCGAAGTTTTTTCTCCATAACGGATTCGAAGACTACAAAACGGCACCCAGCGGAAACACTTTTTTCAAAAGGTTTTGCAGCAAAGGATTCTAGCATTGATTGGTACGCTAAACGCATCGTGGAGAAATTACAAATTCTCGTATTGTATGATGAAAGAGGCCTCCCCTATTTTCTAGAGAAAGCAGGACCGATTTATCGACTCATCGAAGCCCTAGCAGAAGAGGCGGCCGTCGATGCGGTATTAACTTCTTACATAGTTAATCGTCGTGAACTCCTAGAACCCATATTAAGCGGACTTTTGAATAGAATTTTCGATGTATTGCGGTTATTACCCAAAGTGTTTTTCAACTCAGTATATGACCATTTGGCACCTCACATAGAGGCATTGATTGGGAACGCAAAATGGGCGCTGGGCCTTTAGCCACCGTTTTCCATGTGGGTTTTCACTTCTTCGACAACAGTACGACCAGCGACTACTTGATCGATTGAATGAACAGAAGCTCCACAAGCTTCGAGGGCATCTTTAACCTCGCTAAAATCGAGGTTATCGCCCTCAACGGTGACTTTGATAGACTCGGTGTGCGAGTCCACTTCGACTAAGGCGACGTTTACGCCAACGACCCCTTCTATTTTCCCGACTAATGTAGCAATATCTACAAGATTGGGAACATGCGGTTTGAGTACATCGAGAACTAAGCGTTTGATACCCGAAGGCATCTTTGGAATACACTCCCAGCAATTTGCGAATGAAATTGCTTCATTCACTTATTTAGTGAATGCTCTTGAACTTTTCTATTAGGCGAAGGAATAATTTTCTGCAGGAGTTTAGGTTAGAACCAAGTTATTACTCCGTATGAACTCGAAAGAGGTCGATGTCACCTTGCATTTGGGTGAGAAATTCTCGTGTCGATCGCTCTACATCATGTGATTGGGTGATGTATCGACCAACCGTGATGATGTCTGCTTTAGCCTTCAACGCGTCTTCGATGTTGTCTGGTCGAATTCCTCCTGCTACTGAAACAAACAAGCGTTTTCCTTTGAAGGCGGTCTTGACTTCTTTCACAACAGTCCACTTGTGGTCTGCGCGTCCCTCTGTATCAATACCACGGTGCATAATTACCACATTAGGTGGCATTTTCAGGCTCTGAAGTTTTGCGACGGGATCAGGAACATTCATCATATCAACGAACGAATAGATGCCTAATCGGTTTGTTTCGTAGATGAACTGATCAATCGTCTCAATCGATGCGAGGCCAGCGACTACAACGGCATCCGCCGATTCGTCGAAGGCTAAATCAACTTCAACTTTTCCAACATCAAGGGTCTTCAAATCCGCTACGATGAACTTATCTTGAGCCATTTCACGGAGTTCACCAATCACAGTCGTTCCATATCGCTTGATGAGAGGAGTGCCTGCTTCTAAGATGATGTTATCACTTTGTGGAAGAGCGCCAATGATTTTCTTGGTTTTTTCAAGGCTGGGAATATCTAGTGCGATTTGTAAGTAGGGTGGTCGCCATAGTCGTGGGACACGAAAGCCCATGATGGGATGAGTAGCCCGATCCTTGTCGTACATAATTTTGTCCACAGGGGGATAGTTAGAAAGCGCGCGTTGGATGGAGAGTTTGGTAGCAGCATAGTTGTAGTGATAGATCCGGCGATAATCCTTTGCATCCGGGTGGATAAAGACACTACAGATAACAACCCACTCGTCAACCTTTGCCTTGGGGATGATTCCTTCTTCTAAAGAATCGGCCACTGCTTTTGCTACCGCGGCTTGTGCTGGACCAAAAATCTTCTCGGCGTCGCTCATATCTTTGACGGTTACTTTGGGTATAATGAGTGTATGTGGCTTGGGTGGCAAGTTCGGTCGAATCACAGCCAGGAGTGGCGAGTGGCCGTGAGATACATTGGTCATTCCTTGGGCGAAAGCTGTTCCAACGGGACCAGACTTTTCCCCGATTATTAAATCGATATGCGCAATTTCAACTCCTTTACCTACGAGAGCTTCACCAACTAAGTAGACCATTAAATCGCTTCCTCTGTTGTTTAGCGTTGCGAGTTTGTAATCTATTCATCCAGTATTTACTTTTTGGTTGGCATTTTTTTCTTAGCTTTAGCCTAAATTATCCACTCTACCTCGGGAAAGTGAGATGTGGAATTCATCGAAAATCTTTTCGATTATAGTCCCGTGGGATGATCCTCTAATTTTTAGTTGCATCATTCGTTCAATATCAGGTTCGGGTAAAGATTTTCTTCGTTGTACTTTTCTAACTTACCAGGATATTTCCCGTTGAAAAAGCAGGTAATGATTAATCCAATTAGGATCACCTGCAGCCGTGTAAGTATGGAGCCTCCAACCTTCCTTATTGTACTCGGCAATTACTCGAGTAATGTTCTTGTGATGGTTAACTTGTACGCATACATATTCGAATTCGATTTCTTTCATGATATGTACCTAAGAGTTCTGGTAAAAATTCGGATAAAAAAATTCACATCTAAATTTTCAATTAGTAACACGGTCAACTATTGTTGACCAAAACTGTTAATACCAAGCTCTGTTACTGAGCAAACGCTCTGTTTCTTATGAATACGGAGGTGACATGCATGGCAACTGGTCATGATGGGGTTGACTGCGAAATCCTCCACCGAAGGTTCCTTCTTCAGTGAGTCCCGTTTGACATTGTCTTTTTCAGAGCTTCTTCTGCAACTTGCTTCGACTTTGACTTTACTAGCAAAAACGCGGTTAACTAGCAAACAACTTCAATTGCTTTTTAGTGCGCGTCAGACACTCCAGCACCACCCTTACCTCTCGCCCACTGGTTTAGCTGATTTCTTAGCTCGCAAACATCGATTGCCCTTGAGTACGACGAAATTCAATCTACGAGTTCTTAGGGAGGCAGGTCTTCTGGAAGCAATACGAACCAAGACGCTACGAACTATAGCTAAGCTTTCTTTTGGTGGTCATCTTCTCACGCAGCTACTTCCTAACCCCGATTTGGATTTTAAACAAAGTAGCATAACAACATAGAGGACCGGTTATTTCAGAGGGTCCTCTTTTTCTCTTTTTTATGTTATAATTTTGAAGCAACTAATTGAGTGAGTTCAACTAATCGCATACTAAACCCAGCTTCATTGTCATACCATGATACGACATGTGCGAATTTATCATGGAGAACTTCTGTAAGTTGGCTGTCGAAGATAGAGGAGTGAGGATTGCCAATGATATCTGTAGATACGATTGGGTCTTCATTGTATTGGAGAATTCCCTTCAAATGAGTCTGGGCAGCTTGTTTAAAGGCCTGATTGATGGCATCTTGTGTCGTTGATTTTGAGAGCATAACACTCAAATCGATAACAGAGCCATCGGGTACTGGTACACGGTACAGCACGGGCGCGTCGGTAGTCTTTGTGAATACCATCGAGGAGCTGCTGGTCAAGCGTATAACCATGTATTGTTGACATGAACCCGCGCTCAATACCGAAGTTCTCCATGAGGATCTTGATGACGGGAGCAAAGCAATTAGTCGTACAGGAAGCATTGGAGATTATGTGATGTTTGTCTGGTTCGTAGGTGTCATCGTTCACACCCAGAACAAACATCGCATCTTCACCCCGTCCCGGGGCAGAGATTATTACCTTTTGTGCTCCTGCTTGCTGGTGCAGGGCTGCTTTTTCACGATCTCGGAATACACCGGTAGCTTCGATGACGATGTCAACATCTAGTTTCTTCCAAGGAAGCTTTGCAGGATCGCGTTCTTGAAACATACTGATGGCCTGGTCATCGACTTTGATTACATTCTCTGCCACCTTAATTGTTCCTGGAAAATGTCCGTATACTGAATCGTAGCGGAGTAAATGCGCTACCATTGATGGCTCACCCAAATCATTGGCTGCAACGATTCGGAAGCCCTTTGCATTCAATGCTGCTCGGAGATAGTTCCGACCGATTCGGCCCAGCCCGTTAATGGCAACTTTAACCGCCATAAAATATCCTCCTATGGGAGGATGGACGATTCAATAATTTCTGGCTTTAAGTGTTTCCGCTTCTTTTCTTATGAATCAAGAGCCTATTGACAGAACAATCATTATGCGCCAGCATATGCCATCAAAGTTGCTCGATGATGCTGGTAGGGAGCTCTTCCTGTGCTAATATATAGATAATTGAGAGCAGGAAAAGGTCAAAATCAGATAAATCATCGATGTTAGCCCATGGAGTTGTTTCGAGGGTAACGCATAATGCGATTGGTTCCTTTCCCTCTTTTAGCGCAGTTACATGTCCCATCTTGAGATCTACTTCGAAAGCAGCCTCTTCGCGGTTTACCAGAAGTCGGTTACCTTTAATCTTGAAACCTTCTGATGTCAGAATTTGCTTTAAACGATCAAGGTTACGATTCAAGGAGGGTCTGGGTTTTCCTGTAACGAGAAGATTTCGTTTTTGTCGAAGATCTCGCATCCATTGTTCGACTTGGGATTCATCAGAAGGCTTCGAGGCCTTTGTGCTTTTTTGGGAATCTCTGGAGGGCGTGATTGATATTCACACTCCAAGAACGAGTCTACTTTTAGGACTAACTGGGGAGTTTTGGATAATTAATTGGGAGTTTCTACTACATGAAGCCCCCAATGTTTGCTGATGCCTTAGCAATTTCGACATAAGCACCCTGCACATCTCCTTGTGGCGACACATAAGCAATAACATAGCCTCTATCTCTTGCAGCAGTGATGACGATTGACCCTTGACCTCGGACATTAGTTGCGACGAGGTGATGATCAGTGGCTTGTATCGTACTGTATTTCACACCTTGAATTGTGATGCTTGGGGGATTACTTTGAATCGCAGAGAGAATCTCACCCCCTGTGATGGTCCAGTTTGGTGTGGTAAAGATGACCGTACCATCATTACGGATAATTGAAACGGCCATGATAGTGTTGTCAACTTGTTGCATGTAATTTACCCAGGCTTGGATATTTTCTGACATTAGGTGCCTACACCTCTTCCTCGATGTGCAATTGAGTATAATAACACCTTTTTGATATCATTACTAAAAGGTTCTGGCAGAGCATGATGATTGATTCTCATGATAAGGGAACCTTATTGCAAATTCAAACTCGAACCAATTCAAAGAAGGCATATATCCAAGTTGCAAAGGATGAGTGTCAGGTTTTTGTAAAAGCTTCGCCTGTGAGGGGAAAAGCCAACCATGAAGTAATTCGACTTTTGGCAAAGGCTCTTGGGATTTCGTCTCACCGAATACGAATTTTGACTGGTGAAAAAATCAAGAGGAAGGTATTGTTAATTGAAGATATGGAACCTGAACGCGTTCTTGCGGCTTTACAGGGTTAGTTATTTTTTTCCAATTTTGGTTTGAGCTTTATATGTATCGATGATATCGTTGACTGTTGTTGCCTCTTCTGAGGACTTGTCGTATCGCCAGGTTCCATCGAACCGTGGAAATCTAATGGCAAGCCCTTCATTTGGTGCCAGTTGGTTAAAGCCACAAGTATGAATGGGGCTACGTGTGATTTCATCACCAAATACTTGGAAAATAATTTCAGGCTTGAACCAAATATCCGCCTTCATTTTCGAGTCCACTAAAGGATCTTTTTGAGGGATGAGGTAAGCTTCGAAGCGCTTTGGGAGTTTATCGAGTTCTTCGTCGCTAAACCCTGTTCCAACTTTACAAACGGTCTTGAACTCGCCGCTTTCCTCATCTCGAACGGCAGCCAATAGTGCACCATAAGTTTTTGCTCGTCTCCCGCGCCCCCAAAATGCACCTACAACTACTAAATCGACAGGACCAACAGCTTGGGCTTGGTAGGACTCTTTGAGTTTCACCCACAACCAGCTTCGTGCTCCTGCTCGATAAATCGACTCTTGGCTTGTAGATTTAATGATAAGCCCTTCACTGCCATGATTAATTGCTTCACGGAACATTTCGTTAATTTCAGAGGGTGCTTTGAGTTGCTTCGATGGCACTAAACGAGAGTATTCACTGGGTTGAATAATTGCTTCTAATTTGGCTCGTCGTTCCGTATATCCTCTACGAGTGAAATCTTTACCCTCCGAGTAAAGACAATCAAAAAAGAAAATGGCTACTGGTATTTCCTTGACCATTTCTTCAATCTTGTATTTTCTGCGACGGCGCATAAG
>SMTZ1_10008767_pt1 | contig 10097 bp, 10 predicted proteins | sample DeeMarSWOR136_30_FD_25667 | JGI IMG/M metagenome (IMG submission 25667)
AGTCCGGCCAGTCTGGATGGCGGTGAATCCGTATTTCTGGCGAATGCGGTCGATTGTCCTGTCAAGCTGTGATTGCCGCTGAACCGAGGAATCAAGCATTGCCAGTTGTCCGCCCGTTTCGGAAAGGTTCGATACTCCGATGCCGATAAGGCGTACCGGCTGTTTCCCTGAAGAAAGCGTTTTCTCCAGCATCCGTACTCCCGTCTGAAAAATATCCCGGTCGCTATCGGTGGTATTGGGCGTGGTCCTGCTGCGGCTGAGAGTAGTGAAATCGGCATAGCGCAGTTTTAAAGTGATGCACTTTGCCCGCCTGCCCCGACTTCGCAAATCGGCTCCGACCCTCTCGCTGAGGTAGCGCAGCGTCGCCTTCAGAAACTGGCGGTTCCGGATATCCTTGCTGAAGGTGGTCTCCCTGCTTATGGACTTGGCAGTCCCGGGAGGTTCCACACGCCTGACATCGATGCCGTTTGCCAGCCTGTGGAAACTGTCTCCTGAAATGCCGAAATGACTTTGAAGGAGATTTAGCGGTGCTGTTGCCAGGTCTCCTACTGTGCTGATTCCGAGACCAATCAATACTTTCTCTGTCTTCCTGCCCACTCCGGGTAGCCTGCCGACGGGCAGCGGCGCCAGGAAAGATGCTTCCTCTCCCGTGGTTATCTCAATCAAACCGTCCGGTTTCGAGAGGTCGGAAGCAACCTTGGCAACTACCTTGCAGGGTGCGATGCCGATTGAAACGGGGAGTCCAAGCTCATCTTTAATCCGCCGCTTTATTGCCGACGCCATTTCCCGGAAAGAGCTGAAAAGAGAATCGAAGCCGGTTACGTCCAGATAAGCCTCATCGAGACCGCCCGGCTCAAGAAAAGGAGAAAAATCAGCAAGTATAGCCATGAATTTTTCCGAAGCATCACGGTACCTGGTAAAGTTGCCTTCTATGAAAATTGCCTGCGGACAGAGGCGGCTGGCGGTCTTTAAAGGCATGCCGGAGTGAAGTCCGAATGTCCTCGCCTCATAAGAAGCGGCGGCGATGACACCTCTTTCTCCCGCTTTACCGCCCACCACCACCGGCTTGCCACGGAGCTCGGGATTAATCACCTGCTCTACCGAGACAAAGAAAGCATCCAGGTCAATGTGCATTATGGTTCGGTCTGACATTTTACTCAGCGGTCTGTCCTCTGTTTATTGATTTCTTCCTTTAGAAGGAAACTCTTCTCCAGGTCAATTCCGTAAAGGTTCGCCAGGGCTAACACATAATATAGAACGTCATAAAGCTCTTCCTCGATTGTGCCTTTAATGTCATCATCCTCACCGAGCCTCTTATCTTTTCTGATTACTTCAGCCAGTTCGCCGATTTCTTCAACGAGTTTCATGAAGTAGCCGTGTTCCAGACCCGGTTTATGGTCTTTACTCCTGATGTATTCTTGAAGCTCTCTGATGGTGATGTTCTTATTCGGTGGATTCATATCATACCTCTATTTAATCGCTTCGACATTATAGTATTTCCTGGTGTAGTTTCTCCCCGAATCATCTGTGTAGGAGTTGGAGGACGCCCTGATTTTCACATGGCTGAATTTCAAAAGTAGTTGAATAAGCTCTTCTCTTGTCACATAGTGGTGGGGCACGTCCTTTTCCTCGCCTTTTTCCCCGATAAAGGTGTTCTTTTCAATTTCTTCGCCGATTCCGTAAGTACTGTCCATTACCGAGAGAAAATCGGTGATAAAAGTGCCGCCTGTTTTAAGTACCCTGTGTATCTCCTCTATGGTTCTATGAATGTCCTCCAGCATCCCGTGATATATCGTCCAGATGCATAAAACGGCATCGAAGAAACCGTCAGAGAAAGGTATTTTTCTCATATCGTGCTGCTTGAACTGAATATTGAGGCGCTGTGATTCGGCTTTTTCCTTTGCTATTGCTATACCTGTCTGGGAGATATCGGTAGCATATATATGGAATCCGCGTTTTGCCAGAAAGATACTGTGCTTTCCGGTGCCGCAGCCCAGGTCCAGTATCTTTTCGTAACCTTTTTCATGGAAGACAACGGAGGCTCTCTTTATTTTGAGCAGGACATTGTATTGAAGGTCGCCCCGTTGCCTGTAGATTCTCTCCCATCCCCGGGCTTTCACCGGCATAATTCTCCTCACCCTTTTCCGGTTATTATAGGATAACCGATTCTCCTGCACAATCCGGATATGTGAGGTTGCTACGGAGTCCTGAAACCGGGTTTTTGTATTCGGAATAAGGGCGTGATAAACTATTAGCCAACCGTGGCGTCCAGAGGTAATTAATGGCTCTATTCATTACTTTTGAGGGTGGAGAAGGAAGCGGCAAGACCTTTCAGGCAAGAGCGCTTCACAGCAAGCTTCGGCAAACGGCTGTACCGGTGCTGCTGACTCACGAACCCGGCGGAACGGAACTCGGTGAGAAAATTAGCCGTTTGCTGAAGTGGACAGGAGAGGCTGATATATCGCCGCTCGGCGAATTATTGCTTTTCAACGCCTCCCGGGCGCAGCTTATTGAAGAGGTAATCCAGCCGAACCTGCAATCTGGCAAGGTCGTTATCTGCGACCGGTATACTGATTCCACGGTTTCCTACCAGAGCTACGGACGGGGTCTGGACATTGAACTTGTCCGGTATATAAATGATACCGCCACCCGGGGAATTAAACCAGACCTCACCGTACTGATGGATATCCCGGTGGAAGAAGGATTCTCCCGCAGACCTAAAAGGAGCCGAGACCGCTTTGAGCTTGAGGACATTGCTTTCCACGAGAGAATCAGAAAAGGTTACCTCAGCCTGGCTGACGAAGACCCTGAGCGCTGGCTGGTAATAGATGCCACTCTGTCAAGAGCAAGAATCAAGAATATTATCTGGAAGGAAGTGAGCCAGCTTCTTAAAGACCGGGGATATATGAAATAAGTTTTAATTAGAGCTGTTTCAGACGCAGGCACGTTTACAATCGAATAGGAACTATCATGCCAAAGGGCTGATACCTGGAGTAGAGTGCTGGCGGCTAGTTTAACTTGTTTTTCGCCAGGTCCCGGGACATCTGCTGAACCCAGATTCCCTGCCTGATAAAATCCTTATGGTCCAGCCGGTTACCGCTGGGTTTGAATCCCAGTTTGGAGAAAAATCCTATCGAAGTATTTCTGGCATGGATTTGAATCCGCAGTGGCGCTTTTTCCCCAACCATCTTGAACAACTCTTCGACAAGCAGCGTGCCGATTGAGTTTTCCTGATAGTCCGGTCTGACGGCAATGTGGCGTATTTCAATCTCATTTTCAGACAGCCAGTTAGCCACCAGAACGCCGATAATAACCTTTCCGTCGACTGCTATCAGTTCAATCTGAGGTGAATCAATTTTAAATGAATCACGGATGTGGCGTGGAAGATTAAGAGGTTTCCAGAGCACATTCCAGAGTAGCCTGTCCAGTTCGCTCTTTTCTCTTTTTGTGGTCGCCGGCTTAATCTTCATAACGATGTGTACATATTAAAGCACAATTACATAAAAATAGAAACTCGCTGCTTTATTATAATTATTACAGTCATATATCCCGCAGCTTGCTGTGCGGAACTGATTGCTGGGGGTCCAAGGGGGTCTCCGTAAAATCGAAGATTTTTCGGGGTATATTTAAGGAGGTAGAAATGGAATATCGTAAACTAGGAAATTCGGGGCTCAAGGTGTCCGAGATTGGTCTGGGAGGTAACCCCTTCGGCTGGTGGGCTGACGAAGAGACCTCAATTTCCATCATCAACCATGCTCTCGAACAGGGCATCAACTTCATCGATACTGCTGATGCCTATGACAGGGGTAACTCCGAGACCTGGATCGGTAAAGCACTGAAGGGCAAACGTGACCGGGTTATCATTGCCACCAAGTTCGGTATACCGATGGGTGAAACTCCCAACCAGCGCGGCGGTTCCCGCTACTATATCTTGAAAGCGGTGGATGCCAGCCTGAAGCGACTCCAGACTGACTACATCGACCTGTACCAGATGCATTTTCCTGACCCGTCGACACCTATTGAGGAGACATTACGGGCTCTTGATGACCTGGTTAAGAGCGGTAAGGTCCGTTATATAGGCTGCTCTAATTTTGCCACCTGGCAACTCTGTGAAGCTCTCTGGACCTCCCGGGTGAACTCATTGCATTCATTTGTCACCGTCCAGCCCCAGTATAATCTTCTTTACCGGCAAATCGAGAAGGAGCTTGTCCCCTGCTGCCAGGCGTATGGAACAGGAGTTATTCCCTACAGTCCGCTTGCCGGGGGATTCCTTACCGGAAAATACCACAAAGACGAAGAATTTCCACCTGACGGACGCCTGTCTGCCCCTGATACGCCCTATGCCCGTATCTTCACCGATGAAAACTGGGAAAAACTGGTAAAATATCAGTCTTTTGCCAGTGAGCGCGGTCATACAATGGGGGAACTTGCCATTGCCTGGCTGCTCTCGAAACCTTATATAAGCACAATCATTGCCGGAGGAAGAAAGACAGAACAGGTATCTGCCAACGTCTCCGCCGCCGAATGGAGACTTACACCTGAGGAAACTGCCGAGGTGGAAACTCTATAATAAGGGCAGGTGTTTAGCGTACTGTATCCTTTTTAGTCTTTATGTCATTCCGGACTTGATCCGGAATCCAGGATATCCAGTCAAGAGAATTCTCTGGATTCCTGCCCTCGGGCTGAACTCGGGCTGAAGCCTCAGCGGGAATGACAACTTGGCATTTCAAATAACCGTAAAATTCCATAAAGCAGGAGCTATATCTTTATTGGTGCCCGCTCCAGGTCGGTATGAAAAAGTCACTTCGCTCATCAAGAGAAGTGACTACGGTTAACTGAAAGACATCCGGAAAAATTACATGGTATTGGTTCCGGATGTCTTAGAGGATAGATTATTCGGCCGGTGCGGGTGATTCTTCGACTGTAACCGAAGGTTGAGCCTCATTGAGTTTTTTCATCAGGCGGGACTTGCGCCGGGCAGCGTTATTCTGATGGATAACGCCCTTTTCCGCTGCTTTGTCAAGGGAGCTGACAGCGGTGACGACTGCTTCTTTAGCTGCCTCAAGCTCACCTGAGAAGATAAGCCTCTCTGCCTTGGTTATATTTGTCTTGCAAAGGCTGCGAATTGACTTATTTCGTGCCTGCTTTTTTACTGATGCACGCATCTCTTTTTTGGCTGATTTGGATATTGGCAATATATACCTCCTGGGTTATATGAGCAATTGTCTTCTCTATAATAAATCTAACCGTTATGAAAATGCAAAGTTTTTACGGGATATCTGTTTTAATTGAAGGATATGTCGGTCTTGAGGCTGCTTTTCACCGCTGCTCCCTCTCCCATTCTGGTGGCGCTTATTACTCCGCGTATTCCCTCGATTTTCGCCAGAACGCGGCTGAGCTGAGTTAGATTGGCTGCCTCCAGAGAGAGGAATATGGATATACTCTGGTCTTCATTATTTGTAAGGCTTACGGCAGCAATGTTTATTTTTTCATCGGCAACAATTGTGGTTATATCACGCATCAGGCCGACTCTATCCCACGCCTGTACCTGAATCTGAGCAGGAAACAGGTCACTGGTTTCTCCCCACTCTACCGGGACCAGCCTGTCCTTTTCTTCCTCATTCAGGATATTCTGGCAGTCCTGGCGGTGGACGGTCACTCCGCGACTGCGGGTAATATAGCCCACTATTTTATCGCCGGGCATGGGGTGACAGCACTGAGCGAGCTGGGTGAGTAAATCTCCCACGCCTCTGACCGTGACAGCCGATGCCGGCTGCCGCGGAGGGGCAACTTCAGATATCTTCGGTTGGCGCTGCTGCCTGGATAATCTCAGGGCAATCTGTTGAGTCGTGATATCACCATAGCCAAGAGCGGCATAAAAGTCGTCCAGACTGTCATATTTGAAACGCTTGACAAGTTTTTCCCGCTCCATATCAGTAATATTGAGTTGTCTCATCAGTTTATCGAGTAGTTCATGGCCACGTTCGATATTTTCCGTCCGCTCCTGCCTCTTGAACCACTGCCTTATCTTTCCCCTTGAATGAGATGTTTTTACGTAACCAAGGGCAGGATTCAGCCAGTCTCGACTCGGTCCTTTTTCTCCCCTCGTCGACATAATTTCAACGACGTCGCCATTCTTGAGCTGATAGTTGAGAGGCACTAACCGTCCGTTTACCTTTGCCCCGGTACACTTATGCCCGAGGTCAGTGTGAACGCGGTAAGCGAAATCGAGAGGAGTTGACCCGCTGGGTAAGTCCCTTATTTCTCCCTTTGGCGTATAGACAAAGACCTGGTCCTTAAAGATATCAGTCTTGACTGATTCAAGGAACTCTTCAGCCCCGCTCAGTTCCCGGTGCCAGTCGACAAGCTGACGCAACCAGCCGACCCTTTCTTCGAACTGGTAATCGGTTTTTTCTCCTTCTTTGTAGCGCCAGTGTGATGCCACGCCGAATTCGGCAATGCGGTGCATTTCGTAGGTACGAATCTGTATCTCAAGAGGAGTTGTCCCCTGGCACATAACGGTGGTGTGCAGGGACTGGTAACCGTTTGACTTGGGATTGGCGATGTAATCATTAAACTGGTCGGGCAGGGGGTGCCATATGTTGTGAATTATGCCTAGAGCACTGTAACACTCGGACACGGTGTTAACGAGTACCCGCAGGGCAAGCAGGTCATGAATATCATCGAAGTCTTTGCCTATGGCGGTATATCTATCAATTTTCTGTTGAATGCTGTAAATGTGCTTGGGCCTGCCTGATACTTCAGCATTCAGGCCAGCCCGGTCAAATTCTTCATTTAACGTCTGAATCATCTCGTTGATGAAGTTCTCACGCTGGTTACGCCTGGCAGCTACCAGCCTGGCAATCTGGCGGTATTTCCTCGGTTCCAGATAACGGAATGAAAGGTCCTCCAGTTGCCATTTCAGTTCCCAAATTCCCAGGCGGTGGGCGAGAGGCGCGTAGACCTCGATTGTTTCCTGGGCGATACTGCGCTGTTTTTTCGGCTCAAGCGCGTCCAGGGTCTGCATGTTGTGTAACCGGTCAGCCAGCTTGATAAAGACCACGCGGAGGTCTTCAGCCATTGCCACCAGCATTTTCCTGAGGCTCTCCGCCTGCTCTTCCCGGCTTGCGGAGCGACCTCTCCGCGTCACCTCTTCCGGCGCCTGAAAGGACAGTTTACCCAGCTTGGTGACGCCGTCGACGAGCTTGGCTACCTCAGAGCCGAACCTGGACTCGATTTCTTTTACAGGTATCCCGCAATTTTCAAGGACATCATGCAGCAGAGCGGCAACAAGCGAGCCCGCATCGAGTTGAAGGTCGGCCAGGGTTATGGCGACCTGCAGCGGGTGCTCCACGTACGGCTCGCCCGATTTACGCCACTGGCCTTCATGCGCTTCAACGGCGTATTGATAGGCATCTTCAACTATAGCTATCTTCTCGGGTGGAAGATATTCGCGAGCTTTCTCTATTAGCTGATTGAAACTCATCTCCACCACCTGCCCGCAGACGAGTCCGGTGAATACAGTATAACTCAAGGGATTACCTGTGTAAAATTTTCTTGGCTTGTCCTTCGATAGCATGCTTATTCCGTTGCATCCTGTTTTAGCCTTTCACCGGTTGGTTTCGGTTCAATAGTCGAGACTGTGATATAATTCTCCATTATGAAAGATAACAAGAGACCAGAAACTATCGAAAATCGCTGGGACATACTTTACCGCGACTATCCTGAAGTTTATGATACATTCGCCAGAGAAGAGGATATACCGGTAAAAGACCTGGTTGAAATGTTTGAAATGCAGGGTAAAAAGGTGATTGACATAGGTTCCGGTACAGGCAGGTCTACTTTCGAAATAGCGCCATATGCCGGGGAGGTCATCGGCATCGAGCCTGAAGAAAGTATGATACGTATTGCCAGAAATAACCTGGCGAATTTAAAATTCAAAAATGTGGTGTTTAAGAAAGGGACTTCTGATAGCATTCCTCTGCCTGAGCATGAATTCGATTTTGTGGTCTCAATTACGGGGGGAAGTTTTTTCCTGGCGGAAGATGTAATGCGTTTTGTTAAAGAGGCGGAGCGAGTACTTACCAGGAATGGTCATATTATTTTTTTAGGTGTTTCCCCGGGATGGTATGGTGGAGAATTAGAATCTGTGATTGTCGATAATCCTGACTTCAGAAAACACATGGACAGACTCGAAGAGAATGTTGATGGGACATTTATCAAACTGGGATTTGACATTAAGGACATCTATCAAACGCAGGAATTCCGTTCGCTGGACCATATCCTTTCGATCTACGGATTCATATTCGGGAAGAACGCCATTGAGTACATAAAGGCGAACAACAAAACAACAATAAAGTGGTGTTTTAGAATCTACAGCAAGAGAGTATAGTTACTCTCAAATATAGTGGACTTCAGCTATTTCAGCGTTTTTACTTTCAGGGATTCCTGTCCGGTTTTATCAGTAACGGTATTCCGGCAACCATGAGGTAGACTCTGTCGGCATTCTCAGCGAGCTGCTGGTTTGCCCTGCCCAGCCAGTCGCGGTAGAGGCGGCCCGTTTCATTAGCCGGCACGAGGTCCATACCCACCTCGTTGGTAACGATAATGAAATCGGCTTTAAGGCGATTCATGCACTCAATAAGCTCTTCTATCTCGCGAGTGATTTCTTTCTCAACCGGGGATTCACCGGTTTGCCCACCGGCCTGATAGTTAAACCTGCCGAAAATATTATTGACAAGCAGGGTGACGCAGTCGACGATTATCACCCCTTCATCGCCTGCCTTATCGAGAATCTCCCTGCCGGTGTCTGTGGCGGTTTCCAGGATATTCCATGAGGGCGGCCGGCTTTCTTTGTGTTTCTCGATTCGCCGCCGCATTTCTTCATCTCCGGCTTCGGCAGTCGCCACAAAAAGTACCTTTTTGCCTGATTCCAGGGCAAGTTTCTGGGCAAAATTGCTCTTGCCGCTGCGGGCACCGCCAATAATGAGAGTGTTTATTTGCATGGTCCTCCTTGAATCAGGTAATTATTTATGTAAACCCATCCCCCTGTATCCCCCTTCCCCTTAGCAAGGGGAAGGGGGAATGATTTTTGTGAAGAGGGGCTACGCCCCTCTTCACTCCCCTGTATGTAATTAACTATCATTCCTTTTTCGACCTCTCCCTTTTGTAAAGTCCCGATTCACTCCGTTCATGCGGGATTCCTTATGGAATCGGAAGGAGACTGAGTGGGATTGATAAAATCCCCCTTAATTCCCCTTTTCAATAGGGGGAGATTGGTCTTGGAAGAGGGGGCTTCTTTTCTCTTTCCGCCTGTATTTTTTCAGTCAGTAGGATGAGCTGACTGAACTTTTCCTGATTTTTCACTCTCATTTTAACTTCGTATTTCTCATGATAAAACTATTTATTCAGGTTTACGGGCTACAATCCAGCGAAAGCAGACCGGACGTCCATTTTCCAGCTCATTTTCATCCGTAGCACTGATTATATTGAACCCCGCTTCCTCAATAAGAGCTTCATTCCTGTTTCCATCGAAGTGGCTGAAGAACATCGGCCTACCAGGCCAGTCCCGTTCAACCGAGTCCGGCAAATCACCGGCTCCCATAGTTGCCACCAGCATGCCGCCGGATTTCAGTATATGGTAGATATCTGTAAGAAGTTGAAAGTGCTCATTCCGCGGCACGTGAGTAATCGAATAAAAAGCCGTCACAGCGTCGAAGGCGTTATCTTTAAAGCCAAGGCGGGACATATCGGCAAGAACAAAGCCGGCTTCAGGAACATTGTTTGTTGCCAGCAGAAGTTGTTCTCTGGAAATATCAACTCCAACCACACTAAATTTATCGGTTAAGTATCGGGTCATCGGTACGCCGGCGCCACAGCCCAGTTCGAGTACTCTGGCACCCACCGGCAGGCTCTCTGTAAGGACCTTCAGGTATTTGTCCCTTACCGCATACCCCATTGAACCGATTAGCTTTAAATAATCGTCGGTTATACTGTTGTATCCCTCTGCCACAATCTTCTTAGGATTTTTCAATTGATTCCCCTATGATTGAGTATCCATATATTCGTATTAACGATATACGGAATTGCCTGGTTCT
>SMTZ1_10008768_pt1 | contig 10097 bp, 10 predicted proteins | sample DeeMarSWOR136_30_FD_25667 | JGI IMG/M metagenome (IMG submission 25667)
GAACAAGAGGAATATTAACCCTAATCGATAAGCTTTTCCAGATATTTCCTAATGTGTTCCCTATGTTTAGATTTTTAATTAATCTTTAAAAAACCCTAAATTCTTTATACAAAAAGATAAAATCACCTTCTAAAGTTACTATCATTAATTTTATCGGTGTAGTAATGGATAATAAAGATATTTATCGCGCAATTATTGACAAAATAATTTCAGGAGAATATGCAAAAGATAACGATTTAACAAAGGTGAAATTATGGGCTTGCAGAGAATATGGTTTAACAAAATTCCCTCGTAACTCAGATATTCTATCTATCGCAACAGATAATGAAAGGCAAAAAATTCTTAACATCTTGAGATTAAAACCTATAAGATCGATTTCTGGTGTTTATGTTATTACAGTAATGACAAAACCATACCCTTGCCCAAAAAATGTACCATGTATATATTGTCCAGGCGGTCCAGAGTTTGGCACACCTCAAAGTTACACTGGAAATGAGCCTGCTGGTAGAAGAGCAATAGAAAACAATTATGATCCATATCTGCAGGTTAAGAGTCGAATAGATCAGCTCAACATAATTGGGCACACCGTTGATAAAATTGAGCTTATCATTTTTGGTGGTACAATAACATGTTATCCAAAGAAATATTTGGAATGGTTTGTATCACAATGTCTAAATGCAATATCAGGAAAAAATGGAAAAAATATAAAAGAAGCGCAAATTTTTGCTGAAAGTTCATCTATAAAAAATAGTGATATAACAATTGAAACACGTCCTGATTATTGTAAAAAAACACATATAGATTTAATGCTAAATCTTGGTACAACACGAGTAGAGTTAGGTGTACAAACAATAAGTAACGATATTTATAAAATTGTGAACCGTGGGCATACATTAAACGATGTTATAAAAGCAACACAAATTGCAAAAGACTCAGGTTTTGCAGTAATCTACCATATGATGCCAGGACTACCAGGTTCAAATATTGAAAATGATTTCAAATCATTTAAAACAATATTTGAGGATGAAAGATTTAAACCAGATGCAATAAAAATCTATCCAACCCTTGTAATGCCAGATACAAAACTTTTCAAAATGTGGAAAAATGGTCAATATAAACCATATGATTTTGATGAAGTTGTTAAACTTATTGTTGATATAAAAAAACAAGTCCCAAAATGGGTAAGAATACAACGTATACAGAGAGATATACCAGTAAATCTAGTTGCTGATGGTGTTAAACAAGGTGATTTAAGAGCAATTGTGCAAGAGAAACTAAAAAAGGAAAGGGCAAGGTGTAAATGTATACGTTGTCGGGAAGTTGGACATATACAATACAAATCAAATTACGATTTGAAATTAGATAATGTGAAACTTAATATCGAAAAATATCTTGCTTCAAAAGGAGTGGAGATCTTTTTAACATATGAAGATAAAGAATGTGATGCTTTAGTTGGACTATTAAGACTAAGATATCCCTCAGAAAAAGTTCATAGGTCTGAAGTAAAAAATAAAAGAGCAATGCTAATACGAGAACTGCATGTTTTTGGGCCAATGGTAAAAGTGGGTAAAAAGGCAAAGAAAGATCAATGGCAACATAGAGGATGGGGTGAGAATTTAATTGGTGAAGCAGAGAGAATATCAAAGGACGACTTTGATGTTAAAAAATTAATAGTACTGGCGGGAATTGGAACTAGAAATTATTACCGGCGATTTGGTTTTGAATCTGAAGGCCCTTATATGGTGAAAAATATCTAAACTAAATTAATTGACCACTCAGTTCGCCCATTTTTCTTCATAGGATTTTTTACAGCAGATCAGAAAAATTTCTATTCATCATCATGGTCATATTACTCTTATCTTTATTTACATAAAAATCTATCGATTGAAACTATAATTATATCTTTAAATGAATTCTTTAAATGAATTTTTTATTTTATAATATATCAAGGAAAGCTTTAAATTAGATGTTCAAATGTCCCACACACAATGTTAAAAGCTACCCGAGAAAACACAAATTTCAGATTTGCTCTAAATGATGCGCTTAAAATATTTTTTAAGGACGCTATAAAAATAAGTATAAAAAATCCCTCACAGGCATTATTTTTTATAAAAACATATAGATGGCAGAAAAAAGCTGCAAAAATTCGGGAAGATTGGGAACAAATAGGCATACATGTACCTCCGATTATGATTTTCAGCATCACGCATAAATGCAACCTAAACTGCAAGGGATGCTACGAAAAAGCGATACGGCCACCATCAAAAAAAGAATTAACTGATGACCAGTTAAGAAATATAATCAAACAAGCCCATGAACTAGGAATCTCTTTTATTGTAGTTGCTGGTGGGGAACCATTCATGAGACCTGATTTCTTTGAGATAACAAAAGACTATCTTGATATCATTTTTTTAATTTTTACAAATGGTTTGCTTATAGATAATGAAATCCTTTCAAAAATGAGAAAACAAAAAAACATAGCCCCATTAGTTAGTTTAGAAGGTTGTGAAGAAGAAACAGACGATCGACGAGGGGAAGGTATATATAAAAGATTACAAAAAACTATGGAAAAATTTAAAGATAAAAATATCTTTTTTGGAACATCACTTACTCTTACAAAAAATAACTTTGAAACAATTTTAAATGAATCTTTTATTGAAAATCTAATAGATACTGGATGTAAATTCTTCCTTTTTATAGAATACAATCCTATTAAAACAGGAACAGAAAAATGGATGATAACAGATATTCAAAGGAAAAAAATTATGGACACTATGAAAAAATTTAAAGCAAAATGGCCAGCACTTTTTATTGCAGTGCCTGGTGATGAAGATGAAATCGGAGGATGCCTTGCAGCTGGGCGAGGATTTATACATATTAGTGCTGAAGGAGATGTTGAACCCTGTCCATTTGCGCCATATTCTGACATGAACCTAAATAGTGTATCTTTAAAAGAAGCATTGAGTTCTGATTTTCTTAGAAAAATCCGAGAAAACCATGCCCAACTGCATGGAACAGATGGTAGTTGTGGATTATGGGCAAAACGCGAAATGGTTCAGACATTTCTTAAAAAAAATTGAACGAATTTAAATAATAAACAAAATAAATTTATCTTGTTCATAAAATTTCTACAAATATTTTTTGAATATTAATAAAATTTATTTTTAATTAGGGGTAAAAATATGAATAAAATGTTAACAATTATTGCTGGATTTTTAATTCTTTTAAATTCAATCACTGCTTTTGGAAGTACTAAATTAATCAATCATTCAATAAATAGGTCTGAAGAAATTGATGATATTATTCTTAATGAGATGCAAAAAAATCATATCCCAGGATTATCTGCATCAATTGTTATCAATGAAACAGTGATGTGGCAGAATGCCTATGGTTATGCAAATATTGAAGAAAATAAAAAGGTTGAAAATGATACGCTATTTAAGATTGCCTCTGTATCTAAGATTATTACTGCAACAGCACTTATGCAACTCTTCGAGCAGGGTTATTTTAATTTGTTTGATCCAATAAATGATTATCTTTCATTTGAAGTGATACACCCAATGTATCCTACAAAAAATATTACTTTTCATATGTTACTGACCCATTCATCTGGCATTGCTGATAACTGGAAGTATTTGTTTCATTTTGTTGGGGATCCTCCTATTCCTTACCAAAATTTTCTGAAGGAATATCTTATTCCTGGCGGCGATTATTATGATGAGGTGAATAATTTTTGTCCATGGGAGCCTGGTACAAATTGGGCATATACTAACGTCGGTGTTGCTTTATTGGGATATCTGGTAGAAATAATTTCACAGGTGAATTTTACTATTTATTGTCAAAACTATCTTTTTGATCTGTTGGATATGAATGAATCAGGTTGGTACCTTCGGGATCTAAACATTTCACATATTGCAATGCCCTATTATTGGAATGGACATCAATATGTACCCTATGGTCATATTGGTTGGGTAGATGTCCCAGCAGGTGATCTTAGAACAAGTTCATCACAATTGATAAATTTTTTAACAATGTTTATTAATAACGGAACCTATCGTTCTCAAGAAATTCTAAATAACAGAACTGTTAGTTTGATGTTAAGTCAGCAATTACCATTTAATAAAAATCTTGGCTTGATATGGTGGAAAAGTATCCTTGATGGTAGAATTGTATGGGGACATGGTGGTTCTGATTATGGAGCAAGAGCCCATATGCATTTTGAACCCAAGACAAATATAGGTGTTGTAGTTTTAACAAATGGTGAGACAAATCCTTTTCAAATTGTATGTATGCTATTTGACTATGCAGAAACTTTATTAGTAAATACTCCACCAACACCGCCAGATATAGATGGGCCTATTAAGGGAAGACCTGGAGTGGAATATAATTTTTCCTTTGTTTCAAATGATCCTGACAAGGACAATATATGGTATTTTATCAAATGGGGAGACGGCGATATTGATGAATGGATAGGCCCTTTCAACTCTAGTGAAGTAATAAATCTCAATCACACATGGTCTGAAAATGGGAGATATTTAATAAAATGCAAAGCAAGAGATACAAAAGATGATGAAAGCTCTTGGAGAACAATGGTTATAAACATTCCAAGAAGTAGATATAAAGTTAATCTAATTCTTTATCATTTGTTAGATTGGTTCCAAATATTTAAACAGATTTTGCACTTATAAAAAAACCACTATAAATTTTTTCTAAACCCCAAATTCCATAAAATATAAATACTTAATTAACATATGTTAATATATGGGTCTAGCTTGGAAGCAAGAATGATTTTTTAGGATAATCCTACTTTTTCATACTTTTCTTCCTCCCTCAGCTAGACCCTTGCTATTAACTTTTTATAAATCTAGCCAATAATACTTTATTTGTCATTATTTATTGATACTTTTTACAATTAACCATTGTTATGGAAATATTTAAATTATAATATTTTATTATAATACATAACTAATTGTAATAAAAGGGAGGTAAAAAAATGAAAAAATCTCTATTTTGGGCAATAGTTATATCTATTGCAATGGGGCTGGTTATTACTAGTACTGCAACTAGTGTAAGTATTATTAAAACAAATTCTGAAAACAATGAGTTTGAGCCACAGTATTTAAGTGTACAATCTCAACCTATTCCGAAAAAAATAATTGAAAATCCTTCTAGACCATTATCTCTTGCTGGTGTGCAAGTAACTGGAGGTAGTTATGATGAGTTCCATGGGTCTATTGCTGGAGCTCCCGCTGGAGAATATTATGTAATGACAGAATTTTCACAGGATGGATTTGTTTGGCATCCAGTCATGTTTTCCTCTTTTGACGGAGTAGTCTGGGAGTCAATTGTTGAGTTTTTGTATGATGATGCAGAATATACTGATTTTGATCAAAATGCTCATGGAACCTATGCAACGTTTGGTGCTCCTCCTGGTAATGACGGAATAGTTCCTGTTATTCAGGGTGAAATTGCAGATGGTTGGGTATGGGACTTTACGAATTCTAATATCTATGAATTCGTAAATAATCGTATAGATTGTTATACCTATGAGGGACCTGCAGGTGACCCAGGAACATGGAATTGGGGTTGTCTTACTCTTACTGGATACAATGGTTTTGGTTCAAATGACATTGAGGGTTGTCCATTCATCTTCTATCAATATTCAGATGCTGGAGGAGGCATAATAGGCTGGCTTACTGGAGGAGATGTCGCAGGTTGTTGGCATACTGGATCTGCTATGGACCTTGTGACAAATATGCATTATGCTGTCTATGATAGGAATGCAGGTGATACTTTTGATCTTCTTGTAAGAAAAGATGATTTTGCTGCCTGGATTTATAATTCTCAAAATGATTTTTGGACTCATAGTTTAAAGTTTAGTAAGCGTATAACTGATACAGCAAACCTAATGTATCCATCCTGTGCAGCATATAACGACAATGTCGTAGTCGCTTGTCAAAAGGACGATGATGTAGTTGTATACTATTCACTTAATGGGTTTACATCATACACAGAAGTTCTTGTTCAGGATGCAGCATCATATCCTGAAGTTGCGATAGCTGCTGGAGGTACAGTAGTTCTCACATACATTAAGGACGACGTTCTATATATGAAGACATCTAATAATGGTGGAGCATCCTGGGGTGCTGCAGAAGTTGTAAGCGATAACCAAGTAAACCTAAACCACCGTGCTGCAAGCCTTGATGAATACCATGGAAACATCATAGGCGTCTGGGAAGACACTAGAGGCGATAACATAGATATCTACTATGATTTAATTTTTGAAGCTCAAAACGACCCGCCGGAAGCACCTTTTATTACTGGTCCTTCTGAGGGTGTGCCTGATGTTATATATGACTATGATTTCTCAGCAGTTGATCCTAATGGAGACAAGGTTAGACTCTATATTAATTGGGGTGACGGCGGACCAGTTTGGACCGGCTTTATTGATTCTGGTTCACCTATAACAATAAATCATTCATGGGCAGAAAGAGGAGAATACACAATAACTGCAAGAGCTCAAGATTTTTTTGGTGAAGATGGCCCAGAATCTAGCTTTTCCGTTATCATTCCAAGAAACAGAGCAGCAACAAATACATTCTTTTTACAGTTCTTACAGAGATTTCCAAATGCTTTTCCAATACTAAGGCAATTATTGAATTTGGGCTAAAATAGCCCAAATCTATTTCTTTTTTTAGATAAAATCATTAAAAAATTTATTCAGATTTGAAACTTCCATTTAAATTTAAAATAACAGATAGCCTATCATATTTCGAAATCTTCATACTGTTTCCATTCTCATCCTTAAAAATAATCATTGAATCATAATGTTCAAGATGAATCGGAAAACCGTTTATTTTCCAGCTTTTTACATCTAATGGCTTTTTATTTTTCATATGTTTATTTATCAGTTTGTCTTATGATATAAAAATCTAACGATATAATATGTTTCAAAATTGTAAATTTTTGTATAAATATATACCAAATTACAAAGCCTTTAATTTTTGGCAAAAAATTTTTAACCTATTTTTGATTAAAATATTTACATGTCAGTCTTGAAAGAATTAAAATTTTACTTACTTGGGCTTTTATTCATAATAACTGGTATTCTTACATTCACTTATATTGAATATGTAAATCAAAGAGTAGGTATAGGTGCTTCAGTGCTTTATTATATAATAGGAATCGGTTTTATTTTCATACTTTTTGGGAGTTTATTGATGATTCTTTTTGTAAAAAGTGATTTGAAAAAGAAATCTTCAAAATAATTATTTAAGAATTTATTATTAATAATTAGAATCTTTAATTTGAAAATTTCTCTTAATAAAATTAGAACATTTTTAAAAGTAATAATTTATCTATCATTTCAAAGGTCTTCTGTTATGCATGGTGTTAAACGGCTTCTCTGGTGGCTTCTTGCTGGTTCAGCAGGTGGTCTAAATAGAGGTAGAATTCTTGAGGAGTTATTCAAGCAACCGCATAATGCAAATGATTTATCAAAAGTTCTTTCTTTAGATTATAAAACTATCAGACATCATTTAAGTGTTTTACAAAAAAATAATCTTATTACTTTTACCGGAAGTGGTTATGGTCAGATGTATTTTCCTTCTGATCTACTTGAAAATAATATTGAGATTTTTAAAGAGATTTGGGGTAAAATTGGGAAAATTAAAAAATAGAATGAAAAACTAGAGGGATAAATAGAATGAATAAAGAAAAATCCAGAATGGATCCAAAGGCAAAAGCAATAGGGATTTTATTTTTATTATTGGTTGTTGGTGTAATAATAGGTCTTATTGTGTCTTTTATAGGACTTAAAATTATTGACAAGCAAATTGCAGAAAGAATTAGAGATATAACAGAAAATTCAAAGCCTTGGATTGCCGAGCAGATACAGCAGAACTGGAAGAGGTTTTCTGAAATGTATACAATGGTTACAATAATTATCTGTATGAACCTATCGCTTCTTATTGGACTTCTTTATACCTATATTAAAAGTTTTAAACAAACAAATTCAACTTTTATAATGGGACTAGTTCTATTCTTAGGTGTATTGTTTGTTCAATCACTTTTAACTCTACCAATTATTCAACACTCAGTAGGACAAACTATATCTGATATTGGACTTTTTAATGTTCTTCCAAATCTTTTTGAAACGCTGGCGCTGATTATTCTATTTTACCTGAGTTCTGAATGAAATTTGGGTCTAATTTGGGTCTTTTTTGGAAAACTTTCTGGTAAATTCATATATAATTTTGAGTGCAAATCTTCAATCAAGGTGATAAAAAATGAAAAAAATAATTGGCCTGATGGTTGTAGCAGGAATTGTTCTTGGAATGATGCCTGTTGCTACTATGGCTAAAACCCTCATAGTTGATGAGGAGGAAGCAGTTTGGAAAAAAGCAGGTGCCATGCAAGAATGCTACAATAAATCATTAAATACAGATGCTGGTTTGAGTGGTAAAGAAAAAATTAGAAATATAGCAAGATACAGGCTTTGGAAAGATGGTTTACCTACAGAAGATGCAGCCTCTAAAAATTATGTAAACTTGCGAGGTGTTTGGGGATTATCTGGCGATAATGAATCTGATGGATATTTCGGTGGAAAAATTGCCAGACGCGGTATATTTGCAGTATTCAAAGGTCTTTATAACAAAACAGACAATGAATCCTTTGGAAAGTTTTTTTTAATAATGAAGCGTGGTTATTTCAATGGTAGAGTGATAAATCCTGAGGGAAAAAGCTGTAAAATAACAGGTCTTTATAAAATCGATAAGGATGAACATACTATTAAGATGCGTTGGATGACCAGGCACTGTACTGGTTGGGCAGTTGGTAAGGTTACAATTAAAGAAGAATAATTCTATTTTCTTCTTTCTTTTTTTTATAAATTTTTATTTAGTATTTTTAGAAATTTTGTTCTGATTAAAATATAACTAAATACGACTGCAATTATTACTAGAATTATCGTACTATATGGAGTAAAAGAACAATGCGATTTGTATCCTAGCATGCTTTCTTTGCTTGCTGATAAATCTGGCATTACTGTCCATAATGCAGAAAATGCTGAGCCTATGGCCCCTGCAATTAAAATTAAAAGTATTAACATTTTTGTTGAAAGCTTAATAATTTTTTTAATAGCCATATATTATCTCCTATAAAACCTGTATATATTTGCTCATTTTAAAGATATTTTTGTGATACAAATTTATTGATAAAAAATTTATTAGTTTTTAATATTTTCTGAATAATTAAAAATCATATTAATGCAAATTAAATTTTAATATTCTATTTTGTCTCTATATCCAAATCCTTTCGTATAATCTATAAAATAGCACGTTTTTGGGCTTATCTTAATAATTATACCTTCGGGGTCTTTTATCAAATCAGCCATGGTTGGAAATTTTTGCTTTAGCATCCTATTTACTTCATCTATTTGTTTATTATCAGTTACTGCTGTTGCTTTTCCTTCCATTTGAACAGAAATAACTTCCTCTAGATATTCTGTTGGTTCGTATATTGAATATGCTACATTCGGATTTTTTTGTATGTTTTTATATTTACGGGTTTGCTTACCTGTAGAAAAGTAGACTATATCTCCTTTATTTACATATGCTATTGGATGAGTCAATGGTTCACCCTCTTTTGTTGAAGTTGCTAATGTTAAAAATTTCCTTTTTGAAATATATTTAACGATTTGTTCCTTTATTTCATCCATTTGAGTTTTCCTTCCTCTGTTTAATCCTAATTAAATTTTGATGCTATATTTAAGATTTTGGTTAAAAATCTATAAGGTTCATCTAAAAAAAGTTGTATTTATTGATTATTTGAACAGAATAAAATAATCATTTTAATTTTGAATATTCTTAAAACATAAAAAATATTATTTTTTATTGTTTTATCATGCATTAATTACAAATAAAACCTAAAGTAGAACATTTAAATATTACAAATGAGATGTTATTATTGAGGGAGGACAAGAATATATGATTAAAAAGCCTGCCTTATTGCATAAATCTCTTGTAATTGGAGTTATCTTTTTATTTATCATAATGAGTATTGGTTCATCTACAAGTCACATTGGTAAAGGATCTTTT
>SMTZ1_10018035_pt1 | contig 10097 bp, 8 predicted proteins | sample DeeMarSWOR136_30_FD_25667 | JGI IMG/M metagenome (IMG submission 25667)
CAGAATGATAGATATCTGTCTCAAATTTCAGAGTATGCATTTATTGAAAGTCTCATTTGGAGAAACCCCAAATCGTTCTCAATAGATAGCGAAAACACCTTAAAAATTATTAATCAGAAGATAATCAGAACAGAATCCGGACATAACCAATTGCTTAATGCATTTTTATCTATTGCCCCAATTTTAAACCATCCATTTAATGCTGAACGTCTGCATCAACACCTTTCAAAATTCTCAATGCCCAGAAGGGATTCTTGGTGGTCAACATTCTTGCATTATCAATACGGAGAACGCGGAGCAGTTGACAGACTTTTACAATGGTCATGGTCAGATCAAGATAATTCACATATAAATGAAGAATCAATTTTTCTTACATGCATAGCACTAGCTTGGTTTTTAACTACTTCGAACAGATTTATCAGAGATAAGGCAACAAAAGGACTTGTGCGTTTATTACAAAATAGAATTCATTTAATTCCACAGCTTTTAGAAAAATTTAAAAGTGTGAATGATCCTTATGTCATCGAAAGGCTTTTTGCGGTTGCATATGGGTGTGTTCTGAGAAATCAAAAAGACATGGAAAGTATAAAAATTTTATCTGAGTGGATTTATGAAAACATTTTCAAAGATAACAACCCCCCTGTTCACATTATACTACGTGATTATGCTCGTGGAGTTATTGAAATGGCTTTAAGAAGAGGAATTAAGATCAAAATTAAGGGAGACCTTATTAATCCACCTTATAAAAGCACATGGCCTAAAGTAATTCCGAGTGAAGAAGAATTAAAGAAGAAATACTACCCTGAAGAATTTTTCAAAGATAAAACCAAAGATAGGGGATTTTTAGATATTTGGTCATCTGTTATGTATAACTGGAATCATTTTGGTGATTTTGGTAACTATGTTGTGAACTCCCATTTACATGGATGGACTGGGATAAAGGCTGGAGAAAAAGTAATAGATAGAAAAAAGTTATTTAGAAATTTTATTAGCAAGTTATCATCTGAACAAAAAGAATTATGGAATAACACTGATCCAATAATTTATGAAGAAAGTAACAATAAAGAAAATATTATTACACCCGAAATATCTATCAATTTTCAAATTGCTAAAGGTAGAAAAACTAAAAAAGAATTAAAAGATGCTATGAGAATATTTAAAAATTCTTTAAAGCCAAATCAAAAGAGTGTTTTTGAAAGTGAGATTGAACCTTTCCTAGACCATAATCAAAATATTTATGATACCTCGAAAAATTTCGACACAAGACTAGCTCAAAGATGGATTTTTAATCGTGTTGTAGAATTGGGCTATGATCCAAAATTGCACGGAGAATTTGACAATATGGTTAACCGCTATGATAACAGTGGAAGATCCAAACATAAAGCAGAAAGAATCGGGAAAAAATATCAGTGGATTGCTTATCATGAATTTATGGCAATAGTTTCTGACCATTTTCAATTTAAAGGCGATAGCTGGAACGAATCAATCGAAGAATTCAAAGGCCCTTGGACTCCATATATTAGAGATATTGATCCTTCCTTTATTTTGAAAAATGATTCACATATTAAAGAATCAGCGACTTTTTCTAAATGGAAAGAAAATCATGGATATTATGACGCATGGGGAAAAACAAAATCTGATATAGATTGGGTAAAAACAAATGATGATCTACCAAATCCGAAAAATATAATTCAGATTATTGATGACAATAAAAGAGAATGGTTAATCCTTGAAGGTTTTGTAAAATGGGAAGAAAAAACTCCGCCAGAACATAAAAAGTATGATATTCCGATTAGAGAAGTTCGGCATATGATAAAAAGCTATATTGTTAAAAAGAAAGATGCAGGAAAATTCTTTACATGGGCAAAGAAACAAGATTTTATGAGTATACGGATGCCAGAATCCCATGATTTTTATGAAGTCTTTCTCGGTGAATATCCTAATTCAGTTGCATTTGAAGACTTAAGGGGTGACTACAATATTTGGACAAAATCAGGAAGAGGAAATCAAGACTTACAAATTCCAGTTGTTGTAACGGATGATTCTTATTTGAATAAATTTACTTTGGACTGTTCACATAATGGAAGTGTTTCAGTAAAACTACCTTGCAAATGGTTGGTAAATGAAATGAATATACATCACAAATATCTTGATGGGAGGTTTTATGATAGAAATGAAAAACTTATAACGATTGATACAAGTATCTTTGAAGAGAATTTTCCATCAGCATTATTGATAGATAAGCAAGCGATATTTGAGTATTTAAATAAAAATGACTATGCTATCTTTTGGACTTTGCTAGGTGAAAAACAATTAATAGGAGGAAGTCATTCCAGAGAAGATTTTGTTGGTAGACTAGAAATTAGCGGATGCTATACTTTAGACAATAAAGCGAAAATCTATGGTGAAATTCATAATAAGTTCAATAAATAATAAGGTGTTTTGAAAAATGGAATTCACCCCCGACGCCTCTTCCATTTTTCAAAACGAAAACATGATAGGTAGGGGTCAAATCTTTATTCTTGACAAATGAATTAGCTGATTAATCAATTTATCAAATCTCTTCTTCAATTTTGATTCTCGTTCCAGCTTGATCTGCGGCCTCAAAAGGGAGACGTAGGTAAATATACAACTTACGTTCATTTGTTTATCAAAATTTATCAGTGATATATTATAAAATATTTATCATGCTTTAGTATGTTGTCAAAGTACTTGTGCATCTTTATAAACCATAGCAAATTTGTTATGCACCTATTCACTTACCTCCCCCTTTTCCCCCTTTATACTTAGACGATCCCGCTCGCCCTGGGATAAAGCAGGTGGGACCCGGCTGCGGGTAACTTCGTCCTTGCAATTCGTATAATCTCCTGCTATCTTACAATCAATCTTATCTGGTTGGTCTAAGGATAGATATAAATTTCTCAAAAAAATGGAAGAAAGTATGTATTTGGAGAAAGAAATAACAGAATAACCGCTATTGTATGGAGGCCTTTTAAGGATATTGACCTAAAAAAAGATAAAGAAATAGTTGATAAAAAACTTGCGAATTTTAAACCCGATGAGATTTTCATAAACGGAGATAGCTTTGTAAAAGGTTATAAACCAATAGAGACTGAATTTAAGGCATTGATGGGAGGATAAGATGAAAAGTCTGAACGAAATAAGAGAAATTCTTAACAAACATAAAAACAACTTGAAAGAAAAATATGGTGTTATAGAAATTGGGATTTTTGGTTCTTATGTAAGAAATGAACAAAAAAAGACAAGCGATATTGATATTCTTGTTAAATTTGAAAAGCCTTTAGGGTTAGAGTTTGTAATTACACCACTTGCATTAAAGCAAAAACCTCGGCTTTGGGAAAGTGTAAAGGAGGATTTGATTTATGTCTAAAAGAGATTGGAAACTTTATTTTGAAGATATTTTTGAGTGCATAAAAAAGATAGAAAATTATACTGCCGGTCTTTCTTATGACGATTTCATTAAAGATAATAAAACAGTGGATGCAGTGGTTAGAAACTTAGAAGTAATAGGTGAAGCAGGAAGACAGGTTGAAGAAAACATAAAGAAGAAATATGACAATATTCCATGGAAAGAGATTGTTGGTTTTAGGAATAGGATAATTCATGAATATTTTGGCGTTGATTTTGAAATAGTTTGGCAAATAGTTATTCATGACCTGGAGGGATTAAAACAAAAGATAGAAATAGCTTTAATGGAAGATAACAATAAATGAAACTTGAAAAATATCTTATCTTAAATAAATATCTTCTCTCCCTTTTTGGCGTAAATAGCATCTCTGACTTGAGAGAAGAACTTAAAAACAAAAAAGAAGGTGCTTGCAAAAGAAAATGGCGTACCCCCTTCACAAGCTAGATTATTGGATTAAAGTCAAGGGGGGAAATGATGTCTTAACACCAATTCCCCCCTTAGAGGTGAAAAAATGAAAAAGCTATCAATTACTTAATTATATCGGCAATTTTGTAAAAATCTTTAATGTTGAGCCTCTTCAATAAAATTTATAAGTTTATGTTCCTGGTAATTTACCAAGCACCCTTTAACAAAACTGAGCAATAGGTGCTAGTTTACCTATATGCATCACAAGTCCTGTGCTAACCTCAATGAGTTACCCCCTGGCTGAGCTCGGCCAAGCTTAGACGATCCCTCTCGCCTTGAGATAAAGCAGGCGGGCCCCGGCTGTGTTCATCCTTGCAATTCGTATAATCTCCTGCTATCTTACAATCAATCATTTAACTGTTCTTACCCACAGATTTTATTGAAAACCCTTAATTTTCTTATAAATGTACCTATAAAATAGGAGTAGAAACAATGAAAAAGAGTGATCAGAAAACATTGATCGTTTTTTCTTCACCAGCTGGAACTACACGTCATGTGGCTCAAGTTATAAGCAATTCACTTAAAGACTTAGGGTATGAACCCACAGTTTATGATATAGGTGATAGAGGCGATCGTTCAAAAATTATTTCACAGGCAAAAAATTTAGTAGATAAATGCTGCCTTTGGATTGGATCTCCCGTATATGCTGGTCATGCAGTTCCTCCCATTACAGACTTTATATCAAAACTGCTCCCAAGCAATGGAAGTTATGCTGTCCCATTTGTCACCTGGGGTGCTGTGACCAGTGGGATTGCTTTGCATGAAATGGGGAAAACGCTTAATGAAAAGGGCTATACTATTCTAGGAGCAGCTAAGGTGTTGGCTGTCCATTCTCTGATGTGGGATTGTGAAAATCCATTAGGTGAAGGGCACCCAAACGCCGAGGACGATACAATGATAAAGAAGTTTTTGGAAAAGATTGATGCAAAATTATCAAATGAGGACAGGCAACCATTAATGCGTGAAGATTTGAATTACCAACCAAAAGAGATTCAGGAATCGATGCAAAAGGTAAACATAGAGATAGCAAAACAACTGATTCCTCCAAGACAGTTGGATGAATCAGTTTGTACTCAATGTGGTAAATGTAAAGATGTTTGTCCTGCTGATGCTATCACATTAAATCCTTATCCCCAATTTGGGAGTGAATGTTTTTTGTGTTACAACTGTGTACGGTTGTGTGAAGAGGGTGCTATTAAAGCCGATTTATCTCAGTTTGCAAGTAAGTTAAGAGAAGCAGCAGAAAAAATGGGAGAATCACCACTATCCCAAATATTTATATAAAATATAAAATCCTCCTGCTTTAAATTTCTACAGGAAGGCTGATTATGTCTGGTTGGACAGGAAATAAAAAATTTCGTCAAACCTTTCGTTCAGTTCTCCCGAATATGGTTTTCCAATCATCTTCTTCCATAGGCTTTCGCAGTCTTTATCCATGGTGCTGTCGTGGGTATCTTATATTAGTCCTGCACTCTCACACAGATAACCGTAGGGATTAATTCTTCTGTCCTCTATTTCTCAGTCTATGTTTCCGCCCCAAGTACATCCGCACCCTTTCTTCCAACGCTTTCTTTAAGGGCTTTATATCGATGCAAAGCTCCTGTTCTATAAATCTTCATCATTTTCAATGATGAATGCAGTTTGTCGCTTATAAACTTTTGCCATAAGCAAATCCTGGTAGAAAATGAAACACTATTTTTACCCGATTATCCCTGCTTACACATGGGTAGATAGCACACTTTAATTTGACGTGCGTGTTATCCTCCGTAAAGCTAAAAATGATATAATCAATTAGGTGATACTTCTGAAACTCCCTCTTTCAATTTTTCTACCTGATGCAATATTTCATCAAATTTATCACCGGACATAAAATTACCTCTTACCATATCTTCGACTAACCTATAGCGGGATCGATCGCCGGTTTCACTTTCTAATAATTTTTTAACTCTCTCTAAAGTCTCCGAATCAGATATTTTTGCTATATCTCGCCCAAGCAGCCTGATACCAGCTAACCGGGTATCAAAACCTTCCTCTTCAAGCAAAGATAGTTCTTGGCCATATAATCTTTCTTCGTTTCCGGCAGCTTCATAATTGTCCATTATAAACAATAAATCCTCAGCATCTTTTTTGCGTTGAGGATACTCATCTTTCCAGGATATAACTTTCATAAGTGCTAATCCAGGTAGTGTCGGAATTTTAATATCAAGCTCAGGGGTTGATCTCAGTCTTACAGTTATTGAATACTTGTAGGCTTCTTCAAAACCAAGCACGCTCATAAATATCTCATGTTCAGGAGGCCAGCTTATTTTTTTATTCTCATCTGTAATTCGACCAAAGGGAATTATGTCGATACGAACGTCATCAAAAATAAAACGTTGTCTATCTCGGTCTTTAAGGAATTTACCTGTTGCAAGCAAAGCCTTTGACAATTTGTTGCATTGAACCCAATCAGCTACTTCTACACCCAGATCTATATCCACGGTCATTCGAGGTGATTTTATATTATAGCAATGTTCAAGAATGAAATCCCTTGCTATTGCACCAACAACAAAGAAAGTAATTCCCAGAGAATCAGCTACTTTCTTAACTTCATAAAGAGCATTTATAGTAGAGATGTCAATCTTCTTCCCTGATATATTGAACAATATATTGCTCATAAATCATCTTTGCAGTTTCAATATTCCGTTGGTTGCCAGTTGCCATAAGATCTGCATAAACAAGTATCGGATGTACCATATCTTCATACTGCCATATTGCTAATAATGGCGTCCAGAATTTCTCAAGTATTTCAATATTACCCTGTGGATCTTTTTTAAGTCTGTTTTCAATCAATAAAGGATTCAATTGTTGCGGTGTTATATAGATAGTGATAACTTGGGGTTTCAGATATTTCGTAAGTTTAGCAGCAGCAACCTCTCCTCCCCACAGTGCATTAACAGGATCAAAATTTTTTTGCTGCCACCAGTCCTGGACACCTCTATAACGCCCTAATAACAGCTTTGGCCTCAATTGTTCAGGATAGGCAGTCACCCATCGTGTCAAGAGATTTTCTTTTTGAGTTAACCTAAAACCTCTTTTCCCCATATCCATGAGATAGCCCATCTGCTTTAACTCCTTTATCATCAAGTCAACAGTTCCAAGTGCAACATTTGCTGCTGCTGCAATTGCACGATATGTTTTATTCTCTAATCCAGGGTTACATAGAAGAGCATAGATTAATTTAAGACCTGTTGGTTTGAAGGCTCGTTTGAGAGGCGCTTGCCTGAAAATAGCTGGGGGCTTATTCCCTTTAATAAAAATATACAAAGGAGGTTGATTTATATAAGCATTGCCGGCTGTATCTATAAATTGTATTCCTTTCTGTTTTAACTGCTCTGCCATCTGACCTGCAACATACCTGGTTACCAACAGAAGTTGGTATGGAAGTTCACCCTTTTGAAGCAAAATCAGGGCAATTCCAGCTTTCGTTATATTAGCCTTTACTTCAGCATAAAAGCGTAATTCAGTGTCTCGAACCCTTACCCGCAATAGCCAGTCTGCTCTTAAATTCTGCACTGCCACCTCTGCCTCCTTTTCAATATCAACTGGCAGCGCGACATTCTTCTTGAATGCATCCAGTGCATATTGAAGGATTTCATTTTCTCTATTTTCCCTAACCATTTGTTTACTCCAATCTGTTCTATTTTTAATCATGTTCATTAATTATGAACATAATAATTATTTGAACATAAGTCAAGTTATTTATAGATAAATACAATAGTAAAAGTTTAAAACTTGTTCATATTTATGAATTGTTCATAATTAGTGAACGTAATAAAAATATGAACAAATTATAGGAAAGCAGGCGCACCCCGTTATATTCCGACTTCATCGGAATAACGGGGCAGGCGCCAGGCGTTGTACCGCACTATTTCTAAAAAGTGCAGGATAAACTCCAGAGATGAAAGGGCTGAAGCCGCCCAAATGTTCTTTTGGGTGGGAGAAGCAGGCTTGGAGCGAAGGATTTGAACCTGAAGAACCAACATGGAAATCCGCGCCTACCATTTCGGGAAGGGGTGAGCTGTGGCCATACTGCTGTGAAGATGTTACCTTTCATAAATTGCTCTTGGAATCAACCCCCTTTATGGTAGAGGGCTTTTTTGTGTGCAATGCTCCTGCTGGTTTAACTTTATGGAATCGCCACTTCCTTTTCTTTTATTACACTTGAAAAAGAATTTAAAAGAAAGTCTTTTGCATCAAAAATCTCAATAAGAACAGGTTCTCCATCAGCTGAAAAGTGAACTATAATCTGCCCTTCTTCCTCAGCATAATCTATTGATTTATCAGAGAGTTCAACAAGAAGAGCATCTACATCTTTACTGTATCTAATCTTTCTCATATCTTGACCTCCTTGCATGATATAAAGTTATCACTAAAATTTTTCTCTCTCTTTTTCATGAACAACCCTGATAACGCGTTCGTCATCTATTTTTTTCTGTGCAATCAATCTATCTTTATAGCCCTTCTCTATTTTATCAGGAAATGTAATAACATTTTCAATTAACTCTTTTGAGACCTTAAACCCATGGTTTGTCAAAATATCAATCTTTAGTATCGCATGCTTACTGAACGTGATATCAGCCAATTACTTATCCTTTCTTTTTGCGATTCTTTCAATCGGCTTCACTCTCACTTTCCGGTTCTCCTTTTCCTCTTTAATCTTTTTCTAGCAATGCTGAGACTTGCTCCTCTAATGGGTCTTAAGAAATAATAATCTGGACCACTTCTTGATAAAGCGGATCTATTACCTATTTTCATAAACTTAAGAATACCCCCATAACTTTTATCACTTCCTATTTGTAAAGATATCTAAAATTATACTACACTTTGAAGATTTACCTGTAAAGCTTTTTTGCAAATGAAATTGGGATTAGATAAGCCTAACGTGGCAGGCATTTGAGATAACCTATTGAGAAGTAGGCTTGGAGCAAAGGAGTGGAACCTGAAGAACCAACATGGAAATCCGCACCTACTATTTCGGGAAGAGCCCATGACTCGCAACGAGGCAGTCGCTCGTGAACGAACAGTTAAAAAATGGTCACGAAAGAAAAAGTTAGCCTGATCTTTTTTTCAACTTAATCAACAATCTTCTCCCTACTCTATTTCATATCTTCTATGCCGCAAACAATGTGTCAAGCAATCTCTGTGCGAACGCCCCCCTTTATCATCTCCCACTGTTTGAAAATCAGGACAAGTTTCTAAAACCGTCAGCATTGTTCTGATTTACTAAAGCTATAAATAAACTGTTCGTATTGTTCGATATTATACTACAATTTAATCAAACTATTGCAAACGAAATTTTGTTTTGGATTTATTGAAAACGTTGAAAGAGTTTAGTACGATGAATGGTTGTTCAAGTCGGTTTTTATGGATATTTAAGAAGCATCGAATTTATATTTAAACCGAGTGACCGCATGGCAAATCCTTAAAACACTCACTCCTTTAACCTGGCTTCAACTAAAAAATTAGGGTTCCAGTATTTGCGCCAGTGCGACAGTAGTGTCATAAGACTCCATCTTCTTCTTGATGACAACCAAACCCCCTTAACTAACTTAAGACCAGAACACCTTAGCATAACACTAATTGTCTGAGGATCATACCAGGCGGTATGGTCACCATGGACCTGAATATGTCCACGTCTTATAATTTTTGATTGTTGACGGTAGTAAAAAGGATTACTGGTTGTTAAAATCAAGCTGCCATTTTGTTTTAAATGTTTGCCTAGATTTCTCAGTGCTGATCCGGGGTTGCATAAATGTTCAATAATTTCTCCTGCTATAATTAAATCAAACTTATACTCTAAATTCATGGTAGTAATGTCATCACAAATTACATTAAATCCAGCTTCGGTCATACCTCTCACTCCTTCTGAATCAACGTCGACTCCTAACAACGATTTACATACAGGCTTAATTGAGTGGTGTAAAGTAGTAGCTGGATCTGGAATGCGTCCATCTGCTTTTTTCCCCGTACATCCTACATCTAATACATCCATTCCTTCTGCTAAATATCTAATATAGGAAATACGGTCTTTTATAATAGGCCAATTTTCTGGTTGATTGATCATAATAGTTATCAATGGGGTCAATAAATAGTTTACATAAAGACGAAACGTCATTGCGAACAAAGTGAAGCAATCTCAATGCATAGTCGTGTGTGAGGA
>SMTZ1_10026527_pt1 | contig 10095 bp, 8 predicted proteins | sample DeeMarSWOR136_30_FD_25667 | JGI IMG/M metagenome (IMG submission 25667)
ATCTGGAGATTCTGATGGTATAAAAGAGTTGGTTATTGTTGGTTTGGATTATGATACTGTTTATATGGTTTGGGTGAATGTTTCTGATGGTTTTAATTGGACTCGGGAGTGGTTTTCGTTTACTACTCGTGGTGCTTTTGCGCCTGGTGCTCCTTCTGATTTTATAGCAACAGCTGTAGGTACTGATCAGGTTGATCTTGGTTGGACTAAAGGTGTTAATAGTGATAATACGTATATTGAATGGAATTCTGCTTCTACTTGGAACTTGGGTGAAGGAATAGAGTTGTATAATGATTCTGGTACCGGTATGTCTCATTCTGGTTTGGATCCTCATACTACGTATTATTATCAGGGTTGGGGTTGGAATGAGACTGATGAGGTGTTTAGTAGTGTTTTTGCTTCTGATGATGCTACTACTTGGAATACTCCTCCGAGCTTAGGAACACCGGATCCTGCAAATGGTTCTACTGGTGTTGATTTGTCTTTAACTTGGTCTATTTCTATTAGTGATGATGATGGTGATAGTTTTGATTGGAGTATTGAGTGTAGTAACAGTGATAGTAACAGCTCATCTGGAGATTCTGATGGTATAAAAGAGTTGGTTATTGTTGGTTTGGATTATGATACTGTTTATATGGTTTAAAATTATGCCAAATCTCATTGCATGTAAAGAAAACTGGAACCTAATATCAATACCTTTTAACGAATCTGTTGATAAAGCAGATATAATAGTAACATATGATAATACCAATTATAGTTGGAATGATGCAGTAACAAACAATATAGTTCTTGATTTTATCTACTATTGGAACAGAACGAATCAAAACTATGATATTATTAATATTCTTGAACCTGGTTATGGATATTGGGTATATGCGTACCATGATTGCAATCTAATTGTTTCTGGTAACATAAGCAATGGTTATATTACAGAACTTAAACAAAAATGGAATATCATGGGAATTCCTTTCAATGTATCACTTCCAAAAGAAGATTTAATTATTATCTATGATGAAACAGAATACACATGGCAAGAAGCTGTGGATAACTCAATTATACTTGGATTTATATATGGTTGGAATAGAAACTCTCAAACCTATACATTAACAGATGATTTTGATCCCGGCTGTGGATACTGGATGTATGCATATTACAATTGTATATTGAAAAAATAAGGAAAATAATAAAATCAGAGAGCTATAACGAAAATTGGTGTAAAATAATTGTTAATTAGATATAGTATATACAGTAGAAATGGAAATAAATTATTAAAATTAATACCAATTTTTATTCTTATTTTAAGTTCAATGTTTGGATTTTACAATTTATTTCCTGTTACTCTTACAACAGCTTCTGAAAACAATAATGATTGGCAGATTTTGCTAAATATTACTGAACCTAATGGTGCAAGTGATTTCTTAATTTTTGGTGAAAAAGTTGAGGCATCTGATGGTAAAGACCAATTTGATTTACCAAAGCCTCCAGCTCCTCAGCCACCTTATATTTACTCATGGTTTACTACATCATTAGACTCTCCTTATAATATACTTTGGAAGGATTATAGACCGTATTCAGAATATAATAAGATATGGAATCTAACAATTATTTGGTCTTCTGATACATCTGAAAAAACTAATATAACAATATCTTGGGATATGTCTGAATTTGAAAATAGTGGATACGGTTCAATTATATTAATTGCCTCTAAAAATGTAGATATGATTAAAATAAAGAATTATCAATTCTTAGCTAATTCCAATGTCCCATACATCTTTCAGATTAGCATTAAAGATGGTATATTTAATGAAAAATCAAATACAAATGATCAAACATTGTTAATTGTTTTAATCTTCATTATAATTGTATTAATTATTCTCATTATTATAGTATATATAAAGAAATTTAAAAAATGAGAACTTTTAGATATTTTACTGATAAAATTAAATAATTATTAATACAAAAAATGTTTTTATGATTTTTATATATGTGTATATATTCCTTCAATTATAATTAAGTATATAATTATGATATTAAATTTAGATATATAACGGAGAAACAAAATGGGCAACTCATCGGAAGAAAAATTGTTTTTTTCCAAATTTAATAAATTTGTTTTTTTTGTAGTAATTTTACTGTTTTTTACTGTTTCTTTTAGATCAATAGATATATCTATAAATGTAAGTTCTGCTGGAAATTTGGAATGGAGTTCTAATCTATATTTTGATGAACCAGGAGGTGCTAATGACAATATTATTTTTGGTGAGGCAACCGATGCATCAGATGGTCAGGATAGCTATGATGTACCTGCTCCTCCACCTGGTATTCCTTCATATATACGTTCTTATTTTGACTCAGGTTTAGATGAACCATATGACTACCTTATCTATGATATTAAAAAATATCCTGACGATTATAAAATATGGAATCTATATGTTCAATGGTTTCCATCTGATTATTCTTCTAAAAGTGATATTACTATATCTTGGAATAAATCTGAAATTGGTGCTAGTGAATATAAGTCCATTGTTTTGTATGATCATGATAATGAAATAATTGTTGCTGATATGAAAATTGACAATAATTATACCTACACTTCTTCAGCTATGGTGTTATACTATTATCAGGTTATATGCAATGATAGTTCTTCACAATCAAACCAGCCTCCTTTTCAACCTTCCAATCCATCTCCAAAAAATAAAGCAACAAATGTTAATATTGAAACAACATTGACTTGGACTGGAGGAGATCCTAATGAAGGGGACACAGTTACATACGATGTATATTTTGGAAAAACATCTACTCCACCAATTGTTTCAAATAATCAATCATATGCATTTTATAACACAGGATCTTTAGACTATAATACTGATTATTATTGGAATATTGTTGCATGGGATGATAATGGTTTATGTTCGCAAGGGCAAATCTGGCAATTTAGAACAGAAACCTACATTCAGCCGCCTCCTCAAAACAACCCTCCGATTGCTGATGCAAACGGTCCTTACAGAGGCTACGTAAACAAAACAATTACTTTTGATGCATCTGAAAGTAAAGATTCTGATGGGGTGATAGAATATTATAGGTGGGATTTTACTAATAATGGCAAGTGGGATACAGAATTTATTGAGGAAGTAACTATAACCTATTCTTATTTTAAAGCAGGAAATTATTCAATCAAACTTCAGGTAAAAGATGATTTGGGAGCAACAGATACTGCTGAATCAACAGTAACAATTCTTATGCTTGAAGAAGATAAGCAGATACCTGTTGCTATAGCCAATGGACCATATTCAGGATTAGTGAATAAAAATATAACTTTTGATGCATCAAATAGTTACGATTCTGATGGATCTTTAGTTAACTATACCTGGGACTTTGGTGATGGAAAAAAGTGTTATAACATTAAAGCCACTCATAAATATACAACTCAAGGCACATATTCTGTTACTCTTACTGTTGTTGATAATGATGGACTATCAGATATTGATAAAACAACAGCTCATATTTTTGATAATGATGCAGATGAGGATGGTTGGGGTGATGATGAAGAAAACAAATATGGTACAGATCCTAATAATTCTCAAGATTACCCAATAGATACAGATAATGATCATATCCCTGATTCAGAAGATAATAATGATGATAATGACGGATTATCTGACGTATTGGAGGAAAAACTCGGGTCTGATCCAAAAAATAAGTCAGATGTTTTAAGTATAAGTATTAATGGTATTATACATTTTATCATTGATACAAATAAAGATGGAAAAAGTGACTTGTTCTATAATTCAAGAAATGGTAACACCACTAAAGTGGATTATAAAAAAAATAATCAATATATCTTGGATGTTGATGGAGATGGTAAATGGGATTATATTTATGATTATACATATGGTACCCTTTCTCCTTACAAAGAGGAAGAATCATCATCTTTTTTATATCTGACATTTATAGTAATCTTTCTAATTGCATTATTTTTGTTATTAACAGTAGTAAGAATATTTTATAAAAAATAATAATTTTTTTCCTTACAGATATAAATCTATGTATTATTTATAAAATAGGTTTAAAGTATTTTTAAGCAGCTTATTGTGTCCACACAAATCACATTGTTATTAATATCATAACAATAAATCCATATTTTAAATTGCCCGAAATTGACCTTCCCCATATAATATTCATAATTTGTAACTCCAGATTGATATGAAATTGGGGGGCTCCTAAACTCGTCACCTAAAAAATTAGCAAATTTCCACTGAAGATAATCAGGTTCTTCAGATGTTACATTTACTTCAGCTTTACAGGTTATTCCACCTATAATTATTGAAAGTGTAATTAGTAATAGAGGAAATTCAAATTCATCAAATAAATAACCGGTTCCTATTGCTGGTTTTAAGATTTCAACAGTACAACCATTTGTGCTAGAACATCCTTCCTCTTCAAGAGTATCACTCAATATTTTTGTATTTGGTGAGGTAATTGAAATTGCTGGAGTAGCTATAAGTGTAAGGCTAATGAATGTAACAAGAATAAGTTTCAACACTAGTCTATTTTGTTTGAATGGACTATTAGCACCGATAGTCATCCTTTGCTAGCCTCCGCTATTATATATATAATAACTAACTATGATTTAAACTTTTTTCTATTTATATAATTAATTAATAAATAATTTATTCTTCTTTGTTATTAATAGTTTAAAATTAATGGCTTATACTCAGATTACATTACCAAATATCAAAAAATATATATACTAAACATCTGTTAATTTTTAAATATAAAAATAATTATAAAAAATTTCAAATGGGGTAAGAATTATATGAAAAAAATAATCGTACCAATGTTTTTAATAGGAATGTTACTTGTGTCTTATGGTATGTCTATAAGTTCAATAAAAGGTGAATATGTAACTAATGAATACATACCTATAAAATTAGATGGTTGTCCCAATAATGTAACAGTTCAAGAGGCATGGGATTTATTGACAGATATTGGAAATGGCATTCAGATACCTGTTGATGTTAGAACTGAGGGTGAATGGAATTTAGGATACATAGATACTCCATGGCCAGAATGTCCAATATGGTATACCATGGAACTCTTTGGTAATGAAACTGGACTGCAGGAATTTTTGGAAAATTATGATGGCCAGGATATCCTTCTTTACTGTGGGAATAGTCATCGAAGTTATGCGGTGTCCCTTATTTTGTGTGATGCTGGTTTTACAGGGACAGTCTACAATATGAAGGGTGGGATATCTGCTTGGAAAGGGGCAGGGTATCCAATAAGAAATAATACGAAACCAGATGCACCAACAATAGATGGACCAACGACTGTAAAAGTAAAACAACAAATTGACTACACATTTTCTGCAATAGATGCTGAAAACGATGTTATATATTACTGGATTAATTGGTCTGGCAAAGGTAATAGTGTTATATGGCAAGGTCCTTACGCATCAGGAGAAAATGTAACGTTTAATCATACTTTTCAGAAAAAAGGAAAATATATTATCAAAGCAAAAGTAAAAGACTTTTATGATTATGAAAGTGATTGGATGGAATATGAAGTAACCGTCCCAAGAACTAAAGTAGTTGATTTTAATTTAGAGTGGCTTTGTGAACGGTTCCCTCATATATTCCCATTCTTTCGATATCTAATGGGACTATAAAAAAACATTTTCTCCTGTTAAAATTCTAATTTTACGCTAGGAGGGAGATTTTGACACGTGTTTGTTAACACACTAATAATTGAGCCCGCCGAGTGTTAAGGAGAGCAACAGGAGGGAATTGTTTAAATTGTTTACAGGAGAAGCATCAATCTAACCTGGGGACATTTTTGTTCTTTTCACTTTAAACTTTTCTTCTTTCTTTCTATAAAAATCAGAATATTTTAAAAAATCAACTTTGTATTTAACTTAATAATATTTCCAAAATATAACCGAAACTATTATATTTAGGAAAATACATTAAGTATTAATATGTTTAAATCAATGTCAGGATTAGAACAAAAACTTTACTTTTACCTTGGAGAAAAAGATAGACGAGTATTTACAATAGAAGATATCGTTCACATTTTAAATATCTCCTATGCGCATGCTCGAAACATTGCATCAAACATGGTTAAAAAAAACGTTATGGAAAGAATAAAACCAGGACTATTTGTTCGTATACCAGAATCTGTCATATTAGATAAACAACAATATACAGAAGATGCAATACTTATCGCAGCAAAAGCAACTAAAGAATCATTTCTCTCTTATTATACAGCTCTTACAATTCATGGCCTTTCAGAACGATATACAACACAAATATATGCCACTACAACAACACATCAACGAAAAATAAATTACCATAACATAACCATCAATTACATACAAACAATATCAAAAAATTACTTTGGAACTACCATCATAAAATATTCCAATGACAATATTCGAATATCTAACGTAGAGCGAACGATAATAGATGTAATCAACAAACCAAGGTATGCTGGAGGATGGACTGAAACAATAAATTGTCTTAAAAATATTGACGAGATCGACTATAAAAAATTAATAATATATCTAAAAAAATATAACAATAAAACAACAACAAGAAAAATAGGATATATTCTTGATAATCTTAATAATTTTTCACCATCAAAAAATATATTAAAACAAATTAAAAACCTATCAGGTTCAAATGAACTATATTTTGATACAACAAAAAAAGGGATATATAATTCAACTTGGAATCTAATAATTCCAAAGAGCATTACGGAGATTCTTCATGCTTACTAAAAAACAATTTGAACAAATTCAAAAAACAACAGGATTCAACCTCGATCTTTTAGAAAAAGTATACCATCTTACAAGAACACTAAATAAAATACAAGAACATACGAAACTTAAAGAAAATCTAATAATCAAAGGTGGGACAGCATTAAACTTTATATTTTTTCCAGTTTCTCGACTTTCAATAGATCTTGATTTTGATTATATTGGAGAAATATCCAAAGAAAAAATGGTAAAACAAAGGAAATATATTGAAAAATATATAAAGGAAATTTCATCACAATTAGACTATACATTAAAAGATAGAGGGTCATCATATATAATCTTAAGACAAAGTCTTCAATACATAACTATTAGAAACACAAAAGATCATGTCAAAATAGAAATAAATCATTTAGATAGAATTCCTCTCGGAAATATAGTATATAAAAAATTTCCATTAATATTTCCAGATATCAAACCATTTTCAATAAAAACATATTCACTTGAAGAACTCACAGCACAAAAATCATTAGCATGTCTTAATAGATCAGAACCAAGAGACCTATATGATCTGTATATTTTATCAAAACAAAAAATATCAATAGAACAAATCCAAAAATTTGCGACCATATATTTCTGCATGTCATCAGACAACATTAAACCAGATATATCAAAAATAAAAGATTTTGATCTTGATAAAATTCAGCAAGAACTACAACAATTCATTAGAAATAGTGAAAAACTAAACTCAATCAAAATTAGGGCTGAAGCATCGATATTTTTAGAAAAAATTGTAAACTTCAATAAAAACCAACGAAAATTTATTGAAACTTTTTATAAAGAAAAGAAAATAAACCCTGATTTGATTGATATTGATAGAACAAAATTAATACAGCATCCTGCTCTTTTACATAAAATAAATGAATAAAAACAATCTAACAATTGTTCTATAAGAAATCTCAAGAGGTCCGAGGTCCGCCGAGAGCACAACAGATTAGCAAGAGAAAAACCAGGTAAAACGTTATAATTTTTTTTATAGTCTTAGATTATAAGAATGTAAATTTCTTTTTAAGAATGATTAAAAATCATGAAAATATATATTTTGTTTCTGGTGATAAAGGATTCGTTTAAGAGAAAAATAAAAGAATATCTAAAATTTAAGATATTAAAACTAGAGAGTTTATTAAGATTGTTAAATCGTTAAAGTGATGAACACCTATACTTCCATCGTTTCACACGGTTTATATAACAATACATCTCATTAACATTTTACTCCTGCAGATATTTAAACTTTGGCAAAAACACTTTAAATATGCTCATAATGTCAAATGAGATCTCATAAAGATATGTATTTGAATAATGTATATGATAACGGGAGAAATAAATGACAAAATTGAATCTTTGTGAAAAAGATATTCAGAATTGGGTTGATACTAGGAGTTATGAGCGTGGCTATCGATATTTTAAGAACGATGTCATCATAGATGCTAAACGCCAAGGAATGACTCTCAAAGCATATTGTCAAGGTTCAAATATTCAACCTTATAGGCTAAGTGTATCTTTTGGTCAAGAAGGGATTTTCGAGGCTTATTGCTCTTGTCCGATAGGACGCGGTGGCCACTGTAAACACATTGCTGCTTTGCTTTTAACGTATTTGAACTCTCCAAGCAAATTTAGGGAAGTCGAAGAAATTGATGCCCTCCTTGAGAAACGAAATAAGGAAGATCTTATTATATTAATCAAGCAAATGGTTAATCGCAAACCTGAATTGGAGAGTATGATAGAAACTGTTTTACCGTCGGAGATTAAAAATCATGCTTCTATAGATCCTGAGTCTTATCGACGGCAGGCTGCATCTGCCTTCAACCGATCTAATTATGGATGGTTTGATGAAAGAGCAATTGCTGACGAATTGAACTCCATTATCAAACTTGGAAAAGACTTTGCAAATCTAAAGGATTATGCTAACGCGGCAATAGTTTATAGAGAGGTATCTCAAGAGGTGATATCCAATTACGAAATGTTCTCTGATGAAGAAGGCGAGTTAGGTTATGTAGTGAACAAATGCGTTGAAGGGTTAGGACATTGTTTATCAAATGTAAAGAATGATACATCAACTAGAGAAAGAATTCTGCATGCACTTTTTGAGATTTATCGCTTTGATATTGATTTTGGAGGGATTTGTCTAGGAGATGATGTGCCGGATATCATTCTAGAAAATGCTACTTTTGAAGAACGAAATAATATTGCCAATTTAGTTAGAAATGCCATGTCATCAAGGAAGGGAGATAGCTGGAGTGACAATTGGCATCGTCAAGTCTATGGCGGTTTCCTTTTGGATCTAGAAAAGGAAATATTGGACAATGAAGAATATCTTAAAATCTGCCGAGAGACAGGTCGAGTCGGAGATTTAGTATCCAAACTTTTAACTTTGAAACAAGAAGAAGAAGCAATTGCTGAAGCGGAAAAAGCAAGTGATTATGAACTGGTTCATATTGCCGACATCTTTGTATCAAATGGAAAAGGTGAGATAGGTGTACAAATACTAATTGATCGTTCTAAAGATTCCAATGATAGCCGTATCCTAGATTGGTTGAAAAATCGATATAAGAAGCAAGGTGACATATCCACAGCGTTATCTTTCTCCCTAAGATGTTTTCAATTGCAAAAAAACCTTTCCAGTTATCAGGAGATTCGTAATCTTGCACAGAAAATTGACAAATGGGAAGATTTGAAGAATCAGCTGTTGACTGAATTGACCAACCAGAAAAACTACAATTTGCTTACAGAAATTTATTTGGATGAAGATGAGATAGACCAGGCATTAGAAACTCAAAGATTCAGCCAAGATTATATCTGGGGTTCTCATCTAAAGGTTAAGGTAGCGCAAGCAGCTGAAAAAACACGGCCATATGCTGCTATTAATATTTATCATCAGTTAGCAGAATCATTGATTAGCGCTCGAGGGCGGAACAACTACCAGCAAGCTTGCACATATCTTTCCCGAACACGTAAGATATACAAGAGCATTGATCAGGTGGAGAAATGGACTCAATATATTGAAAATCTGCGTAAGCAGAATTGTAACCTGCCTGCTTTGATGGATGAACTCTTCAAAGCAAAGATTTAAAATTTTATTAGAAAATTAATAAGTAGTGCGAAATCCAAATATGAAAGATCCTGTAGATCCAAGTAACCTCAAAATGGCGATACCCTTGGTAAAATCTCTCTTAATAATTACTGATGGGCCCGTCGAGACCTCAGTTTTACCAACTGGAGTAATTCCATTCGTAAATTTTAGGTTTTAAGGTGGTTTCGAATTTCTGTTCAACTCACTAAAA
>SMTZ1_10008776_pt1 | contig 10093 bp, 10 predicted proteins | sample DeeMarSWOR136_30_FD_25667 | JGI IMG/M metagenome (IMG submission 25667)
TTTATCCGACTTAAAATCGATGCCCCAATTAATTGTCGTTACTCATGATCCTACATTCGCAAATGCAGCAGAATATATCCTAAGCGTAGAAAAAACAAGTAAAGGATCATCAATACATATAGAGTCTTAATATTACAAATGTTATTCTCCGAAAATTAAAACATTAACAGTTCTTGTTCTTGGGGGATCGAAATCTGCTAAAAAAACGTGTTCCCACGTACCTAAACCTAATTTCTTATCAACTAATGGGATGACTCTGCTGTTTCCGACTATTACAGCTTTAATATGGCTATGAGCATTATCATCAATTCTATCGTGTTTATATCCTGCTGACTTTGTTACTATTTTCGTAAGCGTTTCTCTTATATCTTCAACCAGTCCTTTTTCATTCTCATTAATAATCACGGAAGCTGTAGTATGTGGCGTATAAACAACAGCTAGGCCATTTTTAACTCTTGATTTTGAAACTATCTCCCCCACAATTGTTGTAACATCTATTATTTCCCCTTTTGTTGTTTTAACATGAAAACTCTTAAAATAAAACATTTTTATCCCCTATTTAATGAAATTATTCCCCTAGAAATAACCGCTTGGCTAAAAACTCTGGAAGATCTTTCTCAATTATTGCCCTTGCTGCAGCCTGAATATCGTAATCAACTCGCACTATGTCAATTTTAGCTTTAAGATCTTCTTCTATGTCGATTAAAGCAAAACTTGCCCTAGGATCAAAATCCCTTGGTTGCCCAACAGCACCAGGATTTAAAATAATTCCATACTCACACTGCCATACGTATGGAATATGTGTATGCCCTATCAGTATAAAATCTGATTCCATCTGTGCAAGGTATAGTTCGAGACGTCTTGGAGGACTTTCGCTAGGAAAAATATATTCATCTGGGTCAAGGGGTGAACCATGAGCTACTGTAAAATTTATCCCTCCCATCTCTACTTCTACCCTGACATAGGGTAATGATTCCAACCATTTAAATGACTCTTTTGTTAGAACTTTTTCAGTCCATAAAAGTGCTTCAGTGGCTATAGGATTAAAACCATAATAGTTAGACGTTATTATACCACGATCGTGATTTCCTTGGATAGATTCTACGGTAATATTTTCAATCATTTCAATACATTCATTGGGGTATGCCCCATATCCTATAATATCCCCACAACATAATACTCCATCCACTTTCGCTTTTCTCATCTCCGCTAAAACAGCACAAAGAGCATGAATATTAGAATGAACATCGCTTATAACCGCTATCCTCAAAATAAGCTTTCCACCTGATCAAAGAAATTTTTTTATTATAACTACATCAATAATTATGTTTAAAAGTTCTCCAAGATAATTTATTTGATGGAGGCTTTATTACTTGAAAATATTACTAATTCATGCGGACTCTTTCGAATTTGAACCAAAAAAACGGGCTATAAAAGCTGCAGAAACCGTAGAAAAAGGCGTTAAAAAATTCGATGATTGTTTAGTCGTCTTTTCTGCAGTAGAACAAGAGGATAAAATAAACATTGAAAAAATTACCGAAAAAGCAGCAAAAGAAATTAAAGACGTAGCAGAACAATTAAAAGAAAATACAATAATTATTTACCCTTGGGTCCATTTAACTGATAATCCTTCAAAACCCGATACAGCATTAAATGTGCTTCGTGAAACTGAAAAAATCCTTCAAAACCTAGGATTATCAGTATATAGGGCTCCCTTTGGTTGGTATAAAGCCTTCAATATAGCTTGTAAAGGTCATCCTCTTTCAGAATTAAGTAGACATATAATCTCCGGAGAGGTAGAAAAAGAAACTGTTTCCTCAGAAGGTTTAGATATCACTGATGTTATCACTAAAGAAGAGGATATTACTGCCCTCAAAGCAGAGGAAGAAACAAAATCCGTTTTTTATATTCTAAAACCTGAAGGTGCCCTTATACCAGCAGAAAAGTTCGATTTCACAGGCTATGAAAATCTCCAAAAGTTTGCCCATTATGAGATGGCTAAAAAACGTGTTTCAGAAACACCTCCTCCCCATGCCTATCTAATGAGAAAGTTAGAGTTAGTTGATTATGCTCCTGGAAGTGACGCAGGAAACTTAAGATGGTTACCAAAAGGATTCATCGTCAAAGATCTCCTTGAAGCCTTCATTACAAAAAAATCTTATGAATACGGTGCTATGCCTGTAGAGACTCCTGAAATGTATGACTATCATCATCCTGCCCTTGAAAACTATTTAAAACGATTCCCTGCAAGGCAATACGTTGTTAAAAGCGGCACAAAAAGGTATTTTCTACGTTTTTCTGCATGTTTTGGGCAATTTTTGATAAAGCATGATTCAACAATCAGCTACAAAAACCTTCCACTTAAAATGTTTGAGTTAACCCGATATGCTTTCAGACGTGAACAGAGGGGAGAACTTGCAGCCTTAAGGCGTTTAAGAGCATTCACTATGCCTGATATGCATACGATTAGTAAAGATTTGAATGAAGCGAAAAAAGTGTTCACTGAACAGTTTAATCTTTCAAAAGAAATAATGCAAGCTTTAGACGTTGAGCCTAAACTGGAAATTGCGTTCCGGGTAGTCGAAGATTTTTGGGTAGAAAATAAAGATTGGATAATAGATATGATAAAACAAACAGGAAAACCCGCTTTAATTGAGATGTTCAAACAAAGATATGCTTACTTTATAACAAAAATGGAGTTCAACTTCGTAGATTCACAAGACAAAGCAGCAGCTCTTGCGACAGTCCAAATAGACGTAGAAAACGCTCACCGCTTCGACATAACCTTTATCGATCGAGATGGGAAAGAAAAAACCCCCCTACTCCTCCACTGTTCTATAAGCGGAGCTATTGAAAGATGTCTTTATGCTATGTTAGAAAAAGCACATATGGAACAAGAAAAAGGAAATGTTCCTGAACTACCTTTTTGGGTATCTCCAATCCAAGTACGAATTATCCCCGTAAGTGAACGATACACCAAAGAATGCATAGAACTTGCATACAAATTAAACAAGCTTTTTATCCGCACCGACATGGATGATAGAGAACTAACTGTAGGAAAAAAGATAAGAGACGCAGAAATAAACTGGATCCCCCTCATTGTAGTTATAGGTGAAAAAGAAATAGAAAACGACATCCTCTCTGTAAGAATCCGCAAAGAAAGAAAAGAGCAAAAAATGGCTTTAGACCAATTAATAGAATTCGTAGAAAAATATAGAGAAAACAAACCCAAAATATTTCTCCCATACCCAAAAGAGGTATCCAAACAACCCATATGGATCCCTATGACCTAAAAACAATTTCTTATTTATAAAAATTTTAGCTCCCTCCCTTTCTCCCTTTCTCCCTTTCACCTCCCATTATAATTATTACAGAAGCTCTTTCAGCTTTTGCATAATAATCTGAAGAGCTTCTTTTCTTATCTTAGACGATAAAATCCCTCTTCTTTCAAGAACATTTAATAAAAATTCTTTAGTATAGGTTTTTTTTTCATTATCCGCAGCCCAACTAGAATAGGCTAAAGATAAAACTATAGGCTCGCTTTCAATCAATTCTTCAACGATTTTTGAAGCAACCTCTATTGAATCATCCTTCTCATCAATTATGATAAATTCACAAAACCTATCCCCTAATCCCCAGCATTTCTCCTCAATAACCTTTATTTTCTTACCTAAAGCTTCAGATAAGAAACCAGCTAGAAGTCCTGCTTCAAAATAACAAAGAGAAGCCCCCACTTTAGGCATGCCAGCACAAGCTACACAATCAGAAATCTCAAGCTTTAAATTATCAATATCAAAATCGACCATCCCTATCTTAGCACGCTCTGTCATAACCTGAAATATACTAAGAGCAAACAAAATATCTGTATCTCCTTGAAAATATAAATTTTTACCAATTCGAGAACCTAAACTTTCACCTTTATGATAAATATTTAATCTCAGATTAGGTTTCTCTAACAAATTTTCAATAAACATCAATCTATGAGATGCATAAATCACAGGATATTCCCCAATTTTTTCCTTCACGTTTCTACATAAAAACTAATTTCTATACACTTTTCCTTCCTTTTTGCCAATCCCGTAAAATTATCCCTTTTCCGAATATCCTATTAAATAAATATATTGTTAATCATATTTAAATTTACAACCGTAAAATTTAATTAGCCAATTTTTTTAACTTGCAACACCAAAGTAAAACCTAAAAAGACATTTTTTAACTTACTACACCTCTTTACCTCTTATACTGTTCAATTACTCGCATTTTAAAAATATAAAATCGGAAATCCATTTTCCTAAAAAATGAAGGAAGAGAAATGCAGAAAGAAAAAGATGTAGAAGTAAAATATAAAAAACGGCACATTTTCTGGATAATTATTATCGGCCTTATCCTACACTTATCTTTAATATTTTTCGACCGTATGTATCCCAATCATCCCTTAGAAGCTGAACGAGCCCAAGATGTGGATGTTTACACCGAACGATCTAGAACAATATTAGAAGGTGATGTTCTTTATCGCGATGTCTATACGGAAGTTCCCCCAGGTATATGTTATCTCCTCCTCCCCCCTTATATTTTAGGTAACAGCCTGACTGTTTACATGCTCTACTTCACACTTTTTAACATTATTTCTGCCTTATTTTTGTATAACTTTCCCTTGAGTGAAAATAAAATACTGGAATTTCGTGCTGCAATTCTTTTTATAACAAATCCTATAACCCTTTTAGCTGCTACAATAAAATGCACAGATGAATCGATTTGTGTCCTATTTTTCCTCATACCAATCTATTTTCTTCTTAAGTCAAACATTAATTTAGCCTCTTTATCTTCAGGTTTAGGCGTGATTATAAAATGGATTCCTGGTATTTTTTTCCCTATATGCCTATATAAAGCGAAAAAAAATAAAGAACGAATCCAAGCTTCTTTCCTTTTTATAATCGTAATTATAGTGGGATTTTTACCCTTTTATTTTCTTGCTCCTGAAGATTTTTGGGGGCCCTTCGATCGTTATGTGGGCACTCAAAAAACAGAAGGAGACAGCTTATTAAACATCTTAAGCCTTGCTTTCAGCTTTTCAATACATCCATTAATAAGAAAAAGTGTTTTTCTAATCTTAATCGCTGCATATATTTACACTTATAAAAAAAATCTAAATTCTTTAGCTACAAGCACTATCATAACCATCGCATTTTTAGCATCATTTACCAAACTGCAATATGAATATTTCATATACCTCTTTGGTCCCCTCTCCTTTTTCATCCACAACCATCGAGATAAATCAATGTTTTATGCGGTAACCTTCACAATTTATGCTGCCCATGAACTCAAATATTCTTACGCTTATTTTGCACTAATATTCTCCATTCTAACAATTCTACTCCTCATATCTTTTACAGTAAAACTATCCACTCCCAACTCTCTTAAATCAACAAAATCTCAATAGATAACTTTATCAAGATAAATCATTAAAATATAACTTTATCAAGACCCGTCTTCAAAATATGACTTTTTTACTCAGGTTGAACTTTCAATGAAAAAAGATCGTCTACAACTAATATTAGCTCTATTGGTTTCAGTTGGTCTAATATCCTTCCTATTTTGGTATATTGGAGTACGGAGTACCTTCCATGAAGTTTCACAAATTAACCCTTTATACCTTCTTCTTGCTTTAGCTTTAACCCCTCTCTCTTTCACTCTACGTACTTTTCGTTGGAAATTAATCGTTGAAAGCTGTAATGACACCGAAACGCTTATTCCGTTTCCCAATTTTCTTCGCCTAAACCTCTATGGCGTCTATGGAGGAGTAATCACTCCAGCAAAAATAGGTGATGTACTCCGAGCTGTATATCTCTCGAAAGAAAAATCAAGGGTAAGTTTAGGTGTAAGCATTTTTTCTGTCGTATTTGATAGACTTTTAGATATCTTAGCATTAATTTGTATAGCTGTTTTTTCCCTAATGCTTATATCAGTTAATTTGGATTCAGTCGTGCTTTTAATAGTGTTTTTATTCGCGCTATTTGTAGTTGGCGGAGTTTTATTTTTAATGTCTGAAAGATTTAGCAGACCTATTTGGGAAAAAATAATAGATATTACCTGTAAAAAAATCTCTATCTTAAATCAATCCCGAAAAGGACTTAATGCATCTATCGACGATTTTTATAAAGCGGTAGGAAGGATCCGAAAAAATACTAAAACTCTTATTTTAACTTTTTCAATCGCCTTCATTACTTGGACAATATTTTATATACAAGCATATTTACTTCTTCGAGGTCTTAATGTAGACAATGTCCCCTTCTTTGTCATCGTTTTTGCTTTTGCTTTAGGTTCCTTAGCAGTTCTTATCCCTATAACTTTTGGTGGTTTAGGTACAAGGGATGCTACAGTATTACTTATACTGTCCCAGTTTGACGTAAGCGGAGAATCTTCCCTTGTTGCTTCAATAACCCTTGCATTAATCGCGATATGGGTTTTAGCTATTATAGGTGGCATATTGCTAGGATTGCGTCTAAAAGTTCCGCATGAAAAGGAGATAGAAAAAGAAGATATCACAGATCTTTCTTTGTCCAATTAAAAGCAAAAACTTCTAAAAATTTCCTTAAGACCGTAAACTACTTTTATCAGTTTTACTATTTTTTTTAACTAAATTTTTTTAAAAACAATTTTTAAATAGTTAATAGTATTAAAATGCTTGCGGTGAAAAATTTGAATTCAAAGCGAATTTTTATCGCTTTTTCAGAGCTTTTTGGTCTTATTCTCGTATTATTTGGTTTAAAAGTTTTATTAGAAGTTCAAAATTCAGAGGAGAAAACCGTACTTTCAGAATTTGTCCCTAATGTGGAAAACAATGAACTATTAATTTTTGCAGCAGGCGTTATTGGTTCTGGCATTTTATTAATAGTACTTTCATTCACTGCATGGAAGTTCTTAAATCAACAGAACTATTACGTGGAGTTTACAACATGGAGTTCCGCAGTTTTAAGCTTTTTTTTGGGTTTAAACGTATTATTACTCGGTATTTTAGTATTCTTATGGGATGCTGACACAATAAACTCTGAATGGCTAGAGAACTATTTTATAAAAACCATAGAAGATATTTCCTTCTTTACTATCCAAAGCATTTCAATCCTCATGCTGTTTTTTGGTGGGGCATTAATCATCTTGGGAAAGAACCTTTTAAATAAGGACAAAACAGTATTTCCACCAATCATAATAAGCCTTGAGATCGCGTTCCTAATCTTTGCAATCATTTTTGAAATCATTTAACTATTCTAAAGTTGTATGAGTTTAAAATATTGGAACAATCACTTTTCCTCTAGATTCAATGTGAAAACTTTTAAAGTCTTTTAAAATTTAAAATTTTTTAAAAAAAGTTTTTAGTTTGCTTAAATGTTAATAATCCTTAACTTTTCCTGCATTTATTAAGAGATAAACTATTAAAAAATAATAATATAATTATAAAAACCGCATTAAATATTAGTTTTTTTGGTGATCGTTTTGACGCGTTTAGCCTGCGAGATCGTTGTTAAATATTTTTTACCTGCTATTAGAATAGTGACTACTAAAGAGCTGTTTACAAAATACGGTAAAACACAAGTAGAGATCGCAAAACAATTAGATGTAACACAAGCAGCTGTATCGAAATGGCTAAATGATAAGGTTGATAAAAAAGTGCTTGAACTAACTAATGATAAGCAAATTAAAGTTGCAGGGATAAAAATCGCAGAAAAAATCGTTAAAGAAAACGCTTCTGAAGAAGTATTGCACATTATCTGTGATACCTGCAACGCTTTAAGACATCCTATCATTTGCAACTTACACAAAGAACTTTTCGGTTCCGAATCATCATGTACCTTGTGCATAAGAGAAAATATTTAGCCCGTATTTTAAATTGAGGCTGACCATTATGTTTTCCTCAAATATTGTGGAAGTTTTTAAAAAAGAAAATCGGAAAGACTTTGAAAAAGCTGAAAAAAAACTTTCAAAATTCTATCAAGAATTTGAACACTTACTTTTTGATCTCAACGAAGTTTGTAACGATCTTCAAAACGTTGCAGAAGAAGAACTATCTAAAGGGATGGAAGCTTTATCAAAATCCCGCATTAAAGGACATGCTCAAGCTGTCAAAATGGTGAACATACTCTCAAAAGAAGTTTCTAACTCTATTTCTAAACTAAAAGTTCCTGATGATCACAAAGCGATCACTTTAAAATCTTTAATAGAAGAAATAGGCATCGTTTACAGTCATGTAATCCCGATTTGTGCTCATTATATCCAAAGAATTAAACCTCATTTTTATTTCAAACTAAGAAAACTAGCAGGAGATCTGGATAAACTTTCAAAAATGCAAGTAAAAGCCCTAAAACTATTAGAAAATGACCTTTTAATACTTAAAGAGGTCGAAGAAATAGAAAATAAAACAAAAGAATTAGATAGTTTAAATGAGGAAATAAAAACTTTTTCTCCTCGTATTTCTAATATTGAAAACCAGATAGCAGAAACAGAAAGTGAAATAAACAAACTAAAAGAAGAATTAGAATCCATTTCCAAAGAAGAAATTTTAGCTGAGCTGAAACAGCTTGAAATCGAAGAAAAACAGCTCAAAACCTTTGTTTTTCAAAAACTAAGCAAATTGAAAAAAACATTGAAAAAGTTGTTAAATGAAGCAAAAGGAGGCTCCATAGCAGTTCCTCGAAATATAGTTGCTATAGCGGAAAACTATCTTGAAGATCCCGTTAAAGCCTTTTCAACCGAAGAACAAGATTATCCAAAGTTAAAAAGCCTTTTAACTACTATCGAAGAACTTATTTTGGCTAAAAGATTAAAATTAGACAAAAAACTTTTATCCAAAACAAAAACCTTCATACGAACCTTACCCAAAAACAAAAAAGTCATTAAAGCTAATACTACTTTTTTAGCCCTAATTAAACGAAAAGAAAAAATCAAAGAAGAAAAAAGATACTCAGAACTATTTGAAGAAAGCGAAAAAATCGAAAAAGCTATCATAGAAACAGAGGAAAATCTTAACGCTTTAAATGAACGTTTAAAAGTAGAAAAAGAACGGGAAAAAGAAGCCAAATTAAAAGTCTTAAAAATAAAAAAAGAACTAGAAACTAAATTCAACGAAAAAGGAATAGAAATCGACATAAACTAAAAACATTTCAATAAGACGAAAAACTGAGGATCTTCATTGAGAAAGCCTAAGAAAAAACGGAAAAAGCTTAATCTTGACGAAATAATTTCCTTTGCACTTTATGCAGACAATTCAGAATTATACTCAGTAATCTATCGAGATTTTGATACACTAGTCGAAACAAGTCTAGAAGATTTCCTTGAAAAAAACGAAATACCACGACATCGAATAGTATTAGTTAAAAAGAAAGACAAAATTTTATACGTGAAACATAACTGTTGCCCAAAATGCGGAAGCTCCCTAAAAAAAGAAAATAACGAAAAAATATGCATTAACTGCGGATATCTAATCCACCTAACATGAAAAACGGTATTCCTAAGATATCCTCACTAAAAAATCTACATGTTTTTCATGATTTCTGTAAGACTCATAATAAAGTTCCATGACTCATTAAAAAGCGCTTTAAAATCCTCTTTTAAAAGATGCTTTAAAGCGGGCATATGGCTAAGTTCGAGTATTGAAACAGCACGATTAAGACGATTAGGCAAATCATTTTTTACAAGTTCTGGAATATGTTTTTCAAGGGTTGATAAAGCAGACGCCCACTCCCTATACTCCCCAAAATTTTCTCGAACTTCATTTTTTATACTTTTGCTTAAAGGGGAATCATATTTTACAAGATGACAAAAACTGTCTGCAGCAACGATCATTGCTAAAACTGCTTGTCTTATCGAAGCAGCCTTATGAAATATGTTTGAAGCTTGAACATAACTTTCCCTACTTCGAAACAACATTTCTATAGCTTCATCAAACGCTTCATCCACTTGCAAACCCAATTTTAATCCCTTAAAAATCCTAATATCCTAATATCTTAATAATATTTCCTACAAATACTATTAAAAAAAGATATTAAGCCTGTTTGCAATAAACACCCTAGTTCTTATATTAGGCTAATTTATAAAAATA
>SMTZ1_10008777_pt1 | contig 10092 bp, 6 predicted proteins | sample DeeMarSWOR136_30_FD_25667 | JGI IMG/M metagenome (IMG submission 25667)
AGTAAATCATTCTGAAAGGGTTGAAGATCTCAGTTTTTGTGTTGAACCTGTCTTCAAAATGGCTGGCCAAGTTTTGAAGTTTTGATAGGCCTCCACTGAGGAAGATGTGATCGACCTTCTTCCCAGTCTTTTCTCCAGCTTCATAGAAAGAGAAAGTCTTTTCAATTTCTTCAAGGATATTCTTGATATTCATATCCAGGACAGATTGGAATTGATCGGCCTCTACTTTTTTCACTGGGAGTCCCTTGAGCAATTTTTCCGCTTCATCAAATCCTATATTGAGGTCTTTGCTCATGTTTTCTGTCAGGATGGAACCTCCGAATGAAAGGTCTCTGAAAAGTTGTGGGATTCCCTTTTCAGTGATGAGGATGTTCGTGTTGTCTGCACCAAGGTTAATGATAGCGATCGTTTTTTCTCTGTATATCTCGGGGTAATTCACTTCGAACGAATTCTGGAGTGCAAAGACATCCACCTCAATAGCCTCAATGTTCTTGTTGGCCTGCGAAACGACACTGCTGTAGTTTTCGATTTTATCTTTTTTTGCGGCGACTAGAAGGATGTCGAGGCTTTTGTCCTCAGTGTCTTCAGATGACCTCAGGATTGCATAATCAACGTTCGTTTCTTCGTAGGGATAAGGGATGTTGTGCTTGGCTTCCCAGATGATGGATTCTGCGAGTTCCTCTGTTTCCATTGAGGGGAGGGATATTTTCTTGATTATAACGGAATTTCCTGAAACAGAGATGACGACGTTCTTGTTGGAGATTTTGTTTTCATCAAAGATCATCTTAATTGTTTCAGCAACAGAAGAGGTGTCTATGATCGCCCCTTCGACGATCGCATCATGGGGAAGGAGTTCGTACCCGATTTTCTTGACTTCGTAGAGCCTTTCTGCGCCTTTTTTCTTTGATTTGAGTTCGACTGCTTTGATAGAAGAAGAACCGATATCCAACCCTACAAATTGTTTTTCTTGAGCGAATCCAAACATTTTACTTTCCTCTTTATATTAAATTCGTTTTTTGGGTTGTACGATATTTTGCCTTTAGTCTTTTTTCTACATCTGGGGGGACAAGGCCTTCAAGACGGCCGCCGAGCATGCAGACTTCCTTGACCATTTTTGAGCTGAGGAAGGAATAGTTGACGTTCGGCATCATAAAAAATGTCTCGATTTCAGGGTCAAGCTTTCTGTTCATTAATGCCATTTGAAATTCATACTCAAAGTCAGAGATTGCTCGCAGGCCTCTGATGATCATTTTAGCATTATTTTCTCTTGCAAATTCAACAAGGAGCCCGTGGAAAGATTTCACTTCGATGTTTTCTTGACCAGCGAAAAGATCTTTGATCATGTCTATCCTTTCTTTAGTCGAGAAAAGAGACTCTTTTTTGGGATTTTCCAGAATTGCGATGAGTATGTGGTCGAAAATTTCCATTCCCCTATGGATGATATCTACATGTCCGTTGGTGATCGGGTCGAAGGATCCGGGATAGACAGCTTTGTTCTCCATTGTTTGCTGTTTTGTTTTTCTTACTACCAGAAATAATTAAGTTTGTCAATAATAATAAATTTATTGCATCGGTAATTGTATTTGAGTGTGGAATCCCCGCTTCCAACATCACCTTAGAGTCTATAGAGGTTGAGAAAAACGTCAATCACCGCAAGAGGGGATATGCAGGGTGATATTTTGCTGTTTTTATCACCCCCTTTCACCTCAAGAACGCTGAGGATAGATCTATTTTTTCAAGGGATAATACGCTCTTCTCAATTCAGCAAAGATTATGGACTTTCCGATAAAAAGAAAATCGCTTCAGCACGAATCCGTCCTTTACTCAATGTGCTTCCCTGATTTATACTTTATCCAGAAGGATAGAGAGGTAAGGATAAGATGAAAAAAAGGATTTTCACTTTTGCGTGTATTACTGTTGTATCCATCCCCCTCTTTCTCCTCTGCAAGCAGGAAGATACTTTTACCCTTCTGAGGAAGAGGATGGTCGAAAGACAGCTTGCTGACCGGGATATCACAGATAAAAAGATCCTTGAGATCATGTATGAAGTTCCTCGCCATCTTTTTGTCAGTGCTCGGTATCGAAGCCAGGCCTATCAGGATCATCCCCTGCCTATCGATGAGGGCCAGACCATTTCTCAACCCTATATCGTTGCGTTGATGACACAAAATCTTCACTTAAAGGGGGGAGAGAAGGTGCTTGAAATTGGCACTGGATCGGGTTATCAAGCTGCTGTGCTCGCACACATCACGGATAAGGTCTATTCAGTCGAGATCAGGAAAAATTTGGCGGCCAAAGCGACCGAGACACTTGAACGATTGGACTACCATCGAGTTAAGGTCAAATGGGGCGATGGCTACTTTGGCTGGGAGGAGTTTGCTCCATTTGATGCCATAATCGTAACCTGCGCGGCCAATCATGTTCCCCCTCCTCTTTTAGATCAGCTCAAAGAGGGCGGGAGGCTGATCATCCCTCTTGGGAGTACGCTCTATTTCCAGAATCTAACACTCATTACAAAGACGAAAGAAAAACCTAAGGTGAAGCATATATCAGGTGTTCGCTTTGTTCCCATGGTGGGAGAAGCCGAGAAAAGGAAGTGATATCAGATAGCCACCAGCAGCAATAAGAAGAACCAGGTTGTAGCCTCCCCAAAAAGCAATAAGAAGTGCGAGCACAGAACTGACCACAGAAGAGAAAGCATTCGTTGCCCAAGCCCAGGGGATCAGTGCTTTTTCTTTATTCTCCAGCAGTCGGATTCCTGAGGGAAAGGGTATCCCCATACAGAAGCCGAGAGGAAAGATCGTCAGGATCGCAAGCAGCATTTTAGTAAGGAGTCCGAGGGCCAAGAATTTTTCATCAAGGATAGAGAGCAATAGGGGATATATGGCGATTAGCCCTCCGCAGAGAACAAGACTCTTTTTAAGATTTCTCCTGATGTTCTGGCCCAGTAGCTTTTTTGAACAAAGGCTCCCCAGTCCAGAAGAAAAGAGAAGAGAAAAGATGATAACAGCCATGGAAAACAGGGGATGCTCTAAAAAGAGGATGAACTTCTGGATGAGAGTGATTTCTACAAACATGAATGCCATTCCTATTGCGGCAAAATAGCAAAAAACCTTCGTGAAAATACGTTTTGTGGCCTTTTTTCTCTTTCGAAAGAAAAGAAGGGGTAAGAAAATCAGTAGGAATGCGACTGATGAAGATTGGATGAGGATAACCGGAACCAGAAATTCCCCCTGGATGAAGGGAAGCCAATTCCGATTGACTGCTTCATAAGTCTCTTTGACTTTGCTGAGCTTGAAGAAATTGAAGAAGAAAGGGCTGTTATCGCTGGGGGGTGTGATTCGAAAAAGGTAGTCCTTATAGAACTTTTTTCTTTGCTGAGGGGATAGAAGCTTCAGGGTGATGTCATAGTAGAAGGGCTCATCGAAAACATTGTGGATGTTGACTTCTACGGGTTGAATTCCCGGATAGTAAACGAGGTCGAAAAGGCATTTTTCGGTGAATTCCTTGAGTCTCTGGATTTCGTCCTCAGTAAAGGGAGTTTTCTTGACAAAAACGCTTAGGGTTCCCCAGCTTCTTATGGCTATCAGATGACAGGAGGGATCTCTCTGGCTTCGCTCGAGGGCTTCGATCCAGGTGGCCAGGATCCTTGCTTCCTTCCGGGGAGGAGGGATCATGTTCAGGGTCGTAGCAGCAATCCCCTGAGGGGTCAAGTTTTTCAAGATATCCAGGAATGATTCAATAGTAAGAAGATGGTTTTCGCTGAAACTGTAGATTCCTGTTCCAGCCGGAGCAAAGATTCCCTCAGGGGGGAATACAATAAGATCATATCTGCTTTTCTCCTTTCTTAAAGCGGAGCGGCTGTTGGCCACGACTGAATGCAAATTTTCTCTTCTATACAGATCCCCTGTGAAGGAAGCCAATTCTCTCTTCATAATCCTAATAATGAGGGGATTGCTCTCGATAATCTTGATTTGAGAGGATTTAAAAAAGGATGCCGCGAGGACATCCAATCCTCCTTTAGGTTCGAGGATGAGAACTCGAGGGTTCTCCAGAAGATGATATGGATATGAAGAGGGAAGATAGAAGAGGAATTCAAGCGAATCGTCCATCTGACTTTTGATTTCTGTGACAGCAGTCATTTCGCTCCCATCGATGGTGAGCCCGAGTTGTAGGGGAAGGTTTTTGCTGTAAAGAAGGCTTAAACCCGGAGCAAACCGAACGGAAGCAGATTCGAGGACGTCAATCCGAGAAATGGCGTTCCATCTTGTGAATTGGTGCTGAGCATTGGGAAAGCGCAGAGCTAAGGAAAGGTCTTTGAAAGCAGAAATCCTGATGCTGAGCCAAGGAGGCGCGATCAAAAAAAGCCCGACTGCGGCAGCTCCCATGCACAGCACTGCGGTCTTGAACAAAAATGATCGCTTTTGCCCGAAGAGGAATGCAGCTGTAAGAGCAACAAAAGAGATGATGAGAGCCACTCCCTTATCACCTCGGGGTAAGAATATAAAAATGCTGCCCAGGGTTCCTACGCCTGCTCCAAAGAGGTCTGCGAAATAGATTCGGGTAACGAGCTTTGGCGTTTTGACGATGGCAAACGAGATGGTCATTCCCGCAAAAAAGAAAGGAATACTGAGTAGAATAAAATACAGAAGCAGGAGGAAGACCTGGCTGTTGTCCCATGCCATCTTGTTGAAATCAAAAGGAAGAGAATTAGAAATAAGAAAACTGAGAAACACTGTCAAAGAAAACATAAAAGATGTGAAGGATAGGAACTTGTCACGCTCGACCTGCGGATCGACTCGGAACAGAGTCAAGAATGAACCGCTTGCTCCATAGCCGAGAAAAGCGATGCTGACCACAAGGAATGCAAAGTGATACTGCTGAGAAATAGAAAAATACCTCGTGAGGGATATCTCCAAGCAAAGAGTTGCTGCTGACATGAGGAATATCCCGGCGAGCGTCCTGGAGCTCAGTTTTTCCATCGGTTTTTAAGAGAAAACACGTGAGAAATCATTATATCAATTTGGGTAGTGGGATAAAACAAAAGCAAGTGTATACGCGGGGGTCATGATATTGCTTTTCCAGTTCTCGTGTGTTAATTTTGGGATCATAGAAACATGATTAAGTTCGGTACCTCTGGCTGGCGCGCTGTGATGGGGGAAGAATTCACTTTTCAGAATGTCAGGCTTGTTGTGCAGAGTATTGCTAATCTTCTGAAAAAAAAATTCCCTGATAGACAGATCTCAGTTGTCGTCAACTACGATACCCGTTTTCTTTCCGAGAGGTTTGCCTTCGAGGCCGCCAAAGTTCTCTCCCACAACTCGATTCGAATCTTCCTTTCAGATCGAGATGCTCCTTCCCAGGCTCTTGCCTACCAAGTGATCAAGAGAAAGGCTCATGCTGGTATAAATTTTACTGCCTCTTTCAATCCTCCAGAATACAATGGGCTAAAATTCAACACCGAGACTGGAGCTCCTGCTCTCCCGCAAATCACGGAGGATATCGAGAAAGAGATTAAACTTCTTCGTAAGAAATACTCGGTGCGTTCTTTTTATCCCAAAAAGGAGTTTGTCGAAAAAATAGACCTGCAACAAGATTATCTTTCTTTCATTCAAAATAAGATCGATTTTGAGAGAATACGAAAATCAAAGATGAGGATCGGAGTAGACCTTCTCTACAGCACAAGCCGGGAATACTTGGATGAGATTCTCGAGGAGAATCGCATCCCTGTTGAGGAGATACACGGGTATATCGATCCCTATTTTGGTGGAATCACTCCTTCTTGTACCGAAGAGAATCTAAGGGAGTTGAAGAAACTTGTCCGGGAAAAGGGTTGTCATCTGGGGATCGCAACCGATGCTGACGGCGATCGATTTGGCATCGTGGATGAGAAAGGCAATTTCGTTGTCCAGAATTTGATCCTTTCTCTCTTGCTGGATTATCTGCTTTCGGAGAAAAAGTGGAGGGGAGGAGTGGCTCGGTCTGTTGCGACAACTCATCTTGTGGATAGAATAGCCAGGAGGTATGATCTTCCCCTATACAAGACCCCGGTTGGGTTCAAGTATCTGGCCGATCTTTTCTTAAAGAAGAAAATCATTTTTGGAGGAGAGGAAAGCGCCTGCCTTGTTGTCAAAGATCATCTTCCTGAGAAGGATGGCATTTTTGCAGGACTTCTTGTGGCTGAAATGATGGCTGTTGTGGGGAAAAGCCTATCGGAACAAATAGAGGAGCTTTTCCGGAAGTACGGGAAAAAGGTCAGCAAGCAGATGAATTATTCATATACTCCGGAGAAAGCTATGAGGCTGAGAGCGCTGATAAGAAAGCCTCCAGATAAATTGAATGGCAGAAAAGTTGTGAATGTTGAGACCCTGGACGGAGTCAAGCTCGACTTTGATAACGACGATTGGCTCCTCCTCCGCTTTTCAGGAACTGAACCCATCATCCGCTGTTATGCTGAGGCTAGCACAAAGAGAGAATTGGAGATCCTGATGAAGGCTGGTTTGGAGCTGTTCTCATGACTCCAAAAAAAGAGAGAAACGACGGGTCATTCCGGAGAAAAATTGTGGCTGTAGGCCTTGGGTTCCTCTTCTTTGTTCTTCTCATAGCGTCTTTCTTCGGGAAAAAAGGGCTAATCGAGGTCTACAAAACTCAGAAACAGAAAGAAGCTCTTCTTCAGGAAATCGAGCTGCTTGAAAAGAAAAAAGCCAAGCTGGAAAGAGACATCGAGGAGTTGGAGAGAAATCCTAAGGCTGTCGAGAAGAAAGCTCGCGATAAACTCGGTCTCGTTAAGCCCGACGAAATAGTCATTATCGATAAGAAGGAACAGTAATTCGTTTACTGTGCCGATTTGCCTGGCAATTCACCTCTCAAGTCTGCAAGCGGTGTGGGAAAAAGACCGAACAAGATGAACAAAACGTTGCAGGCCAAAATGAATCATTTGATCGAAGACCTGAATCCTGCCCAGCAAAAGGCTGTGACTCATGGAGAGGGACCGCTCCTCATCATTGCGGGCGCAGGAACCGGGAAGACGAAGGTCATCACCCATCGAATCGCCCACCTCATCTCTAAAAAGCGTGCTAAACCGGAAGAGATACTCGCAGTGACTTTCACCGAAAAAGCCGCAAACGAAATGGAAGAAAGAGTGGATATACTGGTCCCCTACAGCTACTCTTTTGTTGAAATCAGCACATTTAACTCTTTCGGTGAGAGGGTGTTGAGAAATTACGGGCTTGAGATGGACCGTCCTCCGGATTTCACTCTGCTGGATGACGTGGAGCAGGCCATTTTCTTCCGGGAGAATCTGTTCAAGTTCCCTCTCCATTATTATCGACCACTGAGCGCTCCAGTGCGTTTTATCCAGGATTTGCTGGATGCCATAAAAAGGCTCAAACAGGAGGGCATCAATCCCAAGGATTATCTTGATTTCGCAAAAAAGCGAGTTAGGCAGCTCTCTGATGATGCCGATAAGGAGATTGCTCTCAAACATCTTGAGGTGGCCCGTGTTTTTCAGGAGTACCAAAAGCTGCTTCAAATAAAGGGGAAGATCGATTTTGAAGACCAGGTGGTTCTTGTTGTGGACCTCTTCAGGGAGAGGCCGTCTGTCCTGAAGCTTTTCCAGGAGAAATACAAATATATCCTTGTGGACGAGTTTCAGGACACCAACTACATTCAATTCGAGCTTCTCAAGTTGTTAGCTGCCAAGCACAGAAATATCACAGTAGTCGGGGATGATGACCAGAGCATATTTCGCTTTCGAGGGGCGTCTTTGTCGAATATCTACAATTTCCGGGATGTCTATCCTGACCATAAGAAGGTCGTTTTGAACAAAAATTACCGCTCGACGCAGGCTATTCTGGATTCCGCTTATCGCTTGATCCAGCAGAATAATCCCTATCGTCTGGAGGACCGGGAGAAGATCAATAAGGCTCTCGAATCGACGGTGAAGAGTAAGAAGAAGAGCGTACATATGCTCACCTTTGATACGGTATCTCATGAAGCTGATCGAGTGGCGAATGAGATCATTGAGAAGGTCAAACAGGGATACCGCTACAGCGACATCGCCATACTCGTCCGGAGAAATGCTGATGCGGATCCCTTTCTTCGTTCACTGAATATGAAAGAAATCCCTTTTCGCTTTTCTGGAAGTAGGGGTTTGTATTCTCAGGAAGAAGTAAAGATCCTTGTGTCCTTCATACGAGTACTGACCGATTTTGATGACAGCCGAAGTCTTTTTCATCTGGCACTCTCCGAGGTCTACAGAATAGAGCCTTATGCCCTGACAGTGCTTTCCAATCATGCGTACGGAAAGCATCTTCCCCTTCACAAGGTCTTCAAGAAAGTGTATGAGGGAAACAGTCCTGTAAAGATTTCGTCTTCTGCCGCAAAAAAGATCCGAGAGCTCTTTCAGGATTTGCTCGAGTTCATCCAGCTGGCAAGCACCCAGGATGCAGGACGAATTCTCTACGTTTTTCTTGAGAAGACAGGGTATCTGAGATCCCTCGTGAAAGAGGGGAGTCCCCAGGCTGAGATGAAGATCAAGAACATTCGCATCTTTTTCGAAAAAGTCAGGAGATTCTCTGAGATCAGCGATGATGATTCTGTCCATTCTTTTGCAAATCACCTCGACCTTCTGCAGCAGGTGGGTGATAATCCTGCCACAGCCGAGGCTGAACTGGAGGAAGATGCGGTCAATGTAATCACAGTTCACAAAGCCAAAGGGCTGGAATTCCCTGTGGTGTTTATGGTTAGCCTTATCGCAGACAGATTCCCAGGCCGCCAAAGAAAAGAAAAGATTCCTGTACCTGATGAGATCCTCAAGGACAAGGTGCCCAAATGGGAAGATTACCTGCAGGGGAGTTATCTTCAAGAAGAGAGACGTCTTTTCTACGTAGGGATGACACGGGCCAAAGAATGGCTCTGCTTCACATGGGCGCGTGATTACGGTCTGAAGAGGCTGAAAAAAGTCAGCCCTTTTGTCCTTGAGGCACTCGATCTTCCTTCAGTGCTGGAGGAATTCCAGCGCTCGTCCGCTCTTGAAGAGATCAAAAGGTTCGCTCCTCCTTCCTCTGCAGCGCCCTCTGTCTCTTCGGAAGAAAAGGGCCGTGAGGTGCTTTCTCTCAGTTATTTTCGGGTGAATGACTATCTGACCTGTCCTCTGCGCTACAAATTCAGGCATATCATAAAGATTCCTGTTCTCCCCCATCATAATCTTGTATTCGGTCGGGTGCTTCACAATACTATCCATTTCTACTTGAGAACAAAAGTGGCAGGGAAAAGCATCTCGGAGGATGAGCTGCTCCTGGAATTTGAGAACCGATGGGTGAATGAAGGATTTCTGAGCCGAGAGCATGAAGAAATGAGGAGAAAAGCCGGTGAAAAGGCACTCCGACTCTTTTACAGGCGCCAAGAGAGCTCTTCACTTCTGCCGCGTTTTCTTGAGAAAAGTTTCAAGTTTCAGTTCGAGGGTCTCAAGTTCACAGGAAGGTGGGATAGGGTTGACTACGAAAAAGACGGTGCGGTCATCATAGATTTTAAGGCAACCGAAGTCAAGGATCAAAAGGAGGCGGACAAAAAAACCAGGGACAGCCTTCAGATGGATATTTATGCCCTTTCCTTTTTGCGGACCCAGGACGTTCCACTGTCCGAGACCCGGCTGCATTTCCTTGAGTCGGACATCATTGGACATGCCCAAAAGGGAGATAAGGAACTGCACAAAGCCGAGGAAAAAATAAAGGAAGCATTGGATGGGATTTGCAGCAAGAATTTCAGAGCAACCCCAGATTGGCACTACTGCAACCTCTGTGAATTCAGAACGATCTGCCCAGAATCTTACGCGTATTGAATGATCAGGCTTTCCTCATGCGTTCCTGGCTGTCAGAGTTATCGGCTCGTCCGATTCCGGAGGAGATGTTGGGGGAGTTATTCGGGTGTCTGCCAGACGGGCATGAGGGCCCAGATCTTTTCCCTCTGGAAGAGTCTCAGAGTAAACAAAGCTCTTTCCAGATCCAAGTGGAGGCCTATATCTGTTCGCGCCTGGATTTTTCCCAAGAGATAATCGATGAAAGCGATCTTTTTCGGATGAACAACGAGTTT
>SMTZ1_10020493_pt1 | contig 10091 bp, 8 predicted proteins | sample DeeMarSWOR136_30_FD_25667 | JGI IMG/M metagenome (IMG submission 25667)
AATAATGCTTTCAACGACAGTAGCCTATCTTGAAGGTCCGGCAAAACTCGAGAGAGTTGTCTATTGTCTGTATGACAAAGAGACCTTCGAGATCTTCAAAGATACACTCAAAACGTTGACCCAGCGACGTTTTTGAAACTCTCTTGCCAAGCTCAGACCCCGCCTTGTGGCAACACTTTTCTATGAATATTGAATAAAAGAGTGTGAACGTCCCATGGCAAAAAAAGCGACCATAGTAATGGGTTCGGAGAGGGACCTTGATTTCTCAAAGAGAATAGCGGAAGTCCTGACTGCGTTGAATGTGCCCTATGAGTTCCGAGTCGGTTCGGCGCACAAGACTCCAGAAAGGGTTTTAGAGATCCTGCGGCAAGACGAAGAAGAAACGGCTGTCTTCATCACTGTGGCAGGAAGATCGAATGCCTTGAGCGCTTTCGTTGACGCGAACACTGTGAGACCGGTCATTGCTTGCCCTCCGTACTCGGAGAAGTTTGGTGGTGCAGATATATACTCCTCCCTGAGGATTCCAAGCGGAATAGGTTCGCTTGTTACTGTGGAGCCTGAAGGTGCCGCCATAGCTGCCGCGAAGATACTGGCACTTGAAGACCAGAAGCTGGCCCGCCGCATCAAGGAATACCAGCTTGCGAAGAGGAAGCAGATCGAGAGAGCTGACGAGTCTATCAGGAAGCTCAGATAGGGAGAACTATGGGCAGCGTCAAGGATCTGGAAGCGGTCAAAGAACCTACTCTGAGCCGGATGGGAGTTGGGCGATTCCATTTCTCAGATCGCTATTCAGTCTTCGATTGGGGGCGGATGCCTGATGAGATAGATGGTAAGGGAGCTGGCCTCTGCTTAATGAGCGCCTACTGTTTTGAGAAGCTCGGCGAAAGCGGCGTCAACAGTCACTATAGGGGTCTGATAGATAACGATGGAAAGCTTGAGACCTTTGATAGCTTAGAACGACCCACGGCTGTTATGGAGTTCGATCTTGTCAACGTAGTTACACCTAGGGTGCACCAATGTGAAGAAGGACTCAAATATGATTACAGCCGATTCACGCCTAATCTCGCGAACTACCTTATTCCTCTTGAAATCATCTACAGAAACGCGTTGCCCCAAGGGTCATCAGTCTTCACGAGGCTAGAAGCCGGAACAGTCACAGTTGAAGAGCTGGACCTATCTCATCCCCCGAAGCCGGGTGAAAAGCTCTTTCATCCTATTCTTGACGTGAGCACAAAGCTTGAGGAGAAGGACAGATATCTATCATGGGAAGAAGCCAAGAGGATCGCCGGTCTGACTGACGCGGATATAGAAGACATCAAGAGATTGCTGTTAAAGGTTGATGAAACAGTGACACGTATCACATCAAGAGCGGGTTTCGAGAACGAAGATGGGAAGATAGAGTTGGCCTTTGACCCCGATAGAAAGCTTATAGTCGTGGACGCTGTTGGGACTCTTGACGAATGCAGATTCAGCTATGAAGGATTGCACGTTGGCAAGGAGATGGTCAGAGAATTCTATCGGAGAACTGCTTGGTATGGTGACGTTGAAGATGCCAAGAAGAGAGCCGAGAAGACAGGCGTCAAAGATTGGAGAAAGATTTGTCCAACAACGCCACTTCGGCTTGATCCTTCACTAAAAACCATACTGAGCCATATCTACATGGCTGCAACCAACGAGTTGACCTGCTCTAAAATGTTTGACGTGGCTTCGTTTTCTCAGGTCATCAGAAGATACAGAGACTATGTTGGAGCAGTCTAAGTGACAATCTCAGAGAGCCTGCCAGCCTTTGATGCTCTCTTGATCTCCAATGCTATGCGGTCTCCCGTGCTCATGGTCCGCTGATACTTGGCATTTGCATACTGGGATCCTATTCCCATGTGGACATTCGTTCCGCCGCCATGCCTCAGAGCAACATCCTGCGTCACCGGGATATGCATGTACGGATCCCCCTCCTCCGGCACATCATATAACCCGTAGTCAGTTGCCGTCCTCGCTTCCAAACCACTCGTGAAATCAAGTTTAACAACTGGTCCCAGCTCATACTTTGAGACTCGGTCCCAAGTGATCAGCGTCTGCAGACACCATGCCCCGACGATTCCTGGGTAGGCATGCTCTCTGCATGCCAGCATGAAACGGTCAGCGTAGCGGTGTACATCCTTCAGTAAGGATTCTCTGAGGCTCAGCACTGCGTGAGCTGTGACCTCGAATGAGGGAATCCGTTTTATCCGTTCTTGGACGTCTGTTGGTAGCCTCTTCAAGCCATCGAGTATAGTCTCTCTCCTCTCGTCTATTGAAAGGAACTGATTGGCTAGGCAGATCCTGGCTTCTTCGATGCTGACTCTGTACAGTCTTGAGAACCATTCTTCAACGTCGCCCCATCCGCCTTTAGCGTCCAACGGAGAGAAGAAGAAGTTGAAGTTTGCATGTGGACCGAGCACGATCTGTTCAACTCGGCCGTTCTCAAGACCTTCTCTGTTCAGGTTTCCAGCCTTCACTTCTCGGCTGACTTTCTCTTCAAGATGGTCTGAGTTTGCGGCGAATATGAATTCTCTCTCGAATGCTCTGTGTGCGTGTTCGGCCTTCAGAAGCATGGGTTCGTCAACTGGTTCCTTGAATCTCAGGCCTTCTTCATGCACTTCATAGCTGTAGGATTTCGGGTATGGGATGCGCGCCTGTTCAGCAAACCAGTAATAATCCTTCTCGATCTCTCCTCTGTTCTCTATCTTGAGGAGTGTTCTTGAGCCTACGATAGGGACTCCGAACTTGTCCTCGATTACGCTACAGTGCTCATCCCCACCTACATACACTGAGAACGCGCGGTTCGGAATCTGTAAGCATTCCAAGTCTATGAGTTCGTCAACATACTTCACGATGTCAGAGTACTTGTCCAAAACGAGTATAGAGCTTCTCCAGTCCTCATTTTTCTTTATGTCTCTAGGATCGTTTGCAACGCGCAGATCCCTCTTAACAGCGCTTGGAAGGTCCTCTACATTCTCGCCTTGTCTTCCAACCATTGGATTCTGGAGGTAGATGCGCGCCCTGCCAGGTGTCGTGTATATTACGCTTCTTATGCCGTAGCTGCGCTGTCCGCCCCAAGCATCCAAGGCCGAGTGAGATCCAAGATTCAGCCCTACAGGTTCCTTGTATCTTGCCGCTATCTCCTGCATCTCTTCTCTGGTGAGAACCATGATCTTCACTTTTGATAAGGAGATGTCAGCAGTTTCGCGTTTAAATCTTTTCCACATTCAGGTGTAGACACTGTAGCTGGACTCTATAGTACTCCTCTATCTTGTTTTTCCATACATTGTTATAAGAAGAGGCGGTCTTTCTTACATATGAGGGAGAAGGAGGATAGCTGAATTGTTCAGATGGTTCTTTGTGGGTCCTGTGCCTCTGCTTTACCATACAAAGAGGGTTGCCAGACAGTACAAGGTAGAGATGTGGCTTGATCTGTCCTTCCTTCTGAAAGAGCTGCAAGTCCAGGATGTGCAGAGAGATAACGGTGATCCAGATCAAGCGTTGCGATACGTGATTTAGAGATCGCAAGTTTCTAAGATTTTTTCGAAGTTTTCGCGAGTCCTGTCCTTCTTGTACGCCTTCAACACGTCGATTAACGATGTTCTGCATTCCAAGTTGACTCTTTCGGCTATTTGGGCAGCAACGTGACCGCTGATCAACAGGAACTGGCAGATCGAGGTCACGTTTGATACTTGCCGGTTCGTGCTTGCCGTCTCAAAGTCCAAGATGCAAGGCTCATCTTCTTCGTTGACGATCACATGCTTTGGGGCACGGCTCAGTTCTCCATGATCCAGATTCATCCTGTCCATGAGCCAACATTGTTCCAGGATTCTACGTAGAACTACCCTGCTACGCTCTTCTTCAACGTTTCTTTCAAGCCACTCTGGAAGTAGAAGACCTGGCATTAACTGTGACAGGAGAAAGCTCTTGCTGAAATCTAGAAGTTTTGGACCTACATTGACAGAGTTTGCCTTCTTCAGCATTTCAGCCTCATGTTGCATACTGACTCGGTTTGCATCGACTCGCCGAATCTTCAAGGCAGCTTTCTCTCCTAGAAGGTGCCCTATCACAACGATTCCAACACAGCCCGAACCCAGAACTGATATATTGAGTAGCGTCTTTCTTCCTGTGAATTCTACAGCGTTGATTCGCAGTTGTTCCAGTTCCTCAAGACGCCTATCCAGCTCAACTTGTGTTAGAGTGGGGTAGCACAATATCAAGGCGTAGGGTGGCTTTCGCAAAGCAGCTAGATCTGCTAACACCATGCTATTCAAGCGTCGATCCATCGCATATAGCTTTCATTCAAACCAAAAAGGTCTGATACGTTGATTTAAGGTTGATGACACTTGGCTTGAAGTGGACCGTTGGTGTTTGACCTTGCTGGCCGACGGTTGCAGGCCAATCGTCTGCGTAGTGTTGGAGCAAGAGAAAAGACCTAGGGGGAGGGATCCATCAACTGCCTAGTAGATTGTTGTGGACTCGGTGGAGGTGAGTGGTCAGAGCTGGGTCCCGTCTTTCTGCAGGAGGACTAGACGTCTTCAGTTAGGCTTCGGAGGCGCTCCCCGGAATCATATTCACATGGAAGCCTCTGTGCACTGTTTCGAGTGTTCGGGAGACTCTCAACAGCGAATGCTCTCTAGAGAGACATTCTCCTGTGGTTCGCAACGTTTTTTAACCGGCAATACAGAGAAGAGGGAAAACGCTGGAGACATCTGGAGATGCCAAAGTTCAGGCAGACGGCTGACATACTCAAAATGATGAGCAAGAAAGAGGACATAAGGAACATCGGCATAATCGCCCACATCGACCATGGAAAGACAACGATGACTGATTCTCTACTTGCGGAAGCTGGGTTGCTTTCTCCGAAGATAGCTGGTGAGGCGCGAGCACTAGATTATCTGGAGGAAGAACAGAAAAGGGGCATCACAATAAAGACTGCAAACATATCGCTGCTCCATGAAATGACGGGTCGTCCGTACGTGATCAACCTGATCGACACACCAGGTCACGTGGACTTCACAGGCAAGGTGACGAGAGCGCTGCGTGCCATAGATGGCGCAGTTGTTGTTGTCGACGCAGTTGAGGAAGTCATGGTCCAAACTGAAACGGTGACCCGCCAAGCTCTCGGGGAGAGAGTCAGGCCTGTGCTCTTCATAAACAAAGTTGACCGCCTGATAAGGGAGCTGAGGCTTACTCCTGACGAGATCCAGAGCAAGCTTCTTCGGGTGATCCGTGACTTCAACAACTTGATCGACATCTATGGAGAGCCTGGCTTCAAAGAGAGATGGAAGGTTGATCCAGCAAAAGAGACCGTGGCGTTTGGGTCAGCCCTCCACAAGTGGGGCTTCACACTCAGCATGGCACAGCAGAAGGGAATGAAGTTCAGCGACATTGTAGACGCCTACGCGAAAGATGAGTATCAGAAGCTTCCTGAGACACTTCCACTTCACACAGCAATCCTTGACATGGTTGTGAAGAACCATCCTAATCCGATTGAAGCCCAGAAATACCGAATAGCAAAGGTGTGGAAGGGCGAGACGGACTCAGAGATTGGCCAGGCGATGCTGAACTGCGAGGATACTGGTCCAACCGTGATGTGCATAACTCTGGCTCAATTGGACCCCCACGCGGGCTTGGTTGCCACAGGCAGACTCTTCGCAGGGTCAATAGGTGAAGGAAACCGCGTCTATCTTGTCAACGCTAAACAGGACTACCGTGTCCAGCAGGTCTCCATGTACATGGGTGCTTTCAGAGAGGTTGTGGGTGAGATCACCGCAGGAAACATCGCTGCTTTACTCGGCCTAGACCTTGCAAGGGCTGGTGAGACCCTCGTCAACGTTGGACAGAAGGACGTGATGTTCCCCTTCGAAAGAATACGATATGTTTCCGAGCCCGTTGTAACAATAGCGATCGAGCCTAAGCATCCAAGGGAACTGCCGCGGCTGGTTGATGCGATGGACAGGCTGTCCATTGAGGATCCTAACCTTGTCTCGACTGTGAACAGAGAGACTGGCGAGTACCTCCTCAGTGGAATGGGAGAACTGCACTTGGAGATTGCGGTCAAGTTCCTGAGGGACTACGGAGGCGGACTGGAGTTGGTGACCTCGCGTCCGATTGTTGTGTACAGAGAGAGTGTCCTTGGACAAGGCATCGTGGCCATGGCCAAGAGCCCGAACAAACACAACAGGTTCTGGATTCAGGTTGAACCTCTAGAAGAGAACGTGACTAAACTGATTGAGGACGGTGAGATCGCTGAGGAGATGGGGCGCAAACGTATCGGTAGGATACTCTACAAGGATGCCAATTGGCCTGCAGATGAGGCCAAGAATGTTTGGGCGCTCGATGAGCACAGGAACATAATTGTCGACTTGACCAAGGGTGTACAGTACCTTCGCGAAGCCAGAGACAGGATGTTAAGCTTCACGAAGATCCAGTCCACCGTGGTCCAGCCCAGATAATGCCCGCAATCCGTAGAGGCATATTGGGATCCTTCCTGACTGCCAGTCCCATCATCCTGGAACCATTGTACAAGATTGGTGTGTCAGTTCCGGCTCAGTGGGTAGGTGAATCCACAAGTATAATAACGCGCAAACGTGGGCGAGTACTCTCTTCTGAGCAAAGGGGGGCCCTGACAACCGTGACAGGATACATTCCAGTCTCTGAGACCTTCGGCTTGTCTGCTGAAATGAGGTCTGCAACGTCTGGACATGCATTCTGGCAATGTACATTCGACCATTGGGAGAAAGCTCCTGAAGGTGTCGCTGGCGAAATAATAGGACAGGTACGTGAAAGAAGAGGCCTGCAACCGGAGATACCGCCACCAAGTAGATTCATAGATGAAGAATAGTCCTCCAATTGAGTTCTTCTAACACTTCTGTAGAGGATGTCCGTTATCCATGAGAAACGCTGGAGGACGGAGAAGGCAGCCAGGAAAGCCTGCTCTTGATCATCTCACGTTGAATGCTCCTTGGAGAATCTGCAAGAATCATGGGGGAGGAGCCTGCTTTTGGCCGTGCGGATGTTGATAGTGATCTGAAGCCTCACGTTCCACTCATTCTTTCTGCTACGGCGAATTTTCCGCCAACAGACACTACTCTGACTTTGATTCGATCACCTACTTTGCTCCCCTGTACAAAAATCATGTATCCATGCATTCTCGCTATTCCGTCTCCTTTGCTTCCAATGTCATCGATCACTACTTCCAGTTCCTGGTCTTCCCAAATCGGCGCCTTCTGCAGAAAAGGCTTGCTGGGGCGATAACGTTTTTTGCTTCCACGTCTTCTCAGCTTTGGTTTGGCGTTTCTAGTCTTTTCAGGGAGCCTTCGTGGCATATCTTTTTTTTCGTCCTTGTCTGAGAACCGACCCATCTAGCAGAACTTGTTCTGCCTGTGAATGAACTTTTGGACGGGTAGCTACTTGGTGAAGAGCCCTTCGTTCATATAAATTTTGTCATATATTGTCAGTGACGCCCTTGCGTGACTCTCTACCTTGTGCGATCGCGCGCGCTTACACACGCGAAGGGGCTCTGTGATCAGTATCCTAATACTAATCCTTCGATCATCAGGCTGGCAATATATGCTACAACCGAGATTAGGAAGCTTTTCTGCCACGTAAACTCCGATGCGGTTCGAAGGGCAATTGAACATAATGCGACAGCCCATATGTTCAAGGCTATCTGGATATATCTGTCAATCGTCGAGGTTAACCAAGTGACTTCTGATATTGTCTGCACGGCAATCTCACGTTCTCCTGCGACTCCGCCAAGATACTCAAACGGATAATAGAGAGTAGGCAATGCTGCATATGAGGCTGTAGTCATTACCGTCTGGAAAAACATGGTTATAAGCGTGAAACCTGCTACGACTAGCATGGTCTTTCCGTTCGCTTTGGCCCCGAGCATCCTGCTGATTAAGAAAAGCAGTCCTCCTAGGGCGATCCATTTGAGGGTAAACTGCATAGCAGCGAATACTAGAAAATTGGAGAGATAAGTAGTCAAGTTTCCCAGTTCCGACCTGAAGGGTCCATGGAAGAACAGTCCTTCGACGCGGATGGTTGCAGTCACGTTCTGAGGCCATGTGAATTCGAATCCGACCCTTGTTATGTTGGTCCAGTCAGTGTCGTCTGTACTATTCATCCAGCCCACGCTCGTAGGGCCGGTAGGTATTGTGAAGTTGTTCCACGTTGAAGCATTCTGGATAGCGACGTCGTCCCTAATGTCCTTCTGAAAATAGTCTGCTTCGCTTGAATATAATGAAACATGTGCACTCTCAAGTTCTGCGGTGTCTTCCCATGTGCGTTTGAGTCTGAACGAGATCTTTCCATAGGCTGAACAGTTTATACGTTCTTCAATGTCTAGCTGCATCCACAGGTGATTGTCATTGACGATCGAGAATTCTATGCTTTTATTTCCATAGTAGACTCCCTCGATGTGATCATCGCTTGTAGCTTTGTTCCCATTCGACGTCCACAAGAGTTCGCTCTCTGTCCATTCGTCCAGCTCCAGGCCTTCTGGAACGGACATCTCAAAATATGTTTTGGATACTGCAACGTAGACAAATGCCAAGTTAGTGGCTACGAATAGTATCATGATCAGGATAGGACCGTGATACTTAGGGTTGCTGACGATCTCCTTGAAACCTTTGAACGGTGAATATATGACTTTCAACACGTCATGAACAAACATCTGTTTTTCTCCTTGATCATATTCGCTATCCTTCGTGGTCGATTTCCTACATCCCAAGTTTCAGCCGTCTGTATGTGATGTAGTCTATGTACTCTAGATAGGGATTCTCGGCTTGATATTTGGCGGTGAGCTTCAGCCGTCTTCGCTTGTCATGTAACTGCTTAGTGGTTCTGAGAGAGTAAGCATCGCTTCCAGCGCCTGAGCCGTAGCTTGAGACAAGTATGCGCTGGTCTGGTCCTGCAATGTCTAGAACCGCTGCTAGACCAAGAGGTGAAGAGCCTGAATAGGTGTTACCGAATTTCGCCACTTGAAGTGATGGCAAGTATTGTTCCTCTTTGAAGCCGAGATCTTCTGCTACTTTGATTGGGAATCTAACGTTAGGTTGATGTGCTACAAAGTAGTCAATGTCTCCTGTCTGAAGTCTAAGCTGTTCCATCAGTCTCTGGGTTGCCTTTCTGACATGCTTGAAGTATGCGGGATCTCCTGTGAATCTGCCGCCATGCATTGGGAATGGTTCACCATCTCTGCGCCAGAAGTCAGGAGTATCTGACGTACATGAATACCAACCCTCGATTTCCGCGATGACGTCTCTCTTTCCAAAAACGTATGCACATCCACCGTAGCCGACGAACAGGTCCAACTCGCCTCCGGGGCAGTCTCTGGGGGCAGCTTGCGAATTGTCTGTTCCTATGACCATTGCGTATTCAATGTTGGAATCCTTGTAGCTGACCAGCGAAGCTGCGTCCTTGAACATGCTTGTTGCGGCCTTGCAGGCGAACTCTGTGTCCACGGCGTCAACTCCCTGTACGTCTTCGTCTTCCTCTCCTAGTTTCAACACCTGTGCGACCTTGGATGCTATAGGTTTCACTGCGTATGGATTGGATTCTGAACCAACATAGACTTTTCCGACGCGTGAACTGGCGACACCTGAGTGGATCAGCGCGAGTTTTCCAGCCTCGACAGCCGCAGTTATTGCGTCTTCATCGATGAATGGTACTGATCGTTCCATGCTTTTTTCCCGTATTCTGAATTTCGAAGTGTAGACTCCGTAGCCTATTATCCCAGGTGTGCTGTACTCCTTGTTGGGAGCAGCCACCTCGTACTCTTGATAGGGGTAGTACTCATCTGCAAAAGTGAAGGCTAAAGAGATTGTGGGTATGACGTCGCATCTGTCCACAGAATACCGTCTCCTGAACCTGGGAACAACTTCTCTTCCTTCTAGGATTGAGAGGTCGATCTCTTCCTCTTCCTTGACTATTTGGTCGGTGAGTCTTCCAGGCACTCTTATCTTGCCATCGTGGAAGGAGACTATGCCGTAGATGTAGCTTCCAAGTTTCGTGAACTTGTTTGTGGGCTCGTTGATGTACGTGCATACTTCAAGTCTTCCCTT
>SMTZ1_10008785_pt1 | contig 10088 bp, 7 predicted proteins | sample DeeMarSWOR136_30_FD_25667 | JGI IMG/M metagenome (IMG submission 25667)
GGGATCGGCGGCTCCGAACAGGAGTTTCCACCCGAACCATTCGCCGAAGTCTACGAAGAGGCTCGGCGGCTTGGCTTTCACACCACCGCGCATGCTGGGGAAGCAGCGGGGGCAGAGAGCATGTGGGGAGCCATTCGCAGCCTGCGCGTAGAGCGCATCGGCCACGGAACCCGCGCAGAAGAAGACGAGGCTCTACTAGACTATCTTGTGGAGCACCAGATTCCTCTGGAAATGTGCCCCTTGTCTAATGTGCGAACGGGAGTGGTGAACTCCATCGAGCAACATCCGGTGCGACGCTACTTCGAGCGAGGGATCGCCGTCACCATCAACACCGATGATCCCAAGATGTTCGGCAACTCCCTGGCCAAGGAATACCAGCTCCTGCAGGAGAAGCTGGGCTTTTCCCGAGACGAGATATGCACTTTGATCCTACAGGGTATCCAGGCAGCCTGGCTGACAGAAGACAGGAAACAGCAATTGGTTGAAGAGTTCTGCGGGGATCCTGCGTGGCAAGACAATGCGCCTTCAGGCGAGGGGACCTCCTTCGGGTCCTGACCCGTAGCTGTGAAGCGGAGTGGGGCATCCCGCTATTCTTGGGGCGGGACCGCCCCAGGTGTCACAACTCCTGCATCTACGGCAGTGTCACAGACATCCGTCTGCCTTGAGCCCACAAGTCATTGCTGCCACCAGCGCCTGCAACCGCCTATTGGGAAGCTCTGAGAACCCCATGGAACCAGTCAATCGTCTGCCGCAAGCCATCTTCTAACCTCACCTCAGGCTCCCAACCGAGGATTTCCCGTGCCCGCGTGACATCGGGCTGGCGGACCTTTGGGTCATCCGCAGGCAGGGGCTGGTGGACGATACCTGCGCCGTTGCCGACCAGACGGTTGACCAAATGGGCAAACTCAAGGATGCTCATCTCCACCGGACTGCCCAGGTTCAGCGGCTGCACATAGTCAGAGTCCAGTAATCGATAGACGCCCTCGACCAAATCAGAGTAGAAGCAGAAACTGCGCGTCTGGGAACCATCTCCGTGCACAGTCAGCGGCTCGCCGCGCAAGGCCTGGCCGATGAAACTCGGCACCACCCTCCCGTCATCCAGTCGCATGCGCGGGCCATAGGTGTTGAAGATGCGCGCAATGCGTGTGTCCAGGCCATGGTAGCGGTGATAAGCCATGGCCAAAGCCTCAGCAAAGCGCTTAGCCTCATCATACACCCCACGCGGCCCAATGGGATTGACGTTCCCCCAATAGTCCTCTGACTGTGGATGTGTGAGGGGGTCTCCATAGACCTCGGATGTAGAAGCCAAAAGGAAGCGCGCGCCCTTGGCCCGAGCCAGACCCAGAGCTTTGTGCGTGCCCAGAGCTCCCACCTTCAGCGTTTGAATGGGCAATTGCAGGTAATCAATCGGACTCGCCGGTGAAGCAAAGTGCAGCACGGCATCCAGTGACCCTTCGATGTAGATGTACTCCGTTACATCATGCTTGATGAAGCGAAAGCGCTCGTGACCTGCCAGATGCTCAATGTTACGAACGCTGCCTGTAATCAGGTTGTCCATGGCAATGACGTGGTGACCCTCCCTCAGAAAGCGGTCACAGAGATGAGAACCAAGGAACCCCGCACCGCCAGTGATCAGAACCCGCATCGCTCCCTGCCTACCTTGGCCGCTTCCCCACGTTGCTGAAGCGCACCCGGAAGAGGCCCTTGATGTCCTCCCATGCCGTCCTGGCAATCTTGACGCGGCTATCTGGATCGTCCGCCCACTTGACCGGGACCTCAAAGATCTTGTAGCCCATGCGCTCCGCCAGCAACAACAGCTCGCTGTCAAAGAACCAGCCCTGATCCTTGATCAAGGGCAAAATGTTGCGCACCGCCCGGCGCGTGACTGCTTTGAAGCCGCACTGCGCATCGGAGAAGTGGTGCCAGAACATGACTTTGATAATAAGGTTGTAGGTGCGTGAGATGAACTCCCGTTTCAGGCCTCGTTGGATCTGTGCCCCTGGAATCAGCCGGGAACCGATGGCTACGTCGTATTCGCTGTCGATCAGGGAATCAATAAGTGGGGGGAACGCACCAAGGTCTGTGGACAGGTCAACGTCCATATAGCTGACGACGTCGGCGTCACTCTCCGTCCAGGCTTTGCGCAAGGCGCGACCACGCCCCTTTTGGTCCAGGTGCACATAGGTCACCTGGCTGGGGTAGCGATCCGCCAACCCCTTGGCAATCTCCAGCGTCCTATCTTGTGAGGCGTTGTCAGCAACGACAATGCGCCAGTCATAGTCTACATGGTCGAGCAGGAACTGCCGCAGCGTCGTGACGCTGCGGTCCAGGTCCCCTTCTTCATTGTAGACAGGGATTACCACATCTACGCGAACTCGTTTCTTGTCCTCCACTATCATGATCCTCTACATACTCTCATCACCGGATACGACTGCTTCAGGACGCACAACAGCATCCATCGCCCGCATCCAACCGAAACTCAGGAAGAAAATAAACGCCAGATCCACCAGGAAATAAGAGTTATCTATCAAGCCATGCGCCAGCATGCTCGCCATGCTGGCGATGAGTCCTAGGATGATAGCACGCTGATCGCCATCTGGCAAACGCTGGTACAAGCGCAATGCCCGCGTGAAGAACGCGACTTGCAACCACAGCAACACAACCACGCCCCCGATTCCGAGGCGTGTCCAATAGTCCAGCACAATGTTGTGCGGATGAGACAGGTCGGGTTCCTGCCAGGCCTCGGGCAACACATAGTCCGGGTATTGATACAGGAAATTATCCAGACCTACGCCGGTAATCGGATGATCCCGGATCATAGCCAGTGACGCTTCCCAGAGCTTCAGGCGTCGGAAAGTCGTACCTTGCTCAAAATCCAATAGTGAAAGGAAACGCTCCGTGCCAACCACGGGCAAAAGCACCAGAGCGCATGTCACGATCGCCGCTACAGCGAGGAGGGTAGCACGCCGCCCACGAAAAAGCCCAATGGTCAGCAAGGCGGCAGGTAGGCTGAGCAGCCAGCCGCCCCGCGAATACGTCAGGAACAAGCAGAGCACAAGCGGCACCAGAACAAGACCATACACGCGGCGCCGGGGAGTCCTCCCGATAAGGAGGACAGAGATGCCCAGGGGAATAATGCGCCCCAGCAGCAGACTGAGGTTGTTTGGTGAGGCGTAGACCCCCCGTATGCGCCTCACGCCTTCAGCCACGATCACATCACCGCTGACGAAATACTGATAGAGGCCGAGAACAGAAACCACCAGACCCGCCAGCAGCAACGCGTCCATCAAGCGCATAAGTTGCTTCTGGCTGAAACCAGCCTGGCGAAGCAAGAAGTAGAGCAAGACGGGTTCGATAATGATCACACGCAACTCGCGAATGCTGACTCCAAGATTAATTGAAACCAGCAACGAGAGCGCCGAGAGCAGCACAAAGGCTACAACCGCCCAGTCCAACGAGCGCAGGGAACGCAGCCAGACGCTTACCCAACGACTAAAGTTCCTTACCGAAGAACGCACACCAGAACTCAATACTTCTCGGCGCAGCCACAGACCTAGCCACGTTGCAAAACAGAGCAAGATCAAAGTTTCTACCGTTGAGAATGATTTGCCAAAAATGACCTTGGGATACAGAAAGAACGGTATGGAGAACACACAATAGGTCAGGCCGATATCCAGACGCAGACAAATAAGCGTGCCGCTGAAAGCCAATGCCAGCAGACTCGGCATGGGCCATGGCAGGAAGTAGTACATCGCCAGCGACAGACCCATCCACATCCACTGAGCCCACTCCGGCGTAGCCAGATACGCAGTCGCCATGCGACGGGCCCATGCCTGCCAGGGAGACAACGGCCACAAGCGCGCTAGCAGCGCCAGAGTCAACAAGGCGGCCAGGAAGAGCAGCGTCAGCTTCAGATAATACGAGGTATGATCTACTGCGACCTTGGCCACCGGTGTGGAAATGGCATCTTGTAGGGTCGAATAGAAAGAAGTGGGCTCGAAATCAGGGCCGAGCAGTGCAAAACCCCACAGCGGGTCCTCCACTGGCACTGCCGGCTGAAGCTGCGACCAACACAATTCTCCCAACCATGCCCACTCCTGCCGAGCACGCCTTACAGCCCTCGCTGTGCGGTCAGTCTGCTTGGCGATGTCATCTGTGCCCCACGGTGAAGGTCGTCCCTGCCAATCTTGAGGCAGCGAATTCCAGCCGAACTCAACCGCCCAGATGGGTACGTCCCCATCACCGTGGCGCACCATCTCCTCGCGGAGCATAACCACGCGCGAGAAATTCAGCACTTGTGGATCAACGCGACGATCCTCCGGGCCGCTCCAGAAACCGTATGGCTTGGCTGCCAGCACATCGAAATGACCCCGGCCACCCGCCTGGTAGATACCGCGGAGGAACAGCACATCGCTCATGTTGCGCCCACCTGCCTCCGTGGTCGGAGCCAAGCCAGCACTGAGCACGATGGCATCGGAATCTGCCCGTTTCAGCTCGGCCGCGGCCACCTTCAATAGACGCACATACGAGGCAGGATCAATGGGACGCACACCCCAATGAGGGGAGAGGTTCGGCTGATCCCACACTTCGTAGCAGGTAATCTGCTCACCATAGCGTTGAGCAAAAGCCCGCACAAACAGGCCATAAGTGGTCACAAATTGTGGGGGAGCAAAGCGGTTGTCGCGGTCCGCTGGGCTGCGTGCCCACACAGGGGATGTGTCTAACACTGCGATAAGCTCCAGGCCTTGGCCTTTGACCTCCGCAATGAGGCGATCCCAGCGCGTCCAATCATACTCTCCTGGCAAAGGCTCGATCTCCGCCCAGGGGAAATGCTGGCGCAGCCAATAGAACCCGCCAGCCCGCACCAGGCTCAGGGCTTGACGCAGCTCTTCGTCAGACGAATACTGCTCCAACGAAGCATTCACGCCGAACAGGCCATCACTGGGCAGCGACAATGGAGGCAATGCTTCATGAAGTACGCCCCGCTGCATGTACCTGTGTTGGCTAACAAGCCGGTAGCCCAAAAAGGCCAATGCGGCTAGAGACATGGAACAGAGGATGACAACAGTTGCCAAGAGATATGGATGCGTGGACTTGGTGGGAACAATAGAACTCATGTTTAAATCCCCAAAGATGGTATGCATCCTACCACAGGTTATGCCGACTGGCAAATGAAAAATGACCAGAACCCCTCTCGCACCCACTAGTGGCAGCTTGCTTTGTTTGACATTGTATAGGCTCTAGTGTATGATTACATAGACGCAGTTTGAAAGATTCCGTGCCAACTGCGCCATAGTGACATTGATATGTAAAGGAGAATGAAGTAATTCCATGGAAGAGATTGTACTGAATGCTGAACTGCGTAGTATCACGGGCAAAGCGGTCCGACACTTGCGGCGCGAAGGAGTTGTGCCAGCTGTGATGTACGGCCACCGCACGGAGCCTGTCAGCCTGAAAATACAAGAGCGTGCGCTGCGCCAGGTGCTGAGGGAAGCAGGAACCACCCGTCTGATCACACTTAACGTAGGGGGCCTCAAAGGCTCAAAGCGCGTCCTCGTGCGCGAACTGCAGCGCGATGCGGTCAGACATGACATACTGCACGTGGACTTGTACGAGGTCGTAATGACCGAAAGGATCACCACGGAGGTGCCTGTTGTCTTGATCGGAGAGTCACCTCCGGTTGATAACGGCGAGGGTATCCTGTTTCAAGGCCTGGACGCTATCGAGATCGAGTGTCTACCTGGCGACCTGCCACCAAGCATCGAAGTCAACCTTGCGGAGCTAACCTTCATTGACGATGCAGTTCTGGTTCGTGACCTCAAGCTGAGCGATGCTGTTGAGGTTTTATCGGAGCCAGAAGAGATCATTGTCAAGATCCTGCCACTTGAGAAAGAAGAAATCGAGGAAGTGGTAGAGGTAGCAGTGCCCGAGGTAGAGCTTGTGGGCGAGGAAGAGAAGCCCAAGCCTGAGGTCGAGGCTAAGGCCGAGGAAAAAGCTCCGTCGCAGGACTAGCAACAGCCTGCGCTTTAAGATCCACAGTACGTTGATCACAAGCAGAGGGGAGATTCCGTGTTCAGCCCACTAAACGCCCTGCTAGGGCTTTTCTCCAGAGACATGAGCATAGATCTCGGCACAGCTACAATCCTGGTCCTCGTTCGCGGCCAAGGCATAGTGATCCACGAGCCTTCTGTCGTCGCTATCGAGAAGAAGACTAAGAGGGTTCTCGCCATTGGTGCTGAGGCCAAAGAGATGATTGGCCGTACACCAGCAAGTATTGTAGCCATACGCCCGCTTCGTGATGGAGTGATCTCGGACTTTGATGTCACCGAGAAGATGTTGCACTACTTCATCAACAAGGCACATGAGCAGACCCGCATGCCTTTCCCACGCCCCCGCGTGGTAGTGGGTATTCCCAGTGGCGTAACCGAGGTAGAGAAGCGCGCAGTGCACGACGCAGCTCGTAGCGCAGGTGCGCGCGAGGCTTATCTGATCGAGGAACCCATGGCTGCAGCGATAGGCGCTGACCTGCCTGTTGCTGAATCCGTGGGCAGCATGATCATTGACTGCGGCGGCGGCACGACAGAAGTGGCCGTTATTGCCCTGGGAGACATAGTGGTCAACCGCTCTATCCGCATCGCCGGCGATGAAATGGACGAAGAGATCATCCAGTACGCGCGTCAGAAGTACAACCTGCTGATAGGAGAGCGTATGGCCGAGCGGGTCAAGATCGCCATTGGTTCGGCCTGTCCATTGCCCGAAGAAAAGACCATGACCATCTATGGGCGCAACCTGATCACGGGCCTGCCCCAGGCTATCGAAGTGAGCAGCGTGGAGATACGCGAAGCGCTGACAGGTTCGATCAACACCATCATCGCCACAGTGAAAGAGACCATAGACGAAACGCCACCCGAACTGGTAGCGGACCTCATCGAGAGAGGCATTGCCATGGCTGGAGGCGCTTCCCAACTTCAGGGCCTGGCTGAACGTCTGACCCAAGAGACCAAGATGCGCGTGTATGTAGCCGACGATCCGGTTACCTGCGTCGTGCGTGGAGGAGGCGCGGTGCTGGAACACCTCGATGCCTTGCACAAGGTATTGGTCTCAGCCCAACGCCGGCGCGCCACTCGCTAGCCGGAGCTTTCCGGGAGAGTTACGCAGAAGCTCTGCCCCAGAGGATAACGATTTGAGTGTGTTGCGGAATCGCTCGTTAACATTGGTGTCTCTCTTGGTCGCTGCATTGCTTGCTGGCATGGTGCTGCACCCGACGGGCTACCTTCGGCCTGTCGAAGACGCCGTGTTCACCATGCTTGCGCCGCTGCAGTACAGCTTTCAGTGGATCAGTGCCAGGTTCGCTGGTTGGGCACAAACGCTGAGAGACCTGCGTACACTGCAGGCGCGTGTTCAGAACCTGGAGGAGACCGTGGACCGCCTCATGATCGAGAACGTGCGTCTGCGCGAGGCAGAGATAGAACGCGCGAACCTGCGGGAGCAGTTGCAGTTCAAGCTGGCGAATCCAACGTACGAATCGCTCGGTGCAGAAGTCATCGGCCACGACCCCAGCAATCTGCTGCACTACCTCATTATTGACCGGGGTACCAACGACGGCTTAGCGGTAGGGATGCCTGTCGTTACTGCGCGTGGCTTGGTTGGCAGAATTACATCAGTGTACCCGCAGTCGGCACGCGTCATGTTGCTCACGGACCCTGCAAGCTCGGTCAATGCTCTCATCCAGAGTTCGCGTGCCACGGGTGTGGTGCAGGGACAAGGGCGACGAGGCCTGACCATGCGCTTCGTCGAACAGAGTGAGCAAGTAGAGGTTGGCGACATCGTTCTCACTTCGGGACTGGGAGGCAATTTCCCCAAGCGGCTGGTGATCGGGCAGGTCACCGCCGTCAAACGGAATGACGTGGAGATGTTTCTAGAAGTAGAGGTGCAGTCCGCCGTTCACTTCGACCGCATTGAAATGGTCCAGGTGATTCAGAGCTTTACACCCATTGACTATGCTCCTTAGTCTGCCAGCTGTGACTTTGCGGAAAGGAGTATGATCAATCCATACCTTGCATCCCTGTTGCTGCTGACTATAGCCATGTTGCAGACGAGCGCCTTGCCCAGGTTTTCACCATGGGGTATCGTGCCTGACCTGATGCTGCTGGTTGTGGTCTCATGGAGCCTGCTTCGCGGTGCCAGGGCGGGCATCCCCTGGGCACTTGGCGGTGGTTTGATGCTCGATCTGCTTTCGGGCGGCCCTTTTGGGGCAGCGACCATCTCCCTTGCTTTGTCCAGTGTGATAATGGGTCGGGAGGAGTTCAATCTCTTCCGCGACTCACTTTGGCTGCCCTTGTTTGCCAGCAGCCTGGCTACCGCCATATACGGCGGGTTGTACCTCGTCATTTTACGGGTTTCTGGACGCCCTGTGCAATGGGGCCCAAGCCTGCTCCAGGTGGTCATACCTTGCATGGTACTGAATGCGCTGGTTATGTATCCTACATTCTGGGCCATGCGCTGGTTGCACCGGCGTACGTTGTCGGTTGGATAAAGCAACAAGATGAACGACGCTAGCTCCAGGCTGAGAATTCTCATACTGCAAATCTTGATCCTTGGTGCTTTTGCCGTATTGGTCGTGCAGCTGTGGCGACTGCAGATCCTCCAAACACAGGGCTACCAGTACCAGGCAGATGCCAACCGCTTCCGGCTGGTCTCCATTGACGCTCCCAGGGGCGTGATCTACGACCGTCAGGGTCACCTACTGGTGCGAAACGTTCCGCACTACTCAGTCTCCATCGTGCCCGCCGCCCTGCCAGAAGATGAGACTTTGAAAGGAGCAGTCCTCACCCGCCTATCCGAACTGCTGGAGATACCCGTCAGCAGCAAAGTGGCATCTACCGGAGGCGTAGGTGCCAGACCAGGCATCGAAGAAATCCTAGAACAGGATACCACCGCCCCCTATGCTCCAGTATCCATCAAGACAAACGTGGACAAGCAGGTGGCCTTTCTGATCGAAGAAGAACACCAGTATCTGCCAGGAGTGATCGTGGAGATTACACCCCGGCGCGAATACCCGAGCGGAGTGCTCACTTCGCACGCGGTTGGCTATGTTGGGCGCATGCCTGCTGAACGTGTGGACCACTACCTCAATCAAGCCAACGAGGACTATACCATCAACGACCGCGTCGGTCTGATGGGCGTGGAAGCCGCGTACGAGGAGCAACTCCGAGGTCGCAAGGGCGTCAAACACATCGAGGTGGATGCATTCGAGCGCGAGGTAAATGTGCTGGCCATAGACCCCCCTCAGCCAGGCCACAACCTGGTGCTTACCTTGGATGTGGATTTGCAGCAAGCTGCAGAATCGGCACTGAGAGAGGGCATGCGACGCGTTGACTCTACTTCAGGTGTCGTGATCGCTATGGACCCGCAGACGGGGGCAATACTGGCCATGGTCTCGCTGCCAAGCTATGACAACAACCTCTTTGCCAGAGGCATTTCCGCTGAGGACTATGGCCAATTGAGTGACGACCCCGAGCACCCGTTGGTCAACCATGCCATCAGTGGCCAATACCCACCGGGGTCAACGTTCAAAATCGTTCCAGCAGCAGCCGGGTTGGAAGAGGGGGTCATAGACCGTGAAACCCGCCTTAAGTGTGAGGGCGAGTTGCTGCTGCCCAACAAGTACTTTCCTCATGATCTCGAAAAGGCTCAGGTATTCAGATGCTGGTACAAATGGGGCCACGGCGCGCTGAACATCATTGATGGCATCGCTCAGTCGTGCGATATCTACTTCTACCAAGTCGGTGGCGGATTCGAAGACTTTAGCGGGCTGGGCATGGAAAAACTGGGGGAGTACGCCAGGGCCTTTGGCTTTGGTGAGCCAACAGGGATTGCACTTACAGGCGAAAGCGCGGGGCTCATCCCGGACGACCACTGGAAACGCGTGAACTATGGTGAGCACTGGGTCACCGGCGATACGTACAATGCTGTGATCGGCCAGGGCTATGTGCTCGTCACGCCACTGCAGTTGCTGAACGCGACCGTCGCGATAGCCAATGGCGGCACATTGTATCGCCCCCAAGTGCTATATCAGATCATCGACA
>SMTZ1_10019354_pt2 | contig 10088 bp, 9 predicted proteins | sample DeeMarSWOR136_30_FD_25667 | JGI IMG/M metagenome (IMG submission 25667)
CCCACGACCGAAGAAAATGAGTTCTACGAGTTTGTCTCGGAGGTCGCGGAGAGGGACATCAACACGTATTGCGATGAGTCCGGCATATACTACCAGTTCGAGTTCGAACCATCTTGCGCAGGGGCGGAGGAGTGGCCAGGGAAGGCCAACGAGTTGACTGTGCAGTATCACAAGGGGGGAATAGACCTGGTCATCGGTTACGGTTGGTCTACCGTGCTCTGCCATGGAATCGAGTATGCAAATGAGAACGGCATGGTACTCATCAGCCCCTTTTCTCCAGCCTCCTCTGAGCACCTGACCCAGAGGGACAACGTCTTCAGGCTGTTTCCACACGACGTAAAGCTGGCTCTCCCATTGGCCAGAATTGTCGAGGATATGGAGGTGACGAAGGTGATCATATTTCAGAGGGATGACTCATGGGGCGACGCCATGGCTGAGGAGTTCATGAGGGCATATGACGGGGGAGAGATCGTCAGTATCATTAGATATCCCTCTGAGACAAGTGGAGAGGCGTTCGAAGCATATACTAATGAATTGTGGTATATCTTCGATGATATTGAGGCAGACCGGGATCACAGAGGAGTGGTGCTGCTATCCCTTGACGAGGCCGGGGATATTTTAGATGCGGCCGACTGTTGGACTGGACTCGTGAGAGCCCCGTGGTTCTGGGCGCAGAATATGGCATTCTGGGACGAGGGGATGTGGCAGGTCTGTAGCGAGGAGATAACATCCAAAACGAGTTATACAGCGACCAAGGTCAGACTCTTCAGCCTTGAACCCCGTCAGCCGGAGACTGAAGCCTTCATCCGCCTCAGCGAGGCTTTCTTCTCATTCTACGGCGAGGCTCCCCGGCTCCGGTACTCAACCCTCTACGACGCTTGTTGGATCATGGCTCTATCCGTCATTGAGGTCGATTCGTCCAAGGGGACAGCCATTAGGGAGGTCCTGACTGACGTCGCCGAAGGATACAATGGGGCAAGTGGCCAGTGCCTCCTCGACGAGAACGGGGACCGTGAGTCATTCGACTATGATATCTGGGCATTCATCGAGGAAGAGGGCTCTACCAAGGCTGTGAAATTCGGCGTCTACGACCATGAGTCGGACCAGGTTGAGCGGTATTACAGCCTGCTGCATCCTCTAGAGGAGGTCGAACTGGAGGAAGGGTCCGTCTATGTGGGAGCGATGAGCTGTTCGGATACGGATTATCCGGAGTTCGAGTTCCTGGTAGGGATTGCGGAAAGGGACATCAACGCTTACTGCAGAAGCGCGGGAATATCCACAGAGTTCAGGTTCCTACTGAACTCGGCCAGGGGATTCTCGATCAGGGCTAGTGATGACATCCAGATATACCGAAAGATAGGTATAGACCTGGTGGTAGGTTCCCTCTGGACCAGCCAGCTCTCCGGGTCTATCCTCGCCATAGACGACTGCATCTTCCGCCTCGCTCCCCACGACCTCAGGGTTGCTTATCCCATCGCTAAAGCCATGGAGGATCTGGGGGTCGAGGAGGTCGTGATACTGCAACGAGAGACCTCATCTACAGATGAAATTGCCAAGGAGTTTATGAGGTTCTACGAGGGTACCGTGGCCGCGACCATCCGCTACCCTACAGAGTGGTTGGGGGAAGATTTCAGGGAGTGCATCGAAGAGGCGGAGGAGGCGCTCACAGAGGTCGTCGATAGGAAGGGAACGGACGGAGTTGCCCTCCTCTACTTGGGCCTCAGTGAGGTGGGGCACATTCTCAGAATATCAGGCGATTACCCAACGCTGTCTAACGTGACCTGGCTTGGATGCCATTACACTGCGAATCTTGAGGAAGTATTAGAGGATGTAGGCGAGGAGGCTTCAAGGGTCAAGCTCATCTCACCCCAGGCCACGTACTCAGGGGGCCCCATATACGACAGGGTTAACGCCGAGTACGAAGCCCTGTTCGGAGATTCCATGGACCTGTACGACGCGAACCTTTACGACGAGTGCTGGATAATAGCCTTATCAGTGCTCCAGTCGAACTCTACAAACGGGCTCCAGGTGCAGGAGGTCCTCCCGGAAGTATCCTCTAATTATACAGGGGCCAGCGGGCGGTGCCTCCTCGATGAGAACGGAGACAGGCTGAGCGTCGACTACGCTCTCTGGGGATACTTCGAGGTCGATGGGACTTGCAGGTGTCTCAGGTGTGGGACGTACAGTTACGAAAGCGACGATGTCGAGTGGGATGAGACCCTTATGGGAGAGACACAGAGTTGAATGGTAGCTGTAAGGGATGACCGTTAGGGCAATTCGAGTTTGGTGGGTGATCGTTCTCTTTGCGTTCTCATTAGGATCTGGTGTCCTGTGGTTGGCATCCAGGCAACCCCTTTCTGATGCGAATCCTGAGACCACCACTGTGAGAATTGGGGTGGTTTGCTCCGTTAATCAATCACAAGAGGGTTACATGTTCCTCGCCGAGCTGGCCCGGGAGGAGATCAACGAATACTGCGAGGAAATAGACAGCGACTTTCGGTTCGAGTTCGTATACAACTGCTCGGATGTGTCTGCAGAAAATGCCATCGAGATAACGAGGTGGTACGCGGAGAATGATATCAAGCTGGTTATCGGGTACGAATGGAGTTCACACCTTCACGCCTCGATGAGGGATATCCTTGCTGAGGATATGGCGGTGATCAGCATCAGCGCTACCTACTATGGTTGGGCAGGTATCTGGCCCAACCTCTTCAGGCTCTGCCCTCATGAATTCAAGCAGATAGAACCGCTTGTCCGAATGATGACTGATCTGGGCGTAACTGATGTCGTAATAATATACAGGAGTGACTATTGGGAAAGAAGTTTTGTGAATGGCTTAACGCACGGAAACCTTACAGGTTTCATCGAGAAGTTCAAGGCTCTGGGAGGAAACGTGACACACGCCATCTCGTACCCACAAGAGTTCTGGACGATGGGACCCGATGGGTACATGGTAATGTGGGAGAAATACCTAGGGAAGCTGGAGTCAGCTATCAAGGAAATTCTGAATAGTACAGGAACCGATGCGGTCCTCCTCGTGGACTACCCCGGGGGAGTAGAGTACCTGCTCATGAAAGCGGTCGAATACCCCGCCCTGATGAATGTGACCTGGTTCACCACAGAACCAAGTTCAACTCACTGTATTATTGATTTAGCTGGTGAGATTGCGGCGCAGTTGAAGCTCATTCACCCAAGTTTCACGTTCGAGAAGACAGCCGCATACGACAGGATACACGAGGCGTACAGGAATGAGTTCAACCATACCCTCGGCTTCTATAGCGCCAACATCTACGATGGCTGCTGGCTTATGGCGCTGTCCGTCATAGAGGCTGACACCGTGAACAGCACGGCAATCATCAAGACCCTCCCCGGAGTAGCCTTCACATATGAGGGAGCCACGGGATCATGTGCCATAGACGAGAGCTATTACAGGGCGAGAGCGGATTACGATGTGTATGGCTTCTACAAGGTGGACGGCGAGACCCAGCGCCTGAAGTGCGGCTTCTACAACGCCACCAAAGACGAGATCACTTGGGACAAGGAACTGACACACTAAGAGGGGAATGCGGTAGCCATTTTGCATAAAGCTGTATCAAGTACTATACCTCAAACTCTAAACACATGACAGATTAGATCACAATGCTCCATCATGGTAAATGCAATTGATTCATTCTGTTCTAAAATGTAGTTTTAAATAATAATTAAACGATAGTGATGATCACATTGCCCAAAAACCACGTGTCGATTCTAGTATTATCAGGTTTAATTCTGGCAGCCTTGATCTTCTATCAGATATTCTTTTTCTCTATTGAAACATCAAACATTGTTTTACAAGAGATGCTGGAGTCAGCAAGCTTCCCTGTAGAAAGGTTCGGACCCGCTCCTGCCAAAGACGATACACGGGAATACCTCAATCTAGACGTTCTGGTCCTCAACTTCATAGACTCTGAGAATGTGTCACAGAGATACTACCTTCATTGTGGGGGGCATACAGAGATGATCCTCGCCAAATCAGGAGGGAATATGGTTGTAGGTGGTCTGACCTTAGATGAGATAAACGACGCATACCAACTAAGCCTCCCTGTTGAGGTCGAGGGGCAGCCATTCAAGCTTAAGAGAGAGGGGCATACCTATTCAGCGCTCCACGTTGAAAGGATAAAGGTCCTGGATCAGGAGCACCAACCCTTGGTCGTGTACCGGACACAACACGTCCAGGGAAGATACACACATGAAATATCCCAAATTGCTGATTTAAGGCGAGAGGCATTACCTCAAGAATTCTTCGTGGGCAGAAACTTAACGGGCGCAATTTGGAAGGACGTGAAACAGTCCTTCGACATAATCTTGAACCCAGGAGACCGGGTGAGAATACGATTCAATGCATCAGACCCGATTTTTTTTGGCGTTTATGCGCCAAACAGTACTCTACCAGATAACAACGCCACTAGATGGGGCGCGCCAACGTTTGAATATAATGGCACGAATAAACAGGACCTTATCATGGATGTCTATGAACGAGGTACCTACACTTACCTGTTTGACGCTGACCGAACTGTATGGGCTCGGGTGAGGTTCGACTGCCAAAGAATACCTCTCGATGAAACTGAACTCTATTTCATAGAAAAAGGCAGTCACGGCAGCGACTTCGGAGGGATGGGCTCAGAGTCCATTATTCCAATGCCGCTTCCATCGAAGATCGTTATCGGGCGCACTTGGTCCGAGAGCGGCGCATGGACTGATCATTCCTACTCGTATCAGACCGAGCTAGACGAAGGTGACTTGATATCCATGCAGTATAACGCCACGCAGCCGATCTCGTTCATTGTCAGAAACGAGAACAGGGTCATCCAGTCCATGACTGGGTATTCTTATGAAGCTATCTACGAACCGGAATCAAATGGGACCCACTCGTTCGAGTTCGACGTTGAAGAACCAAAAACCGCGATAGTGTCCTTCAGGTGCGAGAAAATAAGAGGGTCTTCCTCTGAAATCTCCAGGATTGACGACATTCCCGTAACCTTTTACCTTTTTAAAGAATCAATAATTCAGAAGGATGGAACCCGATTTCCCCCAAGATTTGAAGTCACCAGGCTTCGAGGGAAACTAAACGTTACCATATTCCCAGTGAAGTATGAGGACAGGTTCACCGATGATGAAAAAATTGTTCATAGAAAAGTTATCGTGTTCGATTTCTCCGTAGGGAATCAAATTAGTACATATTATCTACATCTTGGAGTCAAACCAGAGATGATATTCTATCCTGACGGAGGACATGCTATTAGAGGTAACTTTACTCTATTCGATATCATTCAGGCCTATGAGAGGGGTCTGTCAGTTGAAGTGGAGGGATTTCTCTTCGAGCTCAGGAGGAATGACACCGTCTACAAGATGTTCCACTTGAACTCCATCAGGATCCTCGAAACAGAAGAACTGCCGCTTTTTGCTATCCATGACTGGGACCTTGTGAGCGGGTATCAGACCTTCTGCTACGATGAAGAGGAACCTCAATATTTCCCGGTTAGTATCAAGCTGGGACCGGAACTATACGAGGATGGATTCGGAACTCTCGAGCACTTTTATCATGTATTCCTGTACGAGGGTGAAAAGATAGAATTCATGTTCAATGCTTCAGCCCCGGTGGAATTTGGTCTGTACACGGATCATCACACTCCTTACAGTCCAGTGGTATTGCCCTTCTCATTGGGAAAAGCGAAGGACTATCTAATGAGGGAATCAGGGATAGGATTCTACCAGAAAGAAGTAAGAGTTAATGAAACCAGTTATTTTTCTTTCGCCTTCAAAGCATGGAAGGGAATGAAATCAGAGGTCATCCTCGATATCAAGAGGCGTAAATGAGGTAAGAATTGTTCCACGCTCACTCTGAGAATTATCTCACAAACACCTCAGATCTATATCATCTATTGCATCGAGTGGATGCGCGTAAGGTAAGCGCATCGGGGAGCCCAAGGCTAAGAGAGTTCTGAGCACGCGCGTGAAAATACACTTTGGTATATATTATTCTATTTTTGGGAGTTCAGCTGCAGCTTTAACTTTTTAGTAGCGTCTCCCATAATCAGTAAGAAAGGATTAAGGAATCCCTGCCCAGGATATTGAGAGTTAAAACTAACTCTAACCAAAGTTTTTTTTTGGACACCACTCAGATGCTATTTCTTGTTGGGATTAAATTTAAGAATAATAAAAGGGCGAGCAATAGGTTTCCGATTAAATATCGGAGTAACTTTTTCATGACGTTGCGCGCGGGATCTCATCAGCATTTAACCTGCACAACTGAAAAGGGCGCGCATGGGTGCTGATTGGGCGTGACGGCTCAGCGCCAGTCTTTCTCCTCTTCCTCTTCTTCCCAATCTCCTTCTCCGGAGTCCTCGTCCTCCTCCATTTCGAGGCAATACAGGCAGAGCTTCTGTTCCGCGTCGCCGCACTCTTCGCAGAAGCGGTCCCCGCAAACCTTACATTTGTAGAGTGTGTCGGACTCCATGCCGCAGATCATGCACTCAGGCATACGATCACCTCTTATCCTTTTATGGTTCACTTGATCCAGCTAAGCTGGATTAGTCAAGCAGAAAAACAATCATGGATAATCAATATGTTACCTAGAAAATGAAATATTATTTTGAGACAAATTATAAAATGACATATCGGGTTTATTTATTTAAATATGACCTGGAAACTGAAGAGTATTTAATAAAAATGCGTAAAAAAAACATTTTTATGTATTTATATTTAGATATGTTGATAATTTTGCGCAAAATAAATCATCCCACAAACAGAGAGCGTGTTGCATAGCCAAAGAGGTTCGTGTTTTTAATGTTTCGGCAGAAAGACTACTCGAATCAAAGTTCATGGCTTAGCTATATCGTATTCTCCAGGTATTATTACTCGAATCTGAGGATAAGAGTTGAAGATACCGTTAGTTGTATATGCTCGAAATGGTTACTCTGGATGAGGGGGCAACAGGGTTGTCGGTGAAGGAGAGAATGGATGACATGTTGAATACCATCAAGGAAGCTGGTAGCGACGGCATTGAGATGAGGGATCTTGTCAGGAAATATTATGAGAATTGGGGATTCAGGTTATCAACTATCAAGAGCTATATTCGTGATCTTGAGGAACTTGAGATGGTGAGGATCGTGGGAACTAGGATATACCATGCTAGCTTTGAACCTCCAAGAGGATTGGTTCGTTCTACGACAAAGTCTTGAGACATTCGATATTCATTATTTCACGCGAAGCACTTCATTTTAACAGTCCAAAACGTATAGGCTCATAGGTCCCATTGGCGTTTATGATTCTATTAATACAATTTTGGATCTCGGCTCCGAGGGGGAGACATAACAAGGTTTGTGATAGTAGTAGAATAAATCATAATAAATGTGCAGGGTACCGTAGTTAACTAAACAAATCTAAATGTCTCTTTTCTATTTTATTTGATTAGGCATATCCTGCTGTTGGTTCAGGCAATTTCTAGTACTCAGGTTTAGCTTGAATGATCTCAATGATTAGAGTGGCGAGGTCCTTAAGATTTTGATATTGTATATCTTCAGGAGCCCAGTATTTGGTATTCCATTGTACAACCTTGGTATGAGTTTTGTCTTTATATTCTAAATAGTAGATCGAGAATGGTGTAACCTCCCCTATAACATCACCTTCAAGTTTAGGCTGGAAACCTCTGGGATACGAGAAGAAGTCTATGTCAGCCATTTTTTGGTAGATTGTGTCTAGCTCGTATTGTGTTAAATCCAACTTCGTCTTTACCGGGTCTTTGTTCACCATATCCTTGGTGAAAATGCCTTTGAACGTATTCAGCTCATTCATGTGCTTTGCTCCTGATATCCCGTATCTGAAGATGAGGTTTGACGTAGTTGCATAGGTCACTAGTTCAGATTCAGGTTGAATCATGGAGGCATTTATTATAATAAATCCGAGTATCAGGAAAGTAGTGGATAATGTAAAAATGATGAACTTATCCTCCATAGTGGATAGTATAAATTACACTTGTATTTTATTCTATAAATTAGAACACTAAAAAGGTGGGAAATTACCTCCACCTTTCTTGAAGCACTCAGGGATAGGATAGGTCTTGAGTTCTAGGTGTTCATCAATATTCGGCTGAAAGGGAATTCAGCCATTCCCTGTTCTCTCGGCTTGACCGCGCGCCCCATCAAGAATAAGGAAGTCGGGGCTCCCAATAAATCTCGAGAATTATTGAATTAGCCCGAGCGTAGTAAGGAAAAATGTATAATTACTTCTTCACGGCTGCTGCTAGTTCTTTGCCCAGGCCTTTGCATTTTGCTAAAATTTGTGGATTGGGTGCCCCGTGTGAGCCTACCGGTTCACCGACTTGTGTGCCTACTCTCTTGAAGAGGTTCGTCATCACGGATTTTACTCTTCCACCGCCACCGTGTGAATAGAAGAGAGCGTATGGCTTTCCTTTGATTCCCTCGGTCTTTTTGTGTACATCGTGGACGTAGTGGTCGTCGACGAACATTTTCAACCCGCCGGCGATGTAGCCGAAGTATTCTGGAGAGCCGAATGCCACACAGTCGAAGTGAGGAAACGTGGATACGTCGAATCGATCCTCGTTTGTATTGAACGGGACGACCTTGCACCCGGCCTCCTTAAGCCCCTCGGCGACTGCCTCGGCCATCTTTTTAGTGTTGCCATGCTCTTGTGAGTGGTAAAGCACAAGTGCTTTCATTCACGATTCCCTCTTATTCAGGAAAGACGGGTTCATCCGCCTAGCTAAATCCCCTTATGATCTCTGATATAAATGTATGGATAAATAAACATAAAATATAATTTTAAATCAAACGTTATATGCTTCGTCAAACCAAATATATGTCAGAGCAATAAGTTTAGGAGATATGGATGATTTGATCAATGATCTCTTAGGACCGTCTATATTCCTATTGGTGCTCGATATGTTTCTCGAGAATCCAAACGAGTGGATGAACCTCAGGGAGATCGCTCGGAGAGTCAACAAGAACCCAGGAAGTATTTCACCCGTGATGCCGAACCTGCTCGAGAGGAATCTCTTGAACGGCTGCAAAGTCGGGAAAGTGACAATCGTATACAATTTGAACACGTCAAACCCAAGTGTCAAGGCTCTCCTTGAATTAAAAAATAGGCTAAGAGAGAGTGAAGTGTCCTAACAGGAACCTGCAGGGCGCGGACATTCTCATTTCTAACACAGGATTATACTGTTGAGTTATATTTGCCCAGGATGTTCGCTTAAACGGGCGGTTTGCCCCATAGATTATTTTTGAAATTCAAATAAATGATTTGATATAATATTATTTGTATTATATACCAAACATTTATATTTCTTATAAAAAAACTCTTTAGGATGAGCTTCTTGATTCGTGGACAACCAGTTCGTCACGGTTCACTGATAAGATGGTCGCGAGACCTCTGGGTTCCTGCCCATATAAGAACACGGCGTGTTGTTTACCTTCGACTTTGATAGGGGGAGGGTAGTGTGAAGAAGATCAGGTTGGGGAAGACAGACTTGGAGGTTTCAAGAGTGGGGATGGGTGGTATCCCGATTCAGCGCCCTCCGCTAGATGAGGCCATCAAGGTGATACGACGCGCCCTCGACCTGGGGGTCAACTTCATAGACACCTCGATAGGCTACGGTGACAGTGAGCTACGAATAGGTAAGGCCATCGAAGGGCGTCGCGACGAAGTCATTTTGGCTACAAAGGGAAGTTGGCGGAGTAAGGAAAGGGCAAATGAAACCATCGAAGGGAGCCTCAAGCGTCTGAATATAGACCACATCGACATCTGGCAATTTCACAACATACCAACCATCGAGTCACTCGGACAGGTCTTGGCTGAGGGTGGAGCCATAGAAGCCGCACAGAAAGCAATAGACGAGGGTAGGATAGGGCACCTCGGCATGTCAACCCATAACCTAGATGTGGCTTTGAGGGCAGTAGACTCAGGGTGCTTCAAGACCATTCAGTTTCCCTTAAATTTCATCTCCAACGAGGCTGTGGATGAGCTGCTGCCTCTTGCGAGGAAAAATGATGTAGGCTTCATAGGAATGAAACCCTTCGCCGGCGGCAACA
>SMTZ1_10009617_pt1 | contig 10087 bp, 14 predicted proteins | sample DeeMarSWOR136_30_FD_25667 | JGI IMG/M metagenome (IMG submission 25667)
CCCCTGCAATCAGAGAAAGCACTTGGAATCTTCGAGAAGTACCTGCCCCTCTGGGTTGCAATCTGCATGGTTATTGGAATTCTTCTTTCACTGACTATCCCCGGCATAGGAGAGGCAATCGATTCTTGGAAGGTTGGGAATATCTCAGTGCCCATCGGGATTTGTCTATTCCTGATGATGTATCCAGCAATGCTCAATATCCAAGCATCCGAGTTGAAGAAACTTGGTCGAAATCCAAAGCCCATCATTCTAACATTGTTCTCAAACTGGATCATTGCCCCCATTGTTGGATTTGCCCTTGCGAATCTTTTCTTAGCTGGGAATGAGCAACTGATAGTGGCGATAATCCTGCTTTCCTCAAGTCCTTGTACTGCAATGGTCCTAGTATGGGGATACCTAGCTGAGGGAAACCAAGAACAAAATGTAGTAAATACAAGTCTTAACACAGCCACAATAATCATCCTCTATGCACCCATTGTTGCACTTCTCACAGGAATATCAGCCATTCCTCTCGATCAATGGGCATTGTTTGTTTCAGTGCTTGTATTCATAGGCTTGGAATCATTACAAGGAAATCACTCATCCCTTGGAAAGGAATAGAATGGTTTGATAACAAGTATCGTCCAGCTGTAGGTAAACTGGCACTGCTAGCCCTCCTGACCACTCTGGTTGTGCTTTTCTCCTTGAACGGGAGAGTCATGCTGGAGAATCCGGACCTCCTAGTTCTGATTTCAATCCCACTCTTGATTGGATTTGCCATAGTCGTCTGCTATAACCTCCTTGTGACACGAATGGCAAACCTCGCCTACAGAGAGGGCGTGATTACTGTCATCATTGGCTCGTCAAGCCACTTTGAGATCGCTATCGCTACAGCAATCGCAATCTATGGAGTTGGATCTATAGCTGCACTTGGAACAACTATGGGGCTATTCTGGGAAGTGCCAGTGATGTTGGGCATTGTCTATTTAGGCAAGTATCTGCGAAAGAGAAGCTATTGGAAAGGAAAACCACTGTAGTTTCGAATCATTATAGAGAGTGATACTAGATGACCATTAATAAGGAGAATTTATGGAGAGCGAATTTTCACAAAGCCCTTGGCAACCCGGTGCGGTTAGAGATTGTGGACTTTCTATTGGGTGGTGAACAATGCCAGTGTGATATCTTCCCTCGCATTGGTCTGGCTCAGTCAACAGTTTCTGCATATCTAACTCAGATGGTCCGAGCTGGTGTATTGCGTGTGCGAAAGGATGGTGTCAGGAAGCTCTATAGAATCAGTGATCTCAAAGTTCAGAGGCTGATAGAGCAGAATCGCAATCTTGCTCGAGAGATGGTAGATCTATAATCATCATTCTGAACCGACCAGACGCAGGAATTAATTTACATAGTAGAGGTTTCTATGAGATAGAGCATTTGTAGAAACACGTTTCTCTCACTGCTGAGTACTCTCTCATTTGCTGGCCGTCCGACCTTGTGAGCCTAAATGCTCCCACGAAAAGAATCAATGGGCCAATAACCAGGATGGGTGTAATGGCGGCAAGCATACCAAGAATGACACTCTCCAAAAAGATGCCTGACCTGAATTCGATGGTAAAGTCAAGTATGGTGGCGAACATGGGGATGATTAGAGCTGAAACTGTATTCGTAGTGAAGGCTGAACTCTTTGTGTCTTCGTACGCCGGATTTACAGCTGTGATTCGAATACCGAATAGTATTGTGATGCAGAGAACCAGATATGCGTGTACCAGTACCATTGGTTTCCTTGACTTGAAGAGTTAGACTATCAATTGCATGAATCTTACCAAAATGCTTAGTCAACCCCTCAGCCAGAAAAACAGCGGCCTCTGTATTCATGGGACTTCACCTGATTCCTATCTACTAGATTCCTCCATCTCGGCATTGGTGCTGCTCAACGCTGTTTCAGCATCTTCCAAATGAAGGAGCTTTTAATATCATGCAGCGGAGGGAGATGCGTCTGCAATTTCTGAGGTCATGATAGCGTGAGCCTATTTTTCAAGGAGTGTACGGAAGATGTTATGATGGTCTTCCTCATCTGCCAGAATGTCTTCAAACAACTCTCGTGTGACGTAGTCCTTCTCGTTCGCTGCCTTCTCGATAATTGTGCGATAGAAATCCATTGTCTCCTCTTCAGCCATCATATCGTTGGTGATCATCGATTCCGGAGTGTCACCAACAGTGATTTTTGCAGGATTTGTTGTGGGTATACCTCCAAGGTAATCCACACGTTCAGCTATGCTTTCTGCATGCTGCATCTCCTCAATTGCAATCTTCTTGAGTTCCTCAGCGATAGCGAGGTGATTGAATCCATAGATCCTCACATGCTGCCACATGTATTGGATGGATACTTGTAGCTCCAAACTGATCGCCTTGTTCAACATTTCAATAAGGTCTTTCGATGTCATGACTCAACCTCCATAGTCAGCTACACGAGGTCTTAGCTTTTACTTATGGCTTTCCAAAATTATCTTCTGACAAAAGGATAGGAGTTCCTCTCTTGGTCGGCTGTGTATGTTTTTATCAGAGTGCTCCGGAGTATAATGCACCATGACATCGTCCGATAACACCACCGCTTCTGCCACTAGAAATGAACAGCTGATGCTGTTTGAGGCCATTGTCCTTGGAATTTATGGCAATTGATTAGTCACATTGATTCAATTGGTATCCTTCACAGCAACTCTGATTGCAATTCAAGTTGCCTTATCCCTTGTTTCTCTTGTGAGTCTAATAGCTCTATTTGGCTATTGGAGTGTTTGGAGGCAAACTCGAAAACCATTATGTTGTATTGATGCTTGCTTTTCTACATTTCATTCCACTTTGCATCACACTGGTAATGGAAAGGTTGCTGATTCAAGATGCCTTTTTCCTTATGATAGGAGGAATCCTCTTTTCGATGATATATATGGCAGAGCACACGAGAGCCAGAAATGTCGAACGAATGAGAGTCACCAGCTAAAAATCATGACGCAGCAGATGAGCAGCCGTTCAATTTCTAGAAACCATATGTGTTCCCATACAATTAGGAATCTATTCCTCTATGTCGCTTGAATTGGTTTCTATCCTTCACCGGATCATCAGCTTTTAGAAGTGCAAAGAACGCCGCTATGAGGATAATTGATGCCACCACGAAAGGGAGCATCCCGATTAGACCGGAGTGGGACGCTCCAACTACAGGGGTGGCAGTTAAGTCTGCTATGAAACCAAGTAGAAGAGGTCCCACCACGAAACCGAAGTCACTGATCATACGATAGAGTCCCATAGATATCTCCAGCTTGTCCTGCGGCGACAAATCAGTCACATATGCCGCACTAGGTCCTGAGAAACCAATCACTGCTCCATATACTGCCAAGGCAACTGATAATGTAAACAAGTCTGTAGAAATGGGGATTAGTAGAGTAATTCCTGCAGTTAAAACTAGACATAATGCTAGGGGAACTTTTCTTCCTATTTTGTCAGAAACACTTCCCATGGGTGTCATTGTAAGTGCAGTTGTTATTCCTCCAATAGTCAGAACGAAACCAATAGCGCTTGAATCCAGACCTAGATTATTAGCAGCAAATAGTGGTACTAGTGTAGTCCTTACACCAGTACGTAGTAGGAACATCGTGAAGACTGCGAAGGTCACTAAAAGGAACGAGGGATTGGATAGGACTTGCCGCATGTCACGCATAATTCCCCCTAGGGAAAGGGGGGTTGTCATATTCCCAGAATTTGTTAATTTGGGTAAAGCAAATGTTGGAATAACACCCAAGCCTGTGATTATTGCGTAGGCGAAAAAGGGTGCACGGATATCATAATTGTCGGCAATAATGCCACCAAATGTAGGTCCAAAAATGGCTCCGAGAAGTAACATGCCCATGTAAAGACTCATCCACTGTCCTCTTTTCTCTTCTCCAGAAATTTGAGCAAGGAAAACTGTTGCTGTGGTAACATACAGAGCTGAACCTGCGCCCTCGATCATCCGAGCCATTACAAGAGTAATATAGTTAGGAGCGAAACCGGCTAGTACAGATGAAGTCGAGATGAGAACTAGGCCTGACACCATGATCTTCTTCTTATCAAATCTCCTCGATAACAGTCCTGCAGGTAAATCGAGAACCATTCGTGTAACTGCAAAGGATGAAACTACGAAACCAACGAGAGTATATGAAACCTGAAAGCTCTCTGCATAGGTGGGGAGAATTGGAGCGACCATGCTTAAACCAAGAAGCACTAGGAATGTCACCAAAGAGAGATTCAGAACTGTGAGTACACTCCCTTCATGAATTGAATTTGGAGTACTTCTCTCATCCAGTTCTTTATGCTTTTCTGCCATCTTGAATGACACTCCTTGGTAGCATGGGCCCTAGTTATGTGGCTAAAGTACTTTCAGATTGAACCACGCAGTCATTATGGTCAGAATATATGGTCCCGCAAAGCAGAGAAACATAGAGGCGTGGGCGATGGCGTGAAATCTCTAATGTTCGCCGTTGAACATGCAAATCCCTTATTTGCTATCAGATGGCAGTCAATAACATGATTGAAGTCTTAATCTATGGCAATATCCGAGAGCGAGTTAAGGCCAACCATCCTAATGCCAATGCCATTCTGCTATGCGAGTACATTGAAGGAGAGCATCTTCAGGATTTATTGGGTCGATTGGGATTGAAGCTGGCTGATGTTGGAAATTGCTATGTCAACAATGCTCTAGCAAACCCCAACTATATGATTCATGACCGCGATACTATTGAACTCAATCAACCTGGTCATTTAGCAAAAGAGGGGTTCAATTAGTCACGCAAGGCAGTCTATTCATCCTAAAATTTAGTGAGGCGATCTCGTGCATGGAAGACCTGTGATTGGTATCTTCCACTTCTCAATCAGATTGCAATACAGGTTTCTGTTCTGGTTATACCCTTTATCCTGTGGATGCGGTCTAGGAATGGGCGCAAGTCATTCGCTGTGTTCAGTTCTGCATATGCAATTACATCAAATGTTCCAATTACGACCTTCACATTCTTGATCCCATCAATCCCCTCGATTTCTTGGCAGATTTCCCATATTTCCTTTCCAACTGCCTGTATCAGCACACTTATTCTAAGACTCTTCATTATCTATATCCCTCTGTTCATGTGCCCATAATACTTGGAGCAGTCTTTATGAATTAACATTCATAATGTATGACTAGGACTTTTATGAATTTTGATTCATAATTCAATTGGGTGAAAGAGAATTGGGTTTCCACGCCGGAAGCCGCATATCTCCTAAAATATATCTTCACAAAGATAATCAGTCAGACAGGTTTATTCTGGAGAAAGCAGCTCTTGATGTTCGAAATCTAGTATAATCCCCGTTCATGAAATGGCGCAAATCATCGAAAAGGAACTTCACCCAGTTGTACACCTCCCTACTATGATTGAGATAGGTGGAGAGGTCAAGAGGACAGAATCTAGCTTGTAGCCTTACATTGAAGATGCCTCTTATCAGCTTCTGGGGGCTCATCATACATGTTGATTATGCAAAGAGAGATATGAAGCGAAGGCAGTAGGCGATGTATGTCATCTTATCCAACTAATACTCGCATATTGGAGTTACTCGTCGGTCTAACACTAGTCATATTGGGTTCATGGGCAATACTAGATGGAACACTCGCAGAGGGCATAATTCTCCTTATCTTTTCAATTGGCCTTTTTCTCATTGGACTTGCTAGAATTGTGAAGGGCGCAACTATAACGAGTCTCAAGCAAACAAGCAGAGTAATACATATAGTCACAGGCTTTCTGACTATTGTCCTTGCCTCCGTAGTTTTGGTATTTCCAGCGTTCGGCACCAATCTATTAATCTCAGTTGTGGCATTAGGGCTTTTCTTCACAGGAATTGCCAGAATCCTCATCTTCTACAGTGAATCTGAGATGAGTTTGAAGACACGCGCATTTCATCTAATTGTTGGAGCAATTGGGACTGCAATACCTATTCTAATCTTAATTGTCCCCGGTCTGGGCTTTCTCACACTTGTCCTATTCGCTTCAATTGCTTTCATCATAGTGGGAGCCGCACGCATTGTTAGTGGGGTTTTTGGTGAGTTCTAATTATCGTGATACAAATAGATTGAGAAGTGTTTCAGCAATCAGATGGCTCCTGACTTTCAATTTCCAAATATCTTCGAAGACGGCTTCAAAAGATATCTGACCTATTCATGCGCTTGCTGCAAAAGGGAAGGAAATCTGGACAGAGTGATACTCTTCCAGAAATCCTTTTTCAAGGCAAGTGTAGCTAAATTGCCACCGTTTTTGACTTCTTTTTATCCCAGCCTAACTTCTTTGCCTTCTTGAAGGCAGAGCTCGCCTCATCGTATCGACCCAATATCCACAGGGCAAGTCGAAGCTGATTCCATAGCTCGGGATCATTTGGCTTCTTTTCAAGCTCGACCGATAGTCCCTTTTCCATTCTTCCGTATCTTTCAATCTCTCTTTGACTTGCTACCTGAGCCGCCCTGAGAACTCCGCTTACGAACTCTCCAGGGCGTTCTAGAACATAGGATCGAAATTCCATGGGTGTTTCTTTGAGAAATGAGCTGATCGTAGCTCCAGGTGTGTCCTTCTCCCGCCGAAGGTCGCCGTCTAATAATCGACGCTCATAATCACTTTGCATGAAATTGAGAAGTTCCTCCAAATGGACTACAACTGGATCATTCTCACCAAGATTCTCGTTAGCCCTCTGCCACTCATAGTATACTACTTCAGTACCAATTGTGTATAAACCGCTAGGCGTTAGATTCATTTTCTTCAAGTCATTAAGGAGAGTCCTCACAGTATAGATATCTCTGATAGGAATTTTACTGCTCATTTCATTCATCCCATTTCAAATCAGTAGAATCACTACAAAGCACTTCTATCTCAGCTCTCCAGTTATCCCACTCACAATTCGAATGATTCCCACGGTTATCATCGCAGCAGACAGTAGTAGAATCAGGGTATAGAAGCCTAGGCCTGGAAATACTGCTGCTAGGAACCCGAAGCTGAATGCGATAATACCTCCACCTATGTAGAGAGCTCTAGCCCATGTGGCCATTCCCTTCTCCAAATGACCTACTACTATTCTTGACATTCCCATTAGCATGATTGCAAAGGTCACCATTGTAACCAAGAATGTGATTGCGAGGTCAGGAAATAGAATCACACCCATTGATAGCACCGTTGCTAAAACGCCTACAGTTCCTTTGGTAATACGGGCTCTAGTGTCAAGTCGCTTCATGAATATGGTCTTAATAATCCTGACGAATCCCACAACTGCCAAAGCAATTGCAATCGTCAAGACTATGGTTCGTTGTGCCAAGGAGGGGTCCAAGACAATCCACAAGCTCACCGCAACTATAACAAGCCCTATCACTAAATCAAGGCCTCTTGACCAGCTTGGATAATACTCAGAAGACATATTTCATCACTGGCAACACTTCATAATGAGGATTTTGTCTTGCCATTTCCTCAGGTCATTCTGCAGTCTAGTTTCACAGGACAAACTATGAGACCTCCTCTTGCCCTTCATATTGATTTAGTCCTATTAGGAACTCAAATGGATCTCCATCCACCATTTCCGCTGACAACCGAAGAGCGAATATATCATGTTGCATTGGTGCGAAATTCAGTTCAACATCACCTGATATCAGTACTCTCTTCAAGCTCATGTGGGGCGGCCATTGACCAGTCCTTTGGATGTAGTCCATAGCACGATTTGACAGAATCTCGCTGGCAATTCTTTTGTTTATTCTAACTAGGCCTTTTTCACTTACGATGCCGAAGGAAGTGTTACTATCGCTCATTCCGCGTTTGGAAATTGTGTTTGTCTTTCTCAAGATAATTGAGTTGATAGAAGCGCGTTTCTTGACTCGTTCAACAGCGAAAGTATCGGCATCTATCGAGTATGCTCGACCAAAATCAATCTCCACCCAATCTACCATTGATTTGCACTCTCTGCCTTCTTGCCAAGTATTACAGTTACTTCGCTATTCTCAGTATATAATCTGGGGGATTGATTTCAAGGAATCCCAATCTAGTCTATCCTGACCTTGTACCCCTTGCCTTCCTTCGTGTCAGTAGTCTTTAGCGTGATTTCTAGAATTCCATTGTTGAAACTAGCTTTGACCTTTGTAGGCTCAATTTCCTTCGAAAGGGAGAAAATTCTCTTATACTTCCGGGTTTCACTCTCAGCTACAATAATCAGAGTCGACCTGGTGACCGTGATTTCTATCTCATCTTTGCTAACGCCCGGTAGCTCAAATGTCACTATGGTGTCACCGGTCTTTTCGTCAACTCTCATCTCAGATAGCGGAGTTCGAAAACCTTCCTCCAGTCTTTTTGTCCATTCCAATGGATATCTCATCATTGACCTGAATGCTCTTTCTAAATCTGACAGACCAAATACATCGAATGGATTTCGTCTTTCAACAATGTCTCTTTTCTCGTCATCACTCATTGATTGTTCCCCCTCCGGGTTCCTAATTTGCAAGAAGCCGTTTCAGCCGCTGTCTATCTTCTGATTTGAGAAAATCATATCCATCCAGCTTTTCGATTTCAGATGCGTCTATCCTTTTCGCAACACATCTTGGATGGTGCCATCTGTAAGAGAGCTTTTCTTCATAGAAATAGGGTTCACCTATTCGTAGTCTACGCTCCAAAATAACATCTTTGCACGTGCGGCATTTTGACCTTCCAGATTTAGCAGTTTCAACTTTCCATAATGGTTCTTTTGGTGTTTCATGTTTCTTTAACCGACTTAGAAAATCGCTTGGATCTTCCCCAACCATCTCTTTAGTCAATGGGAGTACAAAGGAGTCATACTCAGTGGGCTCATAGTAGACCTCCACGTCTCCCGAATTTAGGACTCTTTTCATTGAAGTGAATGGCGGCCATCTCTTCTTCCAGCGCATGTAATCAAGAGCCTGTTTGGCAAGTGTATCACTTGCATCTTTCTTTTTTAACGCGACTATTCCCGTTTCTCCAACTATGCCCAATGAAGACTTGACATATGTTCTCTCTTCATCATCAAGCGTTTCCCTGCTCTTCAACACAATGACTGTGCCAACAGGAGCACGTTTCTTCACATGCTTGAAGCTGAAGGATTCTGGGTCTACCCAGTATGCCCACTCGGATTCAATAGCAACCCAATCCACTATTCCCATGTTTTGTTGATTTCCTTTAGGTCGAGAATGGTTTACACTTCCCTTCAGCACGTCGTCCACCCATATTGCATACAATTGTATTCATACGTATGCAAAATGTAATCAAATAGTTATAAATCTGTTTACAGACTATTTGGTGGCCGCTGTCTTTACAATGCCTGAATTTACAGAGATAATACTCAGGAACCTCAAGAAGACCTCCGATTGTTAGCCCTATCAATTTCCTCATGATGATCGAGATGAGATCGTATTGCTTCTCTCACAAAGGAGGCAAAGCCCTTCCAGGATTCTTTCTTCTCCAAATTCTCAAAACGATTCTTTAGTTCTTTTGGCACTCTAATCATAATGTCGCTAGTCATACGGTCAGCTTCCTTAGATTCATATACCGATTTGCATACAATTGTAGATATATTTATATACATTTTGTTTACATACGTATACATTGGTTCTGATGACTTCATAGTCAGAGCCAGATTGAGGTGAATTCTACATTGCCATTGAGATTCCTAACAAGACTGAGAAAGGGTGCCGGTCATTACAATGTATTCTATGTGCCGAGATATGTTAAGGAGTTCTATGGTCTCAGGACCGGGAGCTATAAGGGTGGAGTTACTTTGAAGGATGGTACAACGGCGGGCTATAGGATTAGCCTATCACCACATAGGAATACCTTTCGGGGTCGTGTTCCAGAGTCAGCAGGTTTTCCTGGAAGCATTGTTGAGGTATGGATGTACCCACACACATGGATGCAATCTATCAACATACCGATTCAATCTCTTGAAATTAGATCCGAAGGGCCAATACCGAGCTTTGCATATCCTGATACATTCAGGACAAATTACAGGCAAAGATGAGTACCCATAATGCATTCTCGATTAGTAGAGCCAAGGGAGAGAAATGCGAGATGAGCACAGT
>SMTZ1_10022999_pt1 | contig 10087 bp, 9 predicted proteins | sample DeeMarSWOR136_30_FD_25667 | JGI IMG/M metagenome (IMG submission 25667)
TCAGTATTTCATCTTCAGGGCCTATGGAATCAGAAGGGTCTTCAAAGCCCTTATGAAGGATTTTTTCTCCTGGAAAGAATGGGCATGTCTCTCTTGCGTGGTTGCAAACCGTAACAACATAGTTGAAAGTCTTTCCGCGGAAGTCTTCGATGCTCTTTGAATGGTGCGTTGAAATGTCAATTCCGATTTCGGCCATTACCTCGACAGCGTGAGGATTGACTTGGGTAGGTTCTATTCCAGCACTAAAACCTTCGTATCTATCTCCATAAAGAGTGTTCAGAAATCCCTCTGCCATTTGGGAACGGGCGGAATTATGCATGCAAATGAACAGCACTGTCTTCTTCATTAGGTCACCAATGATTTAGCAGTCCTCGAATTCAAGAATCTATCCGCAAGAGCTCTTCTCGCTGTGAACCCAGCACACATAGTTCTCTCATCCTATTATAGATTCCACGGTTAGATTGAGTACGATCTCTGCGATGTCGCTGGCGTACTCCGTTGCTCTTGTTACACTCTCAATGATGAGTCGAGCATTAGTAATCTCCTCCATTCCAGTTTCCCTCGAAAAAAGTACTGCTTCTTCTTCTAAGGAAATGATTTCTTTTGTTCTTTCAATGATATCTTCTGCTGTGTCAAATTCTCTTTTGAACAAAGATTCTATAGCCTTTTCGAACGAGGAAATAGCTAGCTCACTCATTTGCGCAATTCTTTCAACAGCTTTCTCGTCCAAGCGTTTTTTGAGGAGTAGTATATTTCTTGCGATGTCTGCCGCGTGATCTGCTGTTCTTTCCACAGTTTTCGTTATGAGTCGATAGCCGAGGCAATCTCGGGGGTTTGTTAGTCCTATTTCTTTGATTATTCTTGGGTTTTGAACTGCCATCTTCAGTTGGCGTATTATGTAAAGGTGGAACCTGTCAACTTCACTATCGGTTGCGATGATGTCTTCGGCCAATTGGCGATCAAGTCCTTTGAGAGCGGTTATCGCATCCTTGTGCATCGAAGATGTTATGATGCACATTCGTCTCAATGCGCTCGGAACAGATAATTCGGGATAACTCAGCAAGACTTGTAACGTCAGTTCGGTTGAAGTGTCCGTCACTATTTCTGTTCCAACAAGCAAACGGCGAGCGAAGGTTTTTAGGGTGTTTCTCTGCCTTGAATGCAACTGTTGCTGGCTTTTGGCCCTTACATGGATTGTGTTGTAGCCAACCAGGTACGCGGCAACAGCTTTTCTTGTTAGTGCATCAGGGTTGTCTTTTGGAGAAACCTCGATGAATGCTTCCTCTGGTCTTTCAGGTTTTCCCATCTCTGGAGGCAGAATTGATAATGCCCCGTCTTCTTCCTCACGAATCACCAAGGAACTGCCTTTCTTCAGCTTGTTTTGAGTAACCCATTCTTTAGGCAAGGAAAGAACATAAGTTGAACCTCCGGTAATTTGGAGTTTTCTCACTTCAATCTCTTGTGGCACATTTTTACTCATTAATTTTCCGTCCTTCTATATAGCCTACGTAGATATATATATAATATTTGGATTAACTATATATCAGTTGCGGCTTTAATCTCCTAAAAAAAGGTGGTGCATAATGAACTACAAAATCGTTGCATACACAGAAGCAGTTGCTTTGATCGCCATTATCGCTGGCTTTGTATTCTACGCGTTCGTTTTCGCGCCTGGTCAACCTGGCTCAATAACGCTAAGCGGAGCTGGGGCCACATTTCCAGCACCATTGGTTCAACTATGGACTGAAGAATTCTACGATTTAACTGGCGTACAGATAAACTACGAAGGCATCGGAAGCGGTGGCGGAATAAAACAGCATACAGAAAAGACTGTAGACTTTGGGGCGAGCGATCCTCCCATGAAGGATGATGAATGGACTGCAGCTCCTGGAACCTTGCATGTACCTGTTACAATAGGCGGAGTCGTAATCGTATACAATATTCCAGGGATACCTACAGGACTCAACTTCACCGGCGAAGTCATCGCCAACATTTTCAGCCGGGGCGTAACGAGATGGAACGACCAAAGCCTTGCAAACCTAAATCCAGGGAGTACCCTGCCTGATCAAGACATCATCGTTTGCCATAGATCAGACTCGAGCGGAACCACAATGGTGTTCACCAGCTTTCTTTCAGCAGAAAGTGAAACGTGGAGCAGCAACTATGGGGCAAGTAAAGTCATCAGCTGGCCGGAAGAAACCCTTGGAGGAAAAGGAAACCCTGGCGTAGCAGTACTAGTACAGCAGAATCAATATTCAATCGGCTATGTCGAGCTTTCCTATGCAATCGAGAACAACATTCCTATCGGGAAGGTACAGAACGCCGCTGGCAAGTTTGTTTTACCATCGATGGAAACCCTTGCATCTGCGGCTGCAGCAGCGTCGCTGGTTCTTCCGTCAGGAGACGAGAGCTGGATTTCTGTAGGAAGCTTCTTCAACCTGCAGGATGTTGATAAACCCAATGAAGGCTATCCAATAACCAGTTTTTCGTACATACTGGTTTACAGAGAACTGAATGTAATACCTGGGATGACCCAAGAAAAAGCCAAGGCCTTGACGCAGTTCTTGTGGTGGGCAACGCATAGTGGACAGTACTATGCGCCGTCCCTTGATTATGTTCCTCTGCCACAAGAAGTCGTAACACACAACGAAGCAACTCTTCAGATGATGACTTTCAATGGACAACAACTCGTTGATTGATCCTAAGAGAGCTGAGCAAAACTGAAACGCAAAAGACCCACTTTTTTCAGTCTGTATCCAAATCTAAAAGGGGTCTATAGAGAAAGCTCTGGCGATATCTTATGAAGCTTTCTGGCGACATGGTATTTAAGATTTCTACTGCATTGGTAGCATGCAATATTTTCGTGATATTAGGTCTCATGCTTTACAAGATTATTGGGGAATCCTGGATATCCATCGAGACCTACGGAGCGAGCTTTCTGTGGGGCACCACATGGCAACCTGTCCCCCCCAGACCAGGAATGCTGCCGTCTTTTGGGGCGCTTCCCCCAATCTGGGGCACACTTGTCACTTCCGCAATAGCGCTCCTTCTAGGAGTACCAATAAGCTTGGGCATCGGTTTAGCTCTTTCGGAGTTTGCTCCGAAGCGTCTTGCTTATGGCGTCTCGTTTCTTGTAGAGTTGCTGGCGGCTATTCCAAGTGTTATTTACGGGCTTTGGGGAATCTTTGTTCTAATTCCATTTCTTCAGCAGAGTGTATATCCTTTCTTGCAGGCAACGTTGGGTTTTCTTCCCATCTTCCAAGGTACAATACGTGGTCCCTCTGTCTTGACTGGTAGTGTTGTTCTTGCGATAATGATTCTTCCCACGGTATCAGCTATTGCAAGAGATGTTTTCGCTGCAGTTCCTCGTAGTCAGCGAGAGGCCATTGTTGCCTTAGGTGCTACAAGATGGGAAACGTCGAAAGTTGTGATGAGTTATGGGCGCTCTGGAGTTATTGGGGCCATAGTCCTTGGTTTGGGCAGAGCGGTAGGAGAAACAATGGCGATCACAATGGTCATCGGAAACTCGTTTAACCTATTCGACTCGCTTTTTGACCCCGGTTACACCTTAGCGTCGATTGTAGCAAACGAGTTTACAGAAGCAAGTTCCCCTCCGGTCTACATTTCCGCATTGGTAGAGTGTGGGCTCGTGCTGTTTGTTCTTGCATTGGTTATCAACGCCTTAGCTAGGTTGATAATTTGGCGTACCACGAGAATGGTCGCTGGGGCGGAGGGGATCTAATATGAACGGATATACGATCAGAAAAATCAAAGACCGAATTATGGTATCGCTTGCCTACCTAGCTCTTGTGATTGCTCTGATTCCCCTCGTGAGCATTCTGATGGAAACTGTGCTCCGAGGTGCCCCAGCAATAAACCTAAGCTTTCTTACCGAACGAATACCTCCTTTAGGTCAAGCAGGCGGCGGAATCGGACCCGCGATTCAAGGTACACTAATCGTGGTGGGAATCGCCTCCATGATCGGGGTTCCGATCGGAGTGTTTTCTGGAATATACTTGGCGGAATTTCGCGAAACCAAACTTGCCTCAGTAGCCAGATTCTTAGCAGATGTCTCAACAAACATGCCTTCCATAGTTATAGGCATCTTCGGATGGGCCTTAATAGTAACTGCAATAGGCTGGTCTGTAATTGCGGGGGCTATTGCCTTAGCTATAATGGTGATTCCGATAATTACTCGAACAACAGAAGAAGCAGTGAAACTCGTTCCCGTGACAATGAGAGAGGCAGCTTTGGCTTTGGGAGTTCCGCGATGGAAAACGACGATAACTATTGTTCTAAGTAGCGCTAAGAAAGGCATAGCCACCGGAATTCTGCTTTCGATCGCAAGGATTTCCGGCGAGACAGCGCCACTGCTTTTGACAATCCTCGGCAGCAGATTCTGGTTTGGCGGATTTACCGAGCCTACAGCGGCGTTACCGCTGACAATATTTAACTTTTCACAGTCCCCATACAGCGCCATCGACTGGCCCAGAGCGTGGGGGGCATCAATGGTTTTGATACTTATGATTCTTGGAATAAACGTCGTTGTGAGATATTTCACAAGAGAAAAATACGGATAGATGAGCAGATGAGCTATAAAATCGAAATTGAAGATTTGAATGCGTGGTTTGGAAATAACCATGTCTTGAAGGATATTAACATGAAGATACGAGAAAATGCAGTTACCGCTATAATCGGGCCCTCTGGATGTGGCAAAACCACGCTCATAAGATGCCTTAACAGAATGCACGAACTAGTTCCAGGAGCGCGAATTTCTGGAAGAGTACTTCTAGACGGACGAGACATCTACAGCGATGGCGTTGATCCAGTTACTGTTAGAAGGAGAATAGGCATGGTTTTTCAGAAACCGAATCCCTTCCCAATGATGTCGGTTCATGACAATGTAGCTGCCGGACTCAAACTGAACGGAATGAAAGACAAACAACGACTCGACAAGACGGTAGAAAAGAGCTTGAAACTGGCCATTCTATGGGATGAAGTCCAAAAGGAATTAGACAAATCAGGTGCAAGCTTGTCAGGAGGACAGCAACAAAGACTGTGCATCGCACGGGCGTTAGCTGTGGAGCCAGAGGTAATCTTGATGGACGAGCCTTGCTCAGCACTCGACCCTACTGCTACGGCAAAGATAGAGAAGCTGATACGAACGTTAGGAGAAAGCTACACGGTCGTAATTGTAACGCACAACATGCAACAAGCAGCAAGAGTAGCAGACTTCACAGCCTTCCTTTACCTCGGAGAACTTGTAGAATATGGTGACACGAGTACCATATTTGAGAACCCAAGAAACAAACTCACGGAAAATTACATAACAGGGAAATTTGGGTAGGTGAAAATGGATGAGCAGACTTATCGATACCGGATTGGAACAACTTTCAAGACTCTTGTTTAAGATGGGAGACTTGGCAGAAAAAACAGTCTCGCTTTCCCTCGATTCTTACATGGAAGGGTTGGAAGTTCAGGATAAGGTAAGAGTGTGGTCAGAAACGTTAGTTGCTCTAAGCGAACAAGTCGAAGAAAAGGCAATAGAAATAATCGCAAGATACCAACCTGTGGCATCTGACTTGAGAATCATAGAATCTTACATGAAAATAGCCTATGACCTATCGAGATACGGAAGATACGCTTGGGACATAACATTCATCTACAAAAGACTCAACGTAAACTCTGCTGACTGCATGTTTCCATCTCTGCCAATAAAGGAATTGAAAGAAAAGGTGCAGGACATCGTTCACACAAGTATTGAAGCCGTGAGGAAAAGCGAGATAGATCTTGCCAAGAAAATTGGTGAAATCGAAAACGAAGTTGATGCAGTGTATTATGAATGTTTAGATAAACTAGTGGAGCAAGATCGTATTACGACCAAATGCCTGATTACGAACCTGCTTTTCATTCGACACTTGGAAAGAATTGCAGACCATGCATCCTACATAGGAGAGTCAATAACATACCTTGTAACAGGCGAACGAATCAGTCTTAGGGGACGGATGTCAAATGAGTTATGAAGCCATAGTCTTGTGTGGAGGGGAAGGATGGAGACTTAAACCAGACACGTGGACTCCGAAACCTCTCTTGAAGATTTCCAAGCAGGAAACACTCTTAGATAGGCAAATTAGGTGGCTATTGGAACACGATTTCACGAACATAATCCTTGCTGCTAACAGATCTTTCCCAGAATCCGCTTTCTTCACAAATCCAGCTGTGCAACCGTGTATTGAAAGAAGAAAACTCGGAACAGGAGGAGCGGTCAAACGCGCAATAACCCTAACCGACATCAAGAAGGTTTATGTTATGAATGTTGACGACATAGTCTTCTACGACCCAAGAAAGCTGTTCGAATACTCAGCCAAAGGAGCCGCCATGTTACTTGCCCAGCCACAATTACCCTTTGGAAAAACCACGCTACAAGAAAACAACATCACAAAATTCGAAGATAGACCAACCCTAGATATATGGGTCAACGCTGGCCACTATGTATTCTCCAGAGAGATAGTCATGCAATATTTCCCAGACGAAGGAGACTTTGAGCCGAAAACCATGCAGAAACTCGCAGAAGAAAAGCATTTGAGAGGTCTCAAATACGCCGGAGACTGGCTAACCCTCAATACAATGAAGGACCTAATCAGAATCAGAGACTACTTCGATGAAAGATAAACGAGAAAGACAATGTTATACCAAAAAAAGGGGAGGTTTGCGGGAGACATCTCCACCCTGCGGTGAAATCAGTATTTATACCTTCAACGTTCGGGGTTTGCACGTCATCAACGCTTGGTGAAGAACAGAATTGATATTCCACCGGGGATTCAGATTGCTTTAAATATCGTCTATGGAGAATCTATAGAGAAGAGGGAAATCCTTTGAGTGAGAAGAGTAAAGCGTTGAAAAAAGTCGAAGAAGAGAAAAGACTTTCCGAAAAAATCATGACATTCATACCGGGATTTAAAGGGTACAAGGAAAAGGAACTGCGCAGAGAAGCTGACAAGCTGATCAGAAATCATTTGTACGAGAAGCTTTCAGAAGCTAGGAGCGCCCTCAAGGAGTCTTATCAAAGGCTTGTGGACAACAGAATAATTGAAACCTGGACTGCGATGGACAGGTTAATTGCGAAGTTCGACAGGGTCTCAGAAAAGATAAATCATGCCTTCTACGGATACAGCGGTTTTTTCGACGCCATAAAAATCAAGGAGGATCGATTAGACGGATTGATCAAATTCGATTCGGACCTGCTAGGCTCAATTAATGAAACAGTAGGTAAGGCACAGAAATTCAAGAGTGAAGTAGCAGACCGGAAATTCACCGAAGCGAAAACGAGAATTGACGAGCTCCTTAAGGATATTGATAGACTAGAAGAAACGTTCAATAGACGGAAAAGTGCAATATTGGATGTAATGGAGGAATGATCGTATGCCCCAAGTAATAAATTGGGTAAACCCTGGACCTGATGACATAATTTGGACGTATCCCTCAGAAGACATCACATGGGGTGCGCAGCTGATTGTGAATGAGATGGAGGTAGCGGTCTTCTTTAGAGATGGGAAGGCATATGACATCTTTGGACCTGGAAGACACACTCTAACAACGCGGAGACTCGTTGGGTTTGGAGAGACCCCATTCAAAGCCAGAGTTATATTCGTCTCAATCAAGCAGTTTGCTGGGAAATATGGGGCGCGGGCTCAAACAACAGAGTTAGCGCCACTTCTCGTCCATGGAGGATACTGGTTTAAGATTACGGATCCAGAGCTTTTCATTACGCAGGTTGTTGGAGGGCAAGACGCCTACACAACGCCGAGTGTTAATGATTTTCTAAGGGGCTTCGTGAATGAGAGAATGATTGATGAGTTGTCCAGATACGATCTAGTTTCGGTGTTCACAAAACTAGACGAAACATCTACTCTCGTGAAAACTCACATAATAGACGCATTCAAGAGGCTTGGAATAGATCTAGTAGACCTTCGGTTTGAAGGGATAGACACAACACCCGAGTATAGAGAGAGACTGTTCTGGCTTAAATCCGCCGGAGCAGTTCCAGCAACAGAAGTTCTAAGAATGGAGACTGTTAAGAAAGCGGCTGAGGAGCTTGGAAAGTCTGAAGGAGCCGCCCTTGGCGCTGGTATGATGTTGATACCTCCAATGTTTCAAACAGGGCCCGCCCCTCAAGCAACGATGGTGATCTGTTCAGCGTGTAAGGCAACGGTACCGGTAACTTCAAAGTTCTGCCCCAACTGTGGAACAGGATTGACAACCACCGCAGCAACACCTAACGTAAAAACTTGCCCGAACTGCAAACAGGTAGTCCCGCCGACAGCAAAATTCTGCCCAAACTGTGGCACCACAGCAGAGTGACTTAGAACTATAATTCTCTTAGTCTCTCAACAACAGACCTTTCATCAAGCGATAATATGAATGGTGCGAGTTGAGGGCCGGACTTCTGACCGAAGAACACTAGATAAATGACTTGAAAGAACCTCTTAGGGCTCATCTTTGTAACTTCCCGGGCTATCCGATAGATCTCAGCCTTCAAATCGATGGGCGTCCACTCACGAGCCTCTAAAGAGTCAGCAAGCGAAGCGAGGGCAGCTATTTCTCTTTCACTTAGTTGACGTTTTACATCCTCAGAAATCCTAGGCAATATCTTGATCCTGTATCGTGGCGGAGCATGCTTCGTTGTCCAGTAATAAGCCCTTCGAATTCTTTCCACAACATAGTTTGTACTCTCTTGAGAAGTCTCAGCTGGAATTGCCACCGTTCTCCGCAAGACTTCCAGGACAGCTTCATAATCTGAGAGATCAGCGATTATTTGAGAAACCATGGCGGCATGATCGTAGGGTACTTGAATGGGCATCTCTTTAGGTGGAGACTCGTTGTGGGCCAGTTCATAGCTTCTTTTCATAGCTAGAGCAATCTGAGGGTCTTGTGGCTCTTCAATCTCAAAATACGCTGCCTCTGCTCGATCATACTCGTTCACAAGAAATGGAATTCTAGACGGGCTGAACTCCAAGTGCTTCATGGGCTTCATTATCATATACCAATACTTCAACACCTCTGGCTCAGCCACTCTAGGCCATTCATCGAAATCAAATGAAACCCCACCTGAACTTGTCATCTCTACGGACTTGCCCTCGACGAGCAACGACACAAACTCAAAAGGTTGTCCCCGGGGAGGCTCAAATCCCAAAGCCTCTCTAGCAAGTGCACTGCAGCTTTCCCTACTACCACCAGCCATCGCATGATCCTTTCCAAAAGGCTCAAAGTCAACGTCAAGAAAACGCCAGATCGCAGCCCATTCAAGTCTCCAGTCTAGTTTTCCCGATGCCATACTGGAAATACCCTGATCAGCACACTTTCTGCACCGATATTCAACAGTCCAGTTGTCGAGATCTACTGAAAGCGCTTCAGTGAACTGAGGGCTTATAGCGTGACATTTGTTGCATAATGGGTTAAAGGGGATCCAACCAGGTGGTTTCTTTGCTTCCCCTCGGAACCTATTGGCAATCTTCCTCACATCCTCGCGTTTCCCCATTATTTCCCGGATTATCCCCTTCATTTTCGGCTTCTGATACATCTCAGTGGTAGGGATCATGATGGGGTGAATTTCGAAGTCGCCCAAAGTGGCTTTTAATGGATTAAGAAAGTGGTCTACCCAAGTTCCGCAACATCCCTCAGGGCACGGAACATCCAGAATTCTTACACCTCGATATTCTTCCGCAAAGTCGGGCTCAACAAGAGGCGGTTTCGCTTTGAACGGATCTTGAGTGTACAAGGTTAAGTAGTGCTTGACATCTTTGCCAAGACTTCTGAGCTTAGTCGCCAAAGCTCCTGGACAGAGGAGGTCTGAGCGACATTTTCCTATGTGGATTAGACCCGAGATGGCCATGCCTGTGTTTATGACGTATGAAGGACGATTTTGGCCTGCAAGAATGTCGGCTTCTTCGTCTATCCAGTGTTTGTAGTAGATTTTCCTCTTAGTCATTGATTCAGAGGCTCCGGCAGAACCTAGCCATAGTCGTGTCTGTTTGCACAAAAACGTTTCGGAACAGATAGAAAGTGGTTGCACTGCACGCGCGTGTTG
>SMTZ1_10016461_pt1 | contig 10086 bp, 5 predicted proteins | sample DeeMarSWOR136_30_FD_25667 | JGI IMG/M metagenome (IMG submission 25667)
TCGGGCTGCCCGGATTTATGCGGACGCACATAAAACTCTTCGAAATTCGCCTCATCCTGACGGCGGAAAATGATGGTCGGGAAAAATCGTCCTTGTTTAAAAGCCAGATCCACTTCCACAACCCCGTTCTCGAATTCGACATCCTTGAGAAAAGCAGTCCCGGTAAGAGTGAGCGCCTTTCGACCCAGGAATTCCTCTACCCGGCTTGCCGGCCCCAGCTGCCAGCGTCCGGAATCGAAGCTGACGGTTTCCTCAACCCCGTAGGAAAAAACGCTCATCAGAATGAAGCCAAAAAGGATCACAAAATATTTTTTCGGCTGGAACAGATTTCTCATCTTTCTCTCCTTTCTATAAGCATGCTTTCATTATCTCTTATAGACTATGAAAACAAAAGCAGACATTCGATGAAAGGTTGATGGAGCTGACGAGAGGTAGCTGTAAACTCATCTATCTCGGTTCTGGAGATAATCTCCTACCGGAAACTTCGTGTCTCCGGATGAAAAAATTGATATAATCTGGCAAAAATAGAGTTGCTAAGACTTTAAATTCTCATACCTCAGGAGAGCCAGATGAGAAAACTGAATACAATTTTAATGATCTGGGTGTTCCTCTGTCCGATGTCTTGTTTAATTACTGAATCTGATACCACCGAAACGAGATATTATCCAAGTGATACCTGGCGAACATCCACTCCCGAAGCCCAAGGTTTAGACTCCAGCCAGTTGGCGAAGGTGTTCGATTTCGTGAAAAAAAATGATATTCCCATCCACAGTCTCTTGCTGATTCGAAACGGATATCTTGTCCTGGAAGCCTACTTCTATCCCAACTCAAAGGGCATCGTCCATGATGTGGCCTCGGTCACAAAAAGCATCACCTCAATCTTGACCGGAATCTCCATAGATAAAGGTTTCATCAAGAGCGTGGACCAGCCAGTACTGGATTTTTTCACAGAACGCAAAATTGCCCATCTCTCCGAATACAAGAAAAAGCTGACCATCGAGCATCTCCTGACTATGCGAACAGGGCTCTGCAGAGATTATGCGCACGGCGAACAGCAGCTTGACGATATGAGACAGACCGATGATTGGGTGCAGTACATGCTGGACCAGCCGATAGTCGCTGAACCGGGAATATCATTTGCCTACTGCACAGGAGGGACTCATCTGCTGTCAGCCGTTATTACCAGGGCCACGGGTATGAATGAGCTGGATTTTGCCCGAAAATACCTCTTTGAGCCATTGGGCATTCAGGAACTCATCTGGCCGGCTGATCCCCAGGGCAATAATACTGGAGGGTTCGATCTCCATCTGCATTCAATTGCTATGGCGAAGCTGGGTTTTCTCTTTCTCAACGACGGCGTGTGGAAAGGACAGCAGATTATTTCTAAAGAATGGATTAAAAAATCGACTCAAATCCAGGTCACATTAGCAGATGGCGAGCGCTACGGCTACCTCTGGTGGTCTCCCGACGAAGATCCGAATCTTATTGAAGCGCGGGGACGAGGAGGCCAGCGGATCATCTTCTCTAAAAAAACGAACATAGTTGTTGTGTTTACTGGCAGCGGGTTTGAGCCAGGTCAGGATATGAACTTCTGAAAAGCCAGATCGAAGCGGCCGCGAGGGCACCCCGCCCAAAACCTGTACCCAAGCTGCCGGCTGTCGCCGATGAAATCTCTGGAAAAACGTTTGTCTTCGAACCAAACCCTTTGGGACTAAAATCCTTTGCCTTGTCATTCGATAAAGGAGCTGAAGCAAAGCTCGCTTTAACTGAAGAAGACCATTTCGAAGAAAACCTCATCGGCTTAGACGGTGTGTACCGTTTCTCCAACAACAGCAGATTCGGCACTCCAGAGGCATTGAAAGGTTCCTGGATATCAGATAATGAATTTTTTCTGATCTACAACGAGTTTGCCAATAATCATCTATGGCACATATCTTTTCGCTTTGCCAAAGGCCATGCTTCAGTGAGGTTTGTCGAGAATACGGGATTATTGAACGCAGTCTTCTCGGCAAAGCTTGCGAAACAATAAGATGATCTAGAAATTTGCGGCAAAAGAAAATTTGTATTATTTTACCCATCCCAAAAGGATCATAAACTGAATCACTACTTATCTGTTTAGGAACAGAATTTGAGTCATAATCATAAATCCAGAATAATGCCATCAAAGGAGGTTTGCCATGAGCAAAACATGGGTGAAGGGTTTATTGATTTTAGTGCTGGCAACAGTGGTGCTCTATGCGGAGGAGGAAAAAATGTTTAACGGTCTGTATCTCGATCTCGGAAACCTGTTCCGCCTGTCCCATGCCCAAAGCCGCTCCATAAGTCCTGAGAATTTCAGCGGAGAGAAAGGCAAGGCTGGGATGTCCATTGACGGGCCGGCCATGAAGGCTGCTCGCGACCTGGGCCAGGGCTGGAAAGTCTCTCCCTATATCATCATCAAGCCCAAGGAGACGTTTATCCTGGCGGACATAAAGGGCCCTGGCGCCATCCAGCAGATCTGGATGACCCCTGCCGGCAACTGGCGTTTTTCTATCCTCAGGTTTTACTGGGATGGAGAAAAGGAGCCATCCGTGGAGGTCCCGGTGGGGGATTTCTTTGCCTGCGGCTGGGGAAAATTCGCACAGGTCTCCTCCCTCCCTGTCTGTGTGAATCCCGGGAGCGGCTTCAACTGTTACTGGGTGATGCCTTTCCGTAAATCGTGCAAGGTCACCATGGAGAACCTGGATGAGAAAAACATGACCCTCTACTACCAGATCAATTACACCCTGACCGAAGTCCCAGAGGACGCGGGCTATCTGCATGCCCAGTTCCGGCGTGTCAATCCCCTTCCCTACAAGTCTGTTTACACCATCATCGACGGCGTCAAAGGCTGGGGTCACTATGTCGGCACCTACATGTGCTGGGGCGCGAACAACACCGGCTGGTGGGGTGAAGGCGAGATAAAATTCTCGGGACCGAGGACTACTTCTGCGGCTCCTACGGGTTTACCATGGAGGGGAAATACAGGGAATACACCACCCCCTATGCCGGCATGCCTCAGGTCATCATCCCTGACGGCCAGTGGCAATCCCAACAGCGCTTCGGTCTTTACCGCTGGCACATCATGGACCCGGTGCGGTTCGAAAAGGACCTCAGAGTCACCATCCAGGCTTTGGGCTGGCATTCTGGGGGGAGGTATCTCCCTCTTCAGGATGATATCTCATCTGTGGCTTTTTGGTACCAGAAGGAACCCCACGCCCGGTTTCCCAAGCTCCCCGAAAAGGATAAGCTCGAGATCATCTGAATTCCGCTGACCCTAAGCGGATTGCCATAAAATATCGCAATTCGTTATTCGTAGCGGAGCGAGTCGACCGGATTGGCCGTAGCTGTTTTAAGAATATGGAAGGATACCGAGAAAAGCGAAACAGCCAGAGCTATAGCCGCCGCCATCAGAAACAGAAGAGGTGCGACATTCACCCTGTAGGCAAAATTCTGCAGCCACCTGTTCGTTGCATAATAAGCCAGAGGACAGGCGATAAGACTGGCCAGAAGGACCCACCCGGAAAATGTTTTGGAAAACATAAGGACGATATTGGAGACTGAAGCGCCAAGCACTTTACGGATTCCTATTTCCTTGGTCCTCTGCTGCGTCATAAAAGCTGCCAGGCCCAAAAGGCCCAAAGTGGATATGACCAGACCCAGGCCAGCGATAATACCCAGGAGTCTGCCGATCTGCTCCTCGGCCCGGTACTGACGGTCAAAATCCTCATCCAGAAAATAGCCTTCATAAGGGAGGGATGGATAGAGCTTTTGCCACGAATTTTCGATAAAGGACAGGGTTTCGCCCGAAGCCCCTGTCTCCAGTGTCAACGTCAGGGTGTTAAAATCAAACGGTGCATAGGTCATGAAAAGGGGTTCAACCATCTCCTGCATCCCCCGGTAGTGAAAATCCTTTGTAATGCCGATAATTTCTCTGGAAACCTTCCTCCCATCATACCAGCCAAGATACCAGCGCTTTCCGATGGCTTCCTCAGGGGAACTGTACCCTAGAAATTTCACCGCCGATTCATTGATGAGGATGGCATTGTTGGCATCATTTTTGTCCCGCTGAAGCGGCCGCCCCCCAGCCATCTCGATTTTAAGCTGGGGGATAAAATCATAATCAACAGCCATATAATTCAGTTTTTTTGCCGGCTGGTTGACCGCCTCAGTCTGGCTCAAATATCCTTCATTCGAACGCCTTCCCGGAGCACTCGAAGAGGCTGTCGCTCCCACGATTGTGTGATAGCTTAAAAATTCTTTCTTTATAGTCTCGAAGTTTCTGCTGAATGAGGAATTGTACCTGAACGGAATGACAATCTTCTGTTCTTTATCAAATCCAAGTGTCCGGCTTTTCATAAATTTAAGCTGTTGAAAGACAGTCAGAGTCCCGATGATAAGAAAGATAGATATGGCAAACTGGAAAACGACCAGAACCTTGATCATAAACGATCCCCTTATCCCGGTGGCAGAATGTCCCTTAAGCACCGATACCGGTTTAAAGGCTGTCAACACCGCTGCCGGATATCCGCCGGCGACAATACCAACAAGCACGACAAGTCCGGCCAGGGTGAAAAGCACATAGGGATGGATGATTCGGGAAAAGGCCAGAGTCGTCCCGGCGGTTTCATTAAACAGCGGCAGAAGAATATCACATATAAGAAAGGAAAGTCCCATAGCCATTATGGTGATGATCAGTGATTCTCCCAGAAACTGTCTGATGAGTTGGAATCGGTCTGCGCCCAAGACTTTGCGCATCCCAACTTCTTTGGCCCTGTAAACAGAACGGGCATTGGAAAGATTGATAAAATTCATGCACCCGATCAAAAGGACCAGAAATCCGATCAATGAGTAAATGGCGATGTAGACTATGTTACCGGGCGGCTCCATCTCTCCCAATAAATTGGACTGGAAATGGATGGCGGCCAAAGGCTGGAGAAAATAGCGTCGTTCCTGACCCCATTCTCTCAGCTGTCTCCCGACGTGATCAAAGGCCATAAAACTGATCTGCTCTTCAATATTGTCCGCGTCCGCATTGGGAGCGAGTTTGATATAGGTGTAGGTCTGGCGGTCGTGCCATGACTGGCGGAGCACGTCCAGCTTGAGCTGTTTTGAGGAAACAAGGATATCGTATTTGAAATGCGTATTGGAAGGTGGATTATCCACAACTCCCGTGATTTCATAATCGGCTCTATCAAAGTCCGGGCTGGACATGGACCGCACGCCTCGAGCGGCACCCTCCTTGATTTCAATTGTTTTGCCTACAGGATTCTGCTTCCCGAAATACTTTTCAGCGATGCGCCGGGTTATCACTGCAGTCCAAGGCCTTGCTAAAGCCGACCGGGGGTTTCCGTAAACAAAAGGAATATGGAAAATATCGAATATCTCCTGATCGGCATACCCCATGCGGTCTTCAAAAAAATGCGTATCGCCATTCCTGACGATCCGGTCACGGATGGGCATGTAACGGGCGGCGCTTTCAACCTGAGGAAAATTATCTATCAATTCCGGTGCAACGCCTGCATTAATTCCCGCACTTTGGAATTCTCCTGAAGGAACTTTCCACCACATGGCCACACGATAGATGCAGTCAGCATCATCATGATACCTGTCATAAGTCAGCTCACTGGCCACATAAAGGAAGATAACCATACAAAAGGCCATCCCCACAGCCAGTCCGGCGATGTTTATGAAAGAGTAACCCTTATGCTTTCGGATGTTCCTCAATGCGATTTTTATGTAGTTCAATAACATAATTTTCTCTCTTTTCTTATCCTATCATTTTTTCAATCAACAACACACAATGAGATAAAGGTTGCGTTTGCTACTCTTCCTTTTCTCATAACAGATCTCGTTTCTGTAAAATCTGGAAGCCAACCTAATCCTGGGGCATTCACAACTGTTTTTTTGCAGACACCTCGCTTATTTAAGGCAGTCGGCTTCGCCCGCTTTGCATGATAGTCTTGAGATTTTCAGTCAAACGCACAGCGATCTCTGGGTACCTATCGATCACATTTGTAGTTTCTGAGGGATCATTTTCCAAATCAAACAGGAAATAAGGTTTTTCAAACGGTTTTCCGATTGGTTTTTCGCGTCCGCCAGAACCACTGCCAAACACCATTTTCCATTTGCCCTCCCTTAGTGAATACATCCCATTACTCGAATGATGGATAACAGGAGCACGGGGGGTTGCCCAGTCTTGACCATACATCAAGGGGAGCAGGCTGAAACTGTCCTCACCAGCATTATCTGGCATGGAAAAGCCAGTTATCTCCGCGCAAGTAGCCAAGAAATCCGTCAGGCAGATTGTTTTATCACACCGCGTTTTGGATTTAACATGTCCTGGCCAGCGGACGATAAAAGGAACCCGGTGTCCGGCCTCCCAGATGTCCGCTTTGGTGCCGCGCCAATTCGCATTGGCCCGATGGTTCAAGGGATGGTATCCCTGTACCCCAGAATCCTGGACATGATCCGGTTCGTCCTGGGGCCAGCGATACATATACGAGCCGTTGTCACTGGAGAAGACGACCAGTGTTTTATCTGCAATTTCGTTTTTCTCCAGAGCCTGAAGCACTTGTCCCACAGACCAATCCGTTTGGTTTACAAAATCACCGTAAGGCCCTAAACCCGTCTTATCTTTGAACCGCTCGGCAGGCCAGACCGGCTTGTGGGGCGATGTCAACGGCAAATAAAGAAAGAATGGATTGCTCTCTGCAGCATGTTTATCGATGTAAGCCACCGCCTGTTCAGTGAGTTGATCCAATACCTGACCAGGATCAAAGCCTTCGCCTTTTGGCCCTTCGCGGATAAATTTCGGGAAAGGCAGCCTGAGCTGCGTTTCAGTCACTGGCTGTGTAGGTTCATGGTTATGGTAGAAGACATAAGGGATCATATCCAGTGAACCCGCGATTCCGTAGAACTCATCAAAACCAACTTCTGTGGGTCCGGACTTCAGTGGCCTGTTAAAATCAACCTTACCCTGATCGTCAAGGCCCCATTCGATCCCTAAGTGCCATTTGCCGATGCACGCTGTATAATAGTGTAACTGTTTGAGCATGCGCGCAATGGTCAGACGGTCCTTATCGATAAGGGGCTTGTCATCCGGCGGCCAGAGCACACCGCTTTTAAGCTCCGTACGCCAGCAATATCGGCCTGTCAGAAGGCCATAACGGGTTGGCGTACAAACCGCGGACCCCGAATGGGCGTCAGTAAAAAGCGCACCTTCCGTCGCCAGCCGATCCAGGTTGGGAGAAGGAATCTTCGACTGGGGATTATAAGCCTGAATATCCCCATAGCCCATATCATCCGCAAGAATAAATACGATATTGGGCAGTCGTTTTTTGGAGGTGTTCTGAATCGAATTATTTTCTCCAATCTTGCACCCGGTTACCGTCAAGGCGCCGATGTACACAGCGCTAGTCTTTAAAAAATATCTGCGATTCATCTTACATTCCTTATCATCATATTTTATCGAGGTGTTTTTCTCTGACCTAACCAGTTGAAATCCATTTTTCATCAAGTATATATTCTATGGACTAAATATATTCAAAATCCTTCCCAATTGAAAGATGCAAATGCTGCTAGTCTAATGCTTTCTGTTGAAAAAAGTGGAAATTTGGGATTGTTTCTCAACAGAGCCCATCAATATAAAAAAATATTGTCTCGCACAGAAATAGTAGATATACTTAACGCTCATTCAATCCAATTCAAACCTTAAAATGCAAAAAAATTATATGCAAGGAGGCTAAAATGAGAAAACCTTTGCTTTTTATCGTTATTTTCTGCCTTGTTGTTTTTTCTTCTCTGACCGGACAGCAGCAAAAAGCCGAAGAAAAGCCCGACCCGATGAAGAACTTCTCGCTCGTTACCGAGACAAAGCCCGTTCAAGAAAAGGTGAAGATGGGGTTCGACTCCATTACCGGCCAGGATGCGGTCACCTACCTGAAATTCATCTCTTCCGACCTTCTGGAAGGGCGAGATACCGCCAGTCAGGGATACGACATCGCAGCCCATTATGCGGCCTCGATGTTCGAGCTCTGGGGAATCAAGCCAGCCGGTGATCCTGAACGTCCCCGTATGGGTATGCGCGGGATGTTTCAATCTCCACAAACTCCTTCAGAAGCCAAGAGAAGCTATTTCCAGAACATCGCCTTCATAGAGACTCTGGGAACCGACGGGTCAGCCGCAGTCGAATGGCAAAGCGGGCAGCAGAAGAAAACCAAAACCTTTCAGCCGAACATGGATTATTCCTACTATGCTTCGGAGACCGGATCCATGACTGCGCCCGTTGTATTCGTCGGCTACGGTATTCAAGAATCCTCCCTGAAATTCGATGAGTATAAAAATATTGACGTTAAAGGCAAGTTCGTGATGATGCTTTCTGAAGCCCCGGGAAAAGACGACCCTGAATCCCCTTTCAACAAAGGCGATCTCAAAGAGAAATATTATCCCCGGCGGATGCGCATGAGACGGGCGGCTTCTCCTAAAAACGATCTGGCCAGAGATAAGGGAGCCATAGCCGTCCTGATGGTCGAGAACTCTCCCCAGGATAATCCTGATGTGGCCCGCCGCTTTCTCGATGGGCAGAGGATCAACGATGAAAGGCCGATATTCCCGGGTGACAGGCGTCGTATCTCCCTGGCTGAGGACGTAGGACCATCCATGCCCTGGGAGTCCATCTCCACTATCCGCATCTCACGGAAAATGGCCGATGATATCCTGGGTCTGGTGGGCCAGGATACAGAGACTCTCAAAGGAAAAATAGAGAGTACACTCAAAAGCCATTCCATGGCCCTACCAGGCGTGGCCTTGACTTTTAAAACAGAGGTCCAGACCAAACTGGTCAACAGCATGAATGTCCTGGGATATATCGAAGGCTCGGACCCCGAATTGAAAAAAGAAGCAATCGTGATCGGCGCTCACCTGGATCACCTGGGACGGAGAGGAGACTACATCTTTAACGGCGCTGACGACGATGGCTCTGGTTCTGTCGGAGTGATGGAGATCGCCGAAGCTTTTACCAAGAATCCTGTCAAGCCCAAAAGATCGATCCTGTTTGCTCTCTGGACTGGAGAAGAAAAAGGGCTGCTGGGTTCGAGGTATTACGTGGCCCATCCCTTCATGAAAACCGCTGTCAACCTGAACATGGATATGATAAGCCGGGTCTACGACAAAGAACGCCTGGCCATGATGGCCAGAAGATGGGGTGCCGATATAGGAAAAGAGGTGATGGAAAAGATCGATGCCAAAAGATACGTCAGCCTTTCCTATGATGCCCACACTCCTGAGATAGGCGATATCATGAGGGGCAACAATAACCACGTGGGCCTCCACATCCACCTTCAGGAACAAGAAGATGCTTCAGGGGGAAGCGACCACGCTCCGTTTGCCAGAGCGAAAATTCCCTGGGCCTTTTTCATCGCCGCCATGACGGAAGATTATCACCAACCCAGTGATACAGTCGATAAGGTCAGCCCTGATCTGATGGAAAAGATCATCCGGCTGACCTATCTGGCCGCGTTCGATCTGGCAGACAGATAAACCGGCAGTCTGGATAGGGAGAGTGCTGCTGCACGATCCCGAGCTTTAGTAAATCGCATAAAATATTTTCTGTTTATGTTGATAGAAAGATAAAAAGGTTCTTTTCCTTTATGTCCGGGTAAATAAATGATTCAAATATACAGAAATGGTATCGCTCCCTTCAGATTTTTCCGTGTATTTACTCCACACTATCTGGAAAAGAACCAGTAAACATTTAGGAGGATTTATCATGAGACAGAAAGCCAAGTTTTTCTTTATCCTGCTTTTTTCTCTTCTCTTCGTTTCGTCCTCACTTCTGACTCAGCAGAGGGAAACACCACCAGTGAAGCTTGACCAGCTCTCTGACAGGCTATTCCAAATACTCGGAGGCCGCGGTGCGAACGGAGGTATGTACATCGGCGATGACGGTGTCCTGGTTATCGATGCCAAGATGAATGAAGAATCGGTAAAACAGACACTGGCAGAGATCAAAAAAGTCACAGATAAGCCGGTCAAATATCTGGTCGACACCCACAGCGACGGAGACCA
>SMTZ1_10011808_pt1 | contig 10084 bp, 12 predicted proteins | sample DeeMarSWOR136_30_FD_25667 | JGI IMG/M metagenome (IMG submission 25667)
GTAGTGAAAAAGTGTAATGCCTATTCCAAAAGATATGTCTGAGTACTCTTTAAAAAAACTGGAACTGATTTCTGAAAGAATATTAGGAGAAGAAAAAACCCCTACGTCCAACCACTTCCAAAATACCACAAGCATAATTATTATGCCTATTAAGCAAAATGAGAGACCCAAACGATAACCAGCCTTTTTCTTTAGAACAGTCAATCCCATAAGGCATCAATTCGATCTTTTGGAAAATGATGATTATTACATTTATTAAGTCTTGTGATATTCTCAAATTAGTATCGTTTTAAAGCAAATAAAACATTTGCAGATATCTAATAGTGCTTAGCGCGCTCAATTCGCATTAAAGACGCATGCGCACGCGCAGATTAATTGACGATAGATTAGATCGCCAACAATCTTTCAACTTTTTCTGCAATTTCACAGGTTCTTAGTCAACATATCTACATAGCCATTGTCAATCAGGTTTTGACATTATTTGACGTTGGAAAGCGTAAATATGATAGACTTGGTTTAGACGAATAAATATCAAAAGATGAGTGAAGCTGCAAGATTAAATGGTATAGTCATAGCCTAAAAAGTTCATTATGCAAACAAACTAAAAGACAAAAGAAATTAATGATGTTACTCTTAACGATAACTCTTCTGATCTCTTGCCCTAGCGCCCGGACCACCAAACTTTTTTGATTCACGCCGGCGAGGGTCACCAGCCAGCAAGGTACGATCATACTCGGTGAACACGGTTCGCAAATGTGCACTCCTAGTCCAACGCAGCAACGCCCGAGCCACAGCTGTACGTGCAGCCTCAGCTTGACCCATGAAACCACCACCAGAAACCTTGACGTTGATATCCACCTCTTTCCAAACGACGCCTCCCGCCTGCGTCAAAGGCTCAAAAATCTTTTCGCGAGCAATCTTCGGCTCAAAAATTTCAATGGGAACATTATTGACGCGTATTCTGCCTTTACCCGCCCTGATCACCGCACGAGCAACAGCGGTTTTTCTTTTGCCGCTTGTCAATAAGACTTTAGTTGAACGTGACATATCATTCACCTGCAATTCTGTAACCAATTTCTTTAGCTAACTCGCCAACTGTAACAAAAGAACATCTCAACTTATTAACGTCAGCCTCGGGAATCGTGTGAAACTTCGCATTTTTAAACTCGGAGGGCACACCCAAAAAGACCTTCAAACGTTTGAAGGCTATTTGCCCCTTAGGCAAACGACGCGGAAGCATACCACGAATTGTCCTACGGACAATTTGATCAGGACGACGAGGATGAAAAGGCCCTTTTCCTGGGTGCCCCTTCTCAAGAAAAGCCCGAGCCTCTTCGACAATAGTTAGTCTCTTGCCCGAAACAATAGCCTTTTCAGCATTAATTATGACTATGGACTCACCTGCAAGCAAACGCTTAGCCACAATACTACTCATACGACCCAAAATCAAACCAGAAGCATCAATAAAAGTCTCAAGTTGCTCTTCTTGAGCCATCTTAATTCACTCCAAAATCCTAACGTTACTTCCCTTGGGATTAGACTCCAACAACTTAACGTTACTTCCCTTGGGATTAGACTCCAACAACTCAAGAATAGACAAACATTTACCCTGAGCCTTAGAAATCTTCAATCGAGCTCGATCAGAAAAGGAAAATGCAGCCACAAGAATCGAATGTTCAAGATTGCCAGCACCTAGAACCTTACCAGGAACCACGACACTTTCTTCAGCCTTAGTGTACCGATTCAAACGACTCAAATTCACGGTAACACGACTACGCCGAGAAGAAGCCAAACGCTCAGCAACATGACTCCACACAGGAGCAACATTCTCTTTAGCCTTTTTCCTCAAGAAACGAACAACAGCTATAAGTTCAGGATTAGTCGACTTGAACTTCCTCATCTTTCTTCACCGACAACTGCTCCAGAAAAAATTCAACTTTCTTATCCAAAATCTTCAAAGCCTCAATTACAATGCGCTCGACTAGCAAAGCGCCAGTTGACTCAATGTCCAAGACAAAAACATCCTTATCCCAAGAAACTTCCAAAGCCGGCGGATTTTTTGGACAAACATCCAAACAGTCCTTACAGATGGTGCATTCAATCACATTTCTAAGATCCAACTTTTTGCCACCTTCACTCAAGGCAAGTACACGTTTAGGACAAACCTTCACACACTTGCCACAGGCATCACAAAGCTGACTAATCTTAACCTTGGGAAAATGCTTAAAGGCAGCAACAGAAACTGGCTGCCATTTAGCATGATTTTCACCCTTACCCAACCGAGCATAGGCTTCAAGCCTAATCTTCTGAGCCGGAGCCAACTTGGCAATGGGAATTTTATCGCTCACGGGTCTAACGTCAGGATTTTCAGAAACCAAATCACTTGAATAAATAGTTTTAACGTTGTCACCTGCTTCGACATCCAAAGTCAAAGAAACACGACAAAGATTACAACCCAATTCACTTTTGCACATACACTCCTCAGGCAAATTATATGAATCGAGATCGGTCTTTAGCCGAATCAAACCCAGTCTATGAGCCAAAATTTCATCGTGAAGCACAGAGGAATTCTCAATAACAACTACTTCATCAATCGCCATAGACGGAACTTCAGCCAACATAATCCGACGCATAGAATTCATGAAAGCAGTATCTACGTTCTCAACAATAAACCGAGCTGAAAGATCTTTTTTATCAGTTATCCTAATATTCATAACTTTAGCATCTCTCCTTAAACTCTTCTGCCTCTTCGGCCTCCCTTTCTACGGGTTCCATCATGAGGAATTGGCGTTGCTTCTTCTATGCGTCCGATTCGGAAACCTGCTCTGGCAAGTGCACGTATTGCAGCTTGGGCACCTGCTCCTGGTGTCCTGGCTTCTGAGCCGCCTGGAGCTCTGACTTTTATGTGAATTGCTGTTATGCCTTTGTCTTTGGCAATTGATGCAACATGTGCTGCGCATCTCATTGCTGCGTAAGGGGTGGATTCAAGGCGATCAGCTTTGACAAACATGCCTCCGCTGGCTCGAGCTATTGTCTCTGCCCCTGAAAGGTCGGTCATGTGCACCAGGGTGTTGTTGTAGGAGCTGTATATATGGGCAATTGCCCATTTCTCGGCTTTCTTGCTCATTTCAAATCATCTTTTTATTCTTTTCCAGTTCTGGGCTTGCTCATCGATGCAGGCTTGGTTTCTTCTGCCTGTATAGATTGACGCAAAGGATGATCAGGATTAGCCAGATTGCTCGTTGGAGCATAGCTAATTTTTGCTTCTTCATCTGTCAGAACAATGTAGCTTGGTGATGTAATTCGTTTCCCGTGTATTGTTACGTGACCGTGAGTTATGAGTTGGCGAGCTTGATGAATAGATTTAGCTAAGCCAGTGTTGAAGACGATGGTTTGAAGGCGACGTTCAAGTACGTCATCTATTGTCAGGTCTAAAACATCATCTAAAATCGCTGTTTCAGGTAGAATACCGAGTCGATTAAGTCGATCTAAGAGTTGCTTTTCTGGTTTCTGGCGTTGCTCGATTGATTCGCCCAAAAGTGAGCGGGCAATTTCTCGAAATCTTGAGAGCATGGTTTCATGACGCCACAATTCTCTCTTATTTCTTAGACCGTACTGACCAAGTAATTTAAGTTCAGCTTGTAGCGTGTCGGTTCGCCATGGGAAACGAGGCGTCTCATATTTTTTACGTTGCTTTTTGGGATCTCCCATTCTACTTTGAAGTCTCCCGTTTGGATGTTGCTTGTTTCTTCCTTACACCCATCGCTTTTCCTCTTCTACCCGTGGTACGAGTTCGTTGCCCTCTTACGCGTAGACCATAAGCATGGCGGAAACCTCGCCATGATTTCATGTTTTTCATCTGTTCTACGTCGGTTTTAATTTGCAATGCAAGATCTGCGCCTATTTGATGTAGGGTTTGCCCAGTTTCAGGATCTTTTTGTCGATTCAATTGGTATGCAAGTATACCATGTTTGCTTGGATTTGCGAGCAAATCTTCTATTTTTTGTTTTTCTGTTTCATTTATATAGCCAGTTCTTATGTTCGGTTTTATTTCTGCTTTATGCAGTATAGCTTTCGCCAGTGTGGTGCCTATTCCTCTTATTTTTGTGAGAGCTTGATCAATTCTCATGGTGCCGTCTAAGTCAGTTCCTGCTATGCGAACAATATATTGGTATTCACGCGCACCAGATGCTGAGGTTGACATATTTTTATTTACGCCTACTATTTTACTGGGCTATCAACAAGTGAATGGTTTTTTATTTAAACGTTCTGCTATAAAACTAGATTAAGAAATTCTAAGACATATAGCGTAAAGAAACTAGTCCGCTCATAATTCACGAATACTTAGGACGCCTTTTCAAAATCAATAGTCATTTTCTACTTTTCATCTTTGCTGAGCTCAAAGCGCTAGGAACAAGATTTCAAGATAAATGAAGTTACATCTTTTGGTTTTTCTTTGAACTTGAAAGTCTGGTCGCGCGCGCAAACAGTTTCGGCTTCTTGGGACATCTCACGCCTTTGGTTTTTTAAGCGGTATCCATTGAATTCTAAACTGTAACACACACTTTTTCAGCAAAATTATCCTTATCTTGCGGAAATTTTTGACGTTGCAACTCTGTTTTTATCAGTCTTATGCGTGTGCACATCACAGCGGAATTGATGCATTAAAAATTAGTTTTATCAAACTGCCCAAAACGGCATTTTTTTCCTCATAATATTGATGTAGTCATTTAGAGCATCAAGTTCTTCGCGGGTAAGTCTTATTTTAAACTTTGTTACCATTGCTTTAGCGTGGGATTCTGGAACTTTAACATAAATAACGTCACCTTCATTGATGTGTCGCCCCACAATGGGTTTTTCCATGGAAAAAGCTACCTGCATTCCAGACGTTGCCTCCGCTATGGCTTTTCCTTTTTCCTGAATTTGCATGACCTCGCCCAAATCTAGTCCTTCAGCGTTCACCATTGGATATTTGGGCTTGATTGTTCCAGAAATCACTTCAACGCCAAATATGGCTGGTTTGGCATTCCTGAAAACATAACCGGGAAGGATTCTCACCATTCCTGGTTTGGTTAATTTTTCAAACTCTTTCAGCATGCGTGCTTCTTGTTCGCTTCTCATCCACTGAGTGTAGTCATCAATTAGATGGTATATAATGTTATGTTGAAAAATTTTTATGCCTCTATTTTTCGCTTCTTCCTGAGCGTCTGGTAGAATCTTTACATTAAATGCCAGGATAACTCCATAAAAGGGCTCATGTTCCTTCACCACTGCTGCTTCAATTACATCTCTTTTGGAAATGTCCCCCACATCAGCCAATCTTATTGGCACGTTCTCTCGTTTAAGAATCTCAGCGATCGCTTCAAGAGAGCCTAAGGCATCGGTTTTAAGAATTATCCCCTCAACATCCGTTATAACTCTAAGTTTCTCCAACTCTTCAGAAATCAGCTTTACATAGCTATTGACATCGTCTCCAGGCGGAACCACATATAGGGGAGCACCAGCAATGGAATTTTCCAAGTTGGGGGCTGCAATCTTCACTCCGCTAGCTGCTGAAACCGAATTAACTGAAGAGAATTTGTCCCTTGGATCACGGATTTCATCTAGAGGTTTAGGCAACAGAACGGCACGAATCTTAGTATTTATTGGTTGATCCTTGCCTCCTAAAACGATTGTGTCACCTTTTTGAAGAACCCCGTCATATATGATGGCGTTTATGGTTATGCCTAGGCCAGGTTCTTCTTTCAATTCAATTACTGTTCCTTTAGCTGGTCCTTTGGTTACTTTGAGTTTATCCCTCAGGTATTGTTGAGTTAATCCGATAAGAACTGTCATAAGTTCAGCGATACCTTCGCCTGTCTTGGCGCTTGTAGGCACTATCGCTACAGTTTTGGTAAAATCAGTTATCTTATCAAAAAGATTGGCTTGAAACCCCTGTGAGGAGAATGCGCCAATTATGGCGTACAAGTGTTCATCCACATCTTGACGCACATACCTATCCTGACTCTGGTAAGAAACCAAAAATGGCTGATCTGGCTTGGATATCCACCCCGAGATGCGGTCAATTTTATTGGCTGCAACAATAAAGGGTGTTCTCCTTGACTTCAAAATATCAACACATTCGTAGGTCTGCGTCTCAAACCCCCGCAAAATGTCGACAGTGAGTATGGCTATATCAGCTACTGCTCCGCCTCGTTTTCGCAAATTCGCAAACGCCTCATGACCAGGCGTGTCTATTACAAGCAACCCAGGAACGCGTATCCTGACCTTCAATTTCTTCAACAATTGACCAGTGAGTTCTTTGAGGGTTGCTACAGGAAAGTAACTAGCTCCTATATGTTGAGTTATGCCGCCGACTTCTCGGGCTCCAACAGTGCTTTTCCGTATCTTGTCTAACAAAGAAGTCTTTCCTGAGTCTATGTGACCAAGAACGCACACAATAGGTTGCCGGATAGGCATGTCCTGAGGCTCCAAGTCTTGAATATAATGATTAGTTAGCCTTCCTCAAAGTTAGAAAGTTCAACGTTATAAACTGTTTTGCGGGGACATGAATTTGATGTCGCCTGTGTGATTCTTCTTTTTACTTACTATTTTACATTCGCTTTTTTCAGTTCTCGAAGGATTTCGTTAATTATGGTTTCGGGTGGCGTTTCGATTTGATTGTTTTCGATACTGATGACAGGTACTTCACCTTGATAATAATTGATTAGCGGTTGAGTTTGATTCTCATATACCTTCAGTCTTTCTTTTATTACCTCAGGTTTGTCGTCTTCTCTTTGGAATAATTGCCCACCACACTTATCACAGATGCCTTCTTTCTTAGGTTTAAGATATCTTAAGTTGTAAACTTCACCACAACTGCGACATATTCTTCTGTTCGAAAGCCGCTCCACTATAATCCTTTCAGGAACAATTAGCCTAATAACTGCGTCAATCTTGGTGACTTTTTCCAAGGTTTTCGCTTGTTCAATTGTCCTTGGATATCCGTCCAAAATAAAGCCACTCTTGACGTTGGGCGAATTAATCTTCTTCTCCAGAATTTCCATAACAATCTTATCCGGAACCAGTTGCCCTTTTTTCACAAAATCTACAACTTTCCTTCCCAAAGCAGTGTTTCGTTTGATCTCGGAACGGAAAATGTCTCCAGTTGCTATACTAACAATACTGAGCAAGTCTGTCAACCTCGACGTGTATGTGCCCTTACCTGCACCAGGGGGCCCAAAGATTATTAGGTTCGTTTATGCCCTTCCTTTTTCTTCTTTCCCGTAATATTTTGTCCATCGAAGTTTTCGAGCGTCTCTTCTCATTTTGAGGCTGCTTTTTCGACATTTCTTTGAGCAAAACAATAACAGTGAGCCATCGTTGCGAACGTGCATAATGCCCGTGCCTGTTGGAAAAGCGTGTCCACAGAAGGAGCATAATCGAGGTTTGGGCACGATGCAAGGTCTCCGTATTCTAGGTTTACCTTATTTTCTTGGCTTCACGTTCAGTTTCACGAAGCATAAGGAAATCATTCACCCGCACAGGACCTTTCACGTTTCTAGTGATAATACGGCCTTTGTCTCTTCCTTCGAGCACCCTGACGCGGACTTGGTTGATTTCGCCTGTGACACCTGTTCTCCCAATTACTTGGATGACCTCGGCGGGCGTCAAATCTCCTTCAAATTCTTCTTTTTCGCTTCTTTTTTCGCCTTTTGCGTCGCTTTCCTTGCTCATTCGCTACTTCAAACCTTCTTCCTGATCTCTTCAACACGTTTGCCAATTTCTTTGACAAGAGACGCTGCGTCGCCTACGTCTACTATACACGCTGCTGCGGCTGGAACATCTATTCCAGAAGCTGAACCGATCTTTTGTTTGCTGGGTACAAACACATATGCGATTTTGCGTTCGTCACAAATTAGCGGCAAGTGTGCTACAGCCTCAGCGGGATCAACATCCTCGGCGATAACAACAAGTTTGGCTTGGGCGCGTTCGATTGCTTTGGTAGTTTCATTTGTGCCTTTCCTAACCAATCCTGTCTGAGTAGCAAGTTGTAGGGCTTCATAGGCGGCGTCCACAACTTCCTCAGGGACGTTAAATTTCACATAGAATGGTTTAGACAATTTTGCCTCACCCTGAATACTATTCAAGTGCAGAGTCTTATCGACAGCACCTATTTATCAAGGTTTCGTTGCTTTTGCCACAATTTTAATTGACTCCTATATTGAGCTTAGAATCAAATTCGCCAGGTTTTTAGCTCCATCTTGAAAAACAGGTGTTTTCCGTTTCCGCGCTTCTTGCATAGCTTTTAGTAGATTTTCCACCTCTATTTCAAAGACTGTGACTGCGTTAACTTTTTTGGCTAGTTGTTTTGCGTCTTCAAGGCTAGCGCCTCTCGTCCATTCAGGATTTGGGACTAGAACGATTGGCTTCTTATAAACCAATGCTTCTAAGACTGTTACTCCAAAGTGAGTGACCACAAGTTCAGCACTGGCAATCAGTTCGTTGAATCTATCTGTGACTCTCAATACCTTCCATTCAGGATGCTGTTTAAGATACGAGTATGGATCAACCTTGCCTGTTTGCAGAACCACATTATGCAAACTGCTCTCTGACAATTTGTCGAACAAGAGCTTGTGTCCATATGTTCCACCAGCAACTAAAATGTAGCCTTTGTTGTTTGACGAAACCTCAGGTTTTGGAAGTATTGGACCAACCACTACACCTCTGAGAAGCTTTGTCTGCTCTTCCCAATGCAAAGCTGTGATCGCCGAAAAATGTTGCAGCAACCATTTTGACTTTGCAGGCTTCACAAAACGAGCAGGGCTTTCAATATTCACGATTGGAACCCGTCTCATCCAAGCCACTAGGGCTGGCGGAATACAGAAATTGCTGCCAGCACTAACAACAACATCAAACTTTCCCAAGTCGAGTCTAAAGGAATCAAATAAGGCGTGAATTAAGCGAACAATGAAAACATGGTTCGGTGTCTTAGGTTCTCGTGCCTTCAGCAAAAATCTAACTGGGCCGAATTTGCTTAGCCTTTTTGCACTTAGAGAGTCTCCAAGAGGCACAAGAAAACTCACTGAAGCTTTCTGATGAAGCTCTTCAGCCAAGGCATAAGCGTAGCCGGTATGCCCGCCGCCAGCTGCTAGAATTAATATATTTTTGTGCAATTACTTAATTCTCCCCGCCAATAAATCAACCGCCTCTTTAATCTGATATAATATTACATTAAATTAAATTTGCACACAAAACATAAACCAATCTGGATTGGCTGGCAAAACGAATAAAAACGTTTAAACCATTAAGCCAATATATTTCAACGGCTATCATATGCTAACGATCTCAAAAGTTCAGATATTTCAAAAAAGCTAGGAAGAAACAAACATTGAATCTTAGAAAAATTGCAGACGGAATGGTTGAAAGAATTAAGCTTGTCGGAAATCTCAGGGTAAAAGTAACACATGAACAGCTGCTTTTGGCATCGGCAATTTCTGCAATTTTATTAATTGGTGTCTTGGTTCGAATTTTACCTATGCGTTGGGGATATCACATTTCGGAATTTGATCCATACGCTCACTACCGTTCAGCTCAATATGTGGTAGACAACGGTTTCATCTCTTGGCTCAATTGGCGCGATATGCAACGTTGGTATCCAAGTGGCGTGTTAGTCTCAGGGAAATACTATCCTGGTTTGGCGATGACCGCGGCATTTACCTACGAAATTTTAAACATTCTAGCCGTGCCTATTTCACTCTATGAGTATTGTGTCATATTTCCTGTAATAATGGCAACATTGGCGGTTTTGGCAATATATTTCCTAGGTAAGGACATCGGTGGAAAAGCCGTTGGACTATTTTCTGCATTGTTTCTTGCATTGAATGGGTCTTACATCGGAAGAACAGCATTAGGATTCTTTGACGACGAAACAATAGGAATATTTGCGATAGTAGTTATGGCATACACTTTCCTGCGTTCGTTAGACAAAGAAAGAACATGGAATTCCACAATTGGATATTCGATTGTTTCGGGTTTAATGCTTGGTTTGATATTTGCAAGTTGGGGCGCTGCGGTCTATCCTTTTGGATTATTAATCCTTTTT
>SMTZ1_10019053_pt1 | contig 10084 bp, 12 predicted proteins | sample DeeMarSWOR136_30_FD_25667 | JGI IMG/M metagenome (IMG submission 25667)
ATCGGGAACGCCGAGTTTGAGAACGTCTAACGTTTGATAAGAGACTTCGGGTTTCTCAGGGTCCTTCACTGTGATTTGAACGTTTGTTCCGTCGTGGAGATTGAGCTGTACATGGCCGCCTTTTGTGGTCGATTTGTTCTCGATTCTACAAAGCTTGAAAGCTGCCGCATCTTCCTCAATTGGGTGGAGAGTTAGTCCCTTTTCAGAAGGCAAGACCCGATAGTTCTTCTCGATATCTGGTATGGAAACTACATCCATTAATCCTACGGGAAAGAGTTCCTCCCGACGCACCTTGCCATCAACCTTCACTCTCTCTTGTGAGACTATCATCTTGGCTTCCTTCCGCGTCTGGGCAAATCCTAAGATATCTCGCACAAGAAGTGCCAACGGGACACATGACGAGAGCGCATGAGGCCCCGGCTTGGGTCTAACGGTCCACACCGCTTCTTTTCGATGGATAGGCCACGTTCTCGGCGCCGGTTTTCGCTTCAGGTGTCTCTTTCCGCCTTTTCTCCCCAAGATTATGACGCTCCAGATTTTCTGGCCGCCTTCGGCCTTTTCTTCCTCTTTTTCGCTTTCTTCTGGGAAGCTTCTGGTTCCTTGTCCTCAGCCTTTTCTTCAAGCTTCTCAGCTGTTTTGCCCTTTCGCTCCAATATTTCTCTACGCCATTTGTCCTCAAGATTCAGACTGGTAATCAGGACTTTGGATGGGTGAATGGGAACCAGCATCGTGGACCCATCTACCTTCTCGCGGGTCACGCCTTCAACAAAAACTCTATAGTTAGTACGATCAACACGGGTCACTTTGCCTTCAAACCCTTTTCGATCGCCTCTCATGATCCTAACAGAATCACCCCGCCTGACCGGAAGCGCGTTGATGTTGTGAGCTTTCTTCAAATCCCCTGAGAGCGGCGCAGAAAATCTCTTGTACCGCTGGTGATGGGCTGCTTGGAACAGATTCCGGCGCTGCTTTCGCGGCTTGACTGTTTTCACCCTGTTCTCTCCCCTATATTATAACGCTTGCAGCGCTTGCTACCCGCGGCCACCGTTCAGCCGCCTCCTTGGCCACCGGCCCTCTGATCTCCGAGCCTCTCATCTCACCTTCTGGCGTCATTATAACGGCCGCGTTGTCTTCAAACTGGATCCAGTCTCCGCCGGCGCGTCGGAATGGCTTCTTCTGCCGAATAACGACCGCGCGGAACATCTTCCGTCTCATGTCGGGTGTTCCTTTCTTCACCGAAACAATGACCATGTCTCCTACGGCGGCTGCAGGAAGGCGTCGAAGTCTTCCCTTGTACCCCATTACTTGAATTAGTCGAAGTTCCTTAGCTCCCGTGTTGTCGGTACATCTGACGATAGAGCCAGCTGGCAGACCCTTTGAAATCTTGGGTCTTTGGCCCATAATCCCTCTCGCTACCAAAGCCCGGGTCTTCGCTCTCGCGGCCACTTCACGATTCCTCCATTCGCTCAACAACTACGGAGGAGACCGTTTTACTGAGGGGGCGACAGTCCGCTACCTTTACGCGGTCCCCTTCTTTGGCATTTACACACGGAGGATTGTGCGCCGAAATGTGACTGTGGCGCCTTTCGTATCGTTTGAACTTTGGTACATACTTCAGATAGTCACGCCGCACGACGACGGTCTTTTCCATCTTGTCGCTGATTACTGTACCTTCAAGCATGTGTCCCCGAATTGAAAGTGTACCATGAAACGGACAGTTGCGATCATTACACGTCTTCTTCGGCTTCTTGAAGGAAAGAGCCATCACCACCGCCTCCTAATCTGCCTCTTGATTCGATTCTCAGGTCGACCGACTATGACTTTGCCGTCGACCTCCAAGACTGAGCCATCTGGAAGCGTGATGTGAAAGACAGCTGTTTCTTTGATGATTATCTTCTTCTTGTTCCCGCACATTATCGCAATAGTGTTACGTGTTTCGTCAATAACTTTACCATGGATATTCATGTAGTCGGAATTCGCACTCCTCACAACCTTTGCAGTGAGCCCTATGAGGTCGCGTTGGAGTATGTTCGGCGCGGCCATCATTTCTCTCGCGGATTCGTGACGGGTTGTCAATGGATCCGCCGGCTTTGACCATTGTCTTCAATCTCACAAGCTCCGTTCGCAGCTCAAGAACCTTCTTTCGACGGTCTTCCGGAGACATGGCGCGGATGTCATCTTTCCTCATAAGGGGCATGTTACTCTTCAGCCTCAGTAGTCTCAGTTTCAGCAGGTTCCGGTTGTTCCTGCTCCTCTTCTTCGGCTCTTGCCACTTCTTCTTCCGCTGCCTCGGTTGGTTCTGTAGCCTCTTCGATTATTGATATCTGATCCGGAAACTCGGCGTCTGGGGGCATTATTCGAACCTTAACCCCGAGGATGCCGGGTTTCAATTGTGCAGGTAACTCTGCCTTTCTCATATGTTTCTCGGCGGGGTTACCGCTCTTGGGTAGATAGCCGGCTCGGAATTTTTCGTATCGAGCTCTGTCTGATCTCAGCTTTCCGCTGATGATGATCTCTGCGCCTAGGGCGCCGGCTTCCATGACTTGGTTCAGCGCCCAATAGCCTGATCGGCGATAATGGACCCCCCGTTTCAAAGCTGAGGTAACTCGCGAGGCGACAACATGGGCGTTCAGCTCGGGAATCTCGATCTCAGCCACCGAAATCTGCGGGTTCGGCAGTTCAAATTTTTCTTCGAGCACGACGGAAAGTTCTTTGATGGTTTGTCCCCCTCGTCCGATGACTATTCCGGGACGCATAGCGTAGATTACTATGTGGGCACCCAGTGGTGTCTTGGTGATAGTTACGCCGCCGTATCCAGCTCGTTCGAATTCATTTCGTAGGAATTCGTCGATTTCGGCCTTCTTGACGGATTCTTCGATGAAGTGTTTGACTGCCGACGTGTTATCTCTCCTCCATTTGTTCCAAGATGAGTTCGATGTGGCAGAGGGTTTTGAAGCGTGGGGTCGACCTTCCGAAAGCTCTTTGAATGTACCGTTTAATCTTCATTCCTGGATGCGCTGAGGCATAGATTATCTTCAGTCGCTCCATGTCGAGTCCTTTGTATTCTGCGTTGGCTTCTGCGTTTTCCAGAACTTGAAGCACTTTTTGCGCGGCCTTCACTGGGTATCTTCCAGCATAGGCTTTCTGTAATCCGCGTCTGTGTGGGATCTTCTTCTTGTGTTTCCGGATAGGAACGGGTTGTCTTTTTGCAACTACGTTTTGAAGGTAGGTTTTGGCTTGATAGAGTTTCATTCCTTTTATCGTACTGCAAACTTCTGTTGCATGTTTAGGGGATACTCTAAGCTCTCTGGCGCTCGCTTTGACGGTTATGTCTGGGTTTGTTGGTGTTGTTGAGTATCCCCATTTTGGCATATTGGAGTTCGTCCATTATTCGTGCTGATTCAACTGGAGAATGGTTGTTTATATCTTTTGTCGTTTGCTTGCGAACAGTGGTTGCATGATGCAAAGAAGAGAAAAACCATGGATTTTTTTGGTTTGATCGTAGAAAAGTAGCTTAGGCACCTCGTGGGGTTCCCGTAGATTGATGACAACTGAAAACCTTGTCTCATGCCATTTGTTCCTTGAGTTTGGCTTTTGGATGTCCGCAAGACGGAGAAGGCACTCTGCTATTGGGAGTGGTGCGGTTCAGAGGTGAGAGAGTGAGAGGAAAGCTCTTAGCTAGACAATGACAATCTCTGCCCGCACACGATCAACATTTGTCATGTTGAACTATAAAAAAGCGATGTAGCAATGTTCCATAACCTAATCTCATGTGCGCGCTGATTGAGGCTTGCCACAATACTCTTCGGGTGCAGTTTGAAAATTGGACTTGCGACACTCACAACCGATGTACATTGTTTTCGGATATGAATAGAGAATACTGAGTGCTTGTGCAACAAGGCTTATACGATTGCCTCAAAACATCTTAATTGATGGTGGAGCGTGGAGAACTCTCCTTTCTCTTTCAGCAACTGTTTTCTGTAACAGTAGTTGTCTGCGCTTCACCATTCTCTTTGTCATCGAATTACTCTACTTAGTATTTGTGGAAGTAATCGGCAATTTGCATGCATGCAAACTTCTTCAGATTGGTTTCTGTCCCATCGTCGACAGTAAAATGATTAATACTATGATATTCAAGAAACGAGAGGATGCGATCAAGAGATGCAGGAAATCAGAATCATGGGCTTAGAGGGTTTTCCACTAGTGAAGACTGGAGACGACTTGGCCGTCTTAATCATTCAAGCCGCCGAGAAAGAGCAGGTATCTATAGACGATGGAGACATTCTGGTGGTCTCTCAGAAAGTCGTCTCCAAAGCGAACGGCAGGGTGACTCAATTGAAGACCGTGAAGCCCTCGAAGAAGGCGTTGGCGGTGGCTAGAAAGACCTCAAAAGACCCCCGATTCGTGGAATTGGTGCTTGAGGAAACAGCGAACATCGTGAAAGCATCCGCGGAGATACTAATTGTGGAGAATAAGGGTGGTCTGGTTTGTATCAACTCGGGAGTCGACAAGTCGAATGTTCCAGGCGTAGACTCCTATACCTCCTTGCCCCAGGATTCCGACGAGTCAGCTCGGAAACTAAGAACACAAATAATGAGGCTTACAGGAAGGAAGGTCGCAGTGATTATATGTGACACCTATAGCCGCCCATTCCGGAGAGGACAGGTCGAGTTCGCAATTGGATTAGCAGGGATTCATCCCTTCAAGGACTATCGCGGCAAACGAGACTTGTACCATCACTTGTTAAGAGTGAAGAATGTTGCTGTCGCAGATGAGATCGCTGCGGCCGCAGAACTCGTCATGGGACAGGGTGACGAGGGGATTCCGATCGCGATAGTCAAGAATGTTAAACGTGTAGAGAGAGATGGCTCCTTTTCCGCGGAGAGTCTGAACATATCAAGAGAAGAAGATCTATTCAGAGAAACACTGTAGCCATAATCTAAGAGTTGTGCTGGAGACAGCGCGTCAGAGTATTGCCAAAATGGTTTCCAAAAATGTGTCAGACAGACTGGAACGCATTCATGTAGACGCATTCTCTTTGGGGAATCTTCATTTCTTCCGCACCAACGCCGTCGACAAAAGTGACCGGCGCGTCCCTGACGAGAACGACCGGGGTCTGCCCATTGGTCTCACCCATCAGCAAATGAGCTGTTGAGGCCAAGTCGTCCCCCATCGAATGGCGCGTGATCACCAAAGGTTTCTGAAACAGGTCTTTCTTGTCTCTACAATCCTCGACAGGTTTGAAACCAGACACTGCTAACGCCAATCCCCGTGTACCCATTCTGAGAGGCGCCAGCTGACTATCCACGATCACAACGCCTACCACTCTTCCACTTCGCTGCTTGATCTCTGTGCGAATCTTGTCTGCCACGTCTTGAGGATTCGAAGGCCACAAAGCAGCGTAACCTGCCGGAGCATTCTTCTTGTCTATACCGGCGTTTACGGTCAGAATACCATTCTTCAACGTAAGGAGCGCCTTGTAGACTCCGCCGTAGATCTTATCGGCCTCTTTCAATACCAGCTCACTGAATCCAGGTTCCAATGAGTGCCTGTGGGCTACTTGCTTTGCTTTTTCAGATGGGAAGACTCTTTCTAGTGGAACAAGACGCGCTTCTACAGTTGCTATCGCTTTTGAGGATATGGCTAGGATGTCCTCATCCTTCAATTCCACTTTGTGCTCCTTGAGTGATTCCAGAATAATGGTCACCAGATCGTCCTTTTGTTTCAAGATTGGAGTTCTAATCGCAAGAGCATGCATGAAACGACTCGACCTCTTCAGCTTACAAAGCAGATCTTTCCGTCAGAATCTCTTTCGTCGCAAGCCTTACGGCTTGTTCACTGGTGTATTTGGGTTTCCATCCGGTCTTCAACAGCTTTTCCACCGAGAGAAGCATAACCTTCACATCTCCACGCCACCCTCTACCTCCGTCAACTCCGCCGGTGAAAGCAAACTCAACATCCTGTAAACTGAGCGCGTCCACAACAATTTCGGCGATCTTCCCTACTGTAATCTGGTCGAGAGAACCAACGTTGTATATTGCCACTTTGTCCTGAGTCTGCAGGAATTGAAGAGTCAAGTGGAGAAACGCGCTAACGCAATCTTCAACGTGTAGATACGATTTCTCCTGAGTTCCGTCGCCGAGAATCTTCAGTCTGTTTGGATCAGCTCTTAGCTTATTGATGAAATCGTTGATGACTCCATGGGTCGCTCGAGGTCCTACTACATTGGCAATCCGTAGAATCAGAGCCCTGAGTCCAAAAGTGTAAGCATAACTGCATACAAGTGCTTCGCACCCGAGCTTCGACGCACCATAGGTAGAGATAGGAATCAGGGGACCGTAATCTTCAGGCGTGGGCATAACCGCCGCTTCACCATAGACAGTCGAGGTGGATGTAAACACCAAAGTCTTTGCCGATGTGCTTTTTCTCATCGTCTCCAAGACGTTGAATGTAGCCATTAGATTCTCCTCAAAGTGGATCGAGGGATTGGTCTCCCCAACCCGGACTTCAGGGTTCGCGGCTAGATGGAAAATCAACTCGGCGTTTTCCGCGGCTTCTTCAACATCTCTGAGATTCTTTAGGTCGCCTTCGGCAAACTGGAAACGCTCATGGTTTAGCCATCTTTCAATGTTTTTCGGTCTTCCGGAGCTTAGATTATCCAGAACGGTTATGCAGATTCCCTCGTTCGTCAGGCGGTCCACAAGGTGACTGCCGATAAATCCTGCGCCCCCGGTGACTAAGGCTTTAGAAAGTCTCGCACTCGGTCTCGTCTTATTCATGAAGAAAAGTCTCCATAAGAGTGTTTAGAATCTCTTGAGCACACTCATCTCGGTCGAGTCTATCAGAATTCATTATGAGCTCAGGGTCTATGGGTTCCTCGTACGAGGCTCCGAGTCCGGGTACTGCTGAGCTTTTTTCTGTGAAGGCCTTCTGGTAGACTTCTTTAGGCGCGTGGAACGACTTCTTCCGTCCAGTTTCTCTTTCTATGCAGATCTCCAGAGGGCAACCAACGTAGGCCTCGAGAAATTGAGGAATCTTCTTTTTGGCATGATTTCGATACCTTCTGCGGTTTCCTGTGGCGTCTATGACTACGTTGACGCCGTTTTGGGTCAGGAGTTCTGCTACGAAGACAACAGCATCGTAGACCACGTCTCTCTCCTCCTTTGAATACGCGGGTTTGGGGGTGATCACACGTCTAAGCATGTCAGAAGAGAGGATTTGAGCGTGAAGCCCGCGTTTCTCCAACTCCTTGAGCAAAGCTCGAGCGATCGTCGATTTTCCACTTCCTGGAAGTCCCGTGATCCAAACGCACCAACCCTCCGTAGGCATGAATCATCCGCTCATTTAGACAATATTGTCAGCCTATTGATAAAGCTTGGAACACACGCGCGCGCATACTTCGCAATTGAAAGATGCAAAAGGGAAGAACCGCCGCTCATTAAGATAGATGGGCATCTAGTCGCATGCCACTCAGAGATCGATTTTGAGAGCGGTGAACGAAAAGCTTGAAGAAGAAAAAGAAGGAGAAGGGCCTATGGTGGAAGGACTATATAGCCCTTGCCACAGCCATGCTGACAACAACACTACTTCCGTTTCTCACATTCTTTCTGATTCTGTTCGCTGCACTGCTTGTGGTGATTGTCATTCTGGGGTAGTTCGAGAAATCTCCATTAGAGCTAGAGCACTTGAACAGCGATCTCATCTTGACAGCATGCATGCGTTCGCATCGTTCACTGTCCTGCAGGCTGCCAGAATAGTCTGATCGCTATCTGTTTACTTCTATCAAAGTATTGATGTGCCCAGAGGAGGTGAAGTGCCTCTACAATACACTTCTAGTCAGCACACAATATTAATCAGCACACAATAAAGAGGATGAGACACCCAGAGGAAGTGAAACAAGTGTCAAGTTTCAAGGTCAAAAATCCTAGCTTGACTCCCAACGGAGCCCTACATATTGGATGGGCGCACGCGCACACATGTGGGAACGCTGCATCCGGGACGCGCTCCACTGACAAGAAAAGCAAGCTTGGAGTGAACCCTACTGTTCAGAAGCAGGTCGTGGAAGCTCTGATGAGGCCTGAAGCTTATGATGAAGAACCAGGTCAAATTGAACTGATCCAGACCCACATATCCTTTGTCTTTCTGACCAGAAACTTTGTATACAAGGTGAAAAAAGCTGTGAACCTCGGATTTCTAGACTTCACAACCTTAGAAAAGAGACGTTACTTCTGTGAAAAGGAGTTAGAGCTCAACAGACGGTTGTGCGGAGATATGTACCTCGAGGTTGTTCCCATCAACAGATCAAACGTTGTCAAGATAAAAGGAGAAGGAGAAACAGTTGAATATGCCGTGAAAATGAAGAAAATCCCTCAAAAAAAGATGATGAACAAGCTCTTGGAAGAGAAGAAGGTGAATAGAAAACTCATTGACAGAATAGCAAAGATCATCGCGGAATTCCATTCAAAGGCAGAGACAAATAAGAGGATAGGCAAGTTCGGCTCCTTGGCGATCATAGAAGCCAACTGGAAGGAGAACTTCGAACAGACTCGAGAGTTTGTTAGCAAGACGATATCCATGGAAAATTTCAAACTAGTCCTCAAGAAGATCAATAATTTCATGAAGAGAAACGTTTCCCTTTTTGAGAAGAGGATAAGAGAGGGTCGAATCAGAGATTGCCACGGAGACATCCATTCGGCAAACATCTTCATCACAGATCGAATCCACATTTTCGACGCGATAGAGTTCAACGAAAGGTTCAGGTATTCTGACGTTGCCTCCGACATTGCCTTCTTGGCCATGGACTTAGACTTCAAAGAACGAACCGATCTTTCCAACTTCTTTGTCAGAAGATATGTCAGACATAGTGGAGATCAAGAGCTGACGAAAGTTCTCTCTTTCTATAAGTGTTACCGAGCCTACGTGCGAGGCAAAGTCATCAGTTTCAAACTCAAAGACCCCAGCATAAGTACTGAGGAAAAGAGCGCAGCAATGAAAGAAGCAAAGGCATACTTCAACCGAGCCTCGACCTATGCAAAGTCACTTTAGTCAGCAGAATTGCGCGCGAACCCCACACAATGTGCTTGTTATGCATGCATGCTTCGGTTTCACGCGCTAACACGTTATTCTCTTATGTGTTGACCAATATCGCGCCTGCGAAGTGTAGGTGCTTCGGGTTTCTTTGGGATCACATCTATCAGATTCTCTGAAAGACTCTTCAATCGGAGAAGCTCACTCAAAGGTGAATTGTTCGGCTACGAATTTGGGGACTTTCACCGTTCCCATGAGGATCGGCTTCTGATGGCAATCGCTTCCCCCAGTCATGATCAAACCATGTTTTCTTGCAAACCTTACGTAATGATCCGTTGTTAGGACATCATTTCTGGAGTGCCAACACTCAACGCCATCAATGTATCGGAAAATTGACTCTTCAATTATGTCTGTCTGTTCCTGCAGCGATTTAGTCAGCTCCACCAGTGAGGTTCCGTGAGGATCGTTTGGATGGGCTAGCACTACTAGCCCTCCAGCATTCCTCACTAGCCTCGACGCGTCGTCGATGTGAAGAGGATACTTGGGAACATTGCATTTCACAAGATACTTATCAAAAGCCTCTTGCTTGGTCCCAACAAGCCCCTTCCTCAGCAAATAATCCGCTATATGAGGTCTCCCAAGCACGCCGTCAGCAGAAGCCCGAATCTCTCTCACGTCGTTCTTCGCTAACTTCTCGATTCCTTCCTTTTCAAGTTCCACATTGATTTTGTCTAATATCTTCACGGCTCTTTTGTCTCGATATCGCGCAATTTGTTTAAGTTTGCTCGCTAGTTCCGTATTCTTCACGTCGAATTGATAACCCAAGAAATCCAATGAAATTGATTTGCCCTTGTGATATCTGGGGTGCGAGAAAGTTACATTCAGTTCAACTCCAGGAATGTAATGGATTCCGTTTTTCCTTGTCAAAGCCTTGGCCGTCTTTTGACAGTCAATCGAGTCGTGATCCGTAATCGACATCAATCCGATATTTCTGATCCCAGCTTCCTCTATGATTTCTTCAACAGTCAAGTTTCCATCGGAACAACTTTTCGAATGG
>SMTZ1_10017443_pt1 | contig 10080 bp, 9 predicted proteins | sample DeeMarSWOR136_30_FD_25667 | JGI IMG/M metagenome (IMG submission 25667)
GTAGCGCAAAATCTCTTCAGAGAGTATCGGAATGGGAACGCCTATGCCTACAGTCAGGGTGCAGCCATAGCCAAGCATGCTAGTCCCTACCAACCATTCAGGTTTCATCTGTTTCAAGTCACCAATCACTGCTAAACTTCCCGCAGGCTCTAAGGGCACTCCATTATCTCCTCGGGGGACGTTGGGATTGTGTTGCGTGCCATACCAGGCGACATAGCCTAATCCACCGCCTAAGAATATCTTGGTCCCTATGCCTATGGTTTTATAGTAGGGGTCATTAAGCAAGGGAGAAAGTTGTCCCGAGGTGCAATAGTTGGCGTTGCCCAGCTCTGGCTTCAATACTCCCATATAGGTGTAAATCATTCGGTCTGATAGGTTTACCCCGACCTCATAGTTCTGGTAGGCATTGCGTATATTAAACAGGGTGGCATTAGTAATGTCGTTGATATTTATCCAGGTTTCCAGCTTCCTTCGGGGGTAGCAGTCAGTGCCGTAAGCAATAGCCTCTAATCTGACGTCTTTTCCGGCTACCAGTTCTTCAATGACATGTCCACCGCCGTATCTGAATTCGCCGGGATATATTTTGTTCCTGGGGTCATCGTCGGGCAAAGCAGTTGCCCCGAGGAAGATATCCACAGCGGCGAGGCCGGTGTAAGCCGGGACGTCGTTTAGATAGACTCTGCCGCCGCCAAACTTAATTCTAGGCTTGGAGTGACCGATATTGAAAAACGCGCCTGAAGAACACATTGGGCTGAAGGTGCCAGTGGTAACGACATCAATTTCTTTGGCTGCCTTGCTAACGCCCTTTTCCTGGGCAACAGCAATTACCTCCTCAGCAGTTACCACTACTGCCTTTCCTTGCCTGATTTTCTGGTTGATTTCGGCGATTGTCTTTGCCATCGTTATTTCAGTAATTCTATAGCCAGCTCAGCTGCTCTTCTGCCGGATAGAAGCATGCCTCCAAATATCGGGCCCATCCTGGGTAAGCCAAAAACGGCACTTGCTGCCATCCCGGCGACTATCAATCCGGGATAAACCTCCTTGGTGTTTTCCACAAGCTGTTTCTCGGCTATTTCAGCCCACATCGGTTTCTCACCAATTACGTTTCCTGTAGGTGTCCTTAGATTAGCGCCTATTTTCTTGGTGACCAACTGGCAAACCTCACAATCGTGTCCAGTGGCATCGACCACTAGCTTAGCTCTCATAGCCAGGGGGTCGATATGTAGATTTGCTGTGGACACAGGGCTCCAGTTTAACACCAGTCCGCTAACCTTGTCGTTTTCTCTGATAACCACATCTTCAACATTGACCAGGTTGAATATCCTGGCTCCAGCTTTTGCAGCTTGCAAGCAAAGGGCAGAAGCCATCTCTATGGCGCTGGCAACATAGTAGCCTTCCTGGTATTTGGTGGTGGCGATGTCGAATTCATCAAGTATTTCCTTGCCTTTATCCTGAACTACAATTTTATTGAACATCATGCCACCTCCCCATATACCACCACCGATACTCAGCTTCCTTTCAAAGATAGCGGTGTTTACCTTTTCCTTTGCTAGGTAATAGGCAGCAACCATTCCTGCCGGTCCAGCGCCGACTATGGCAACGTCGAGCTCCATAGCCTTGAGAAGCTCTCCTATGTAGCTTTCGGTTATGGCTTTGGAAATGATAACTTCATCCATTAGCGTCTCGAATAATATTGGGATAGTATATGCTATTAGGTGTGAATTTGCTAGGGATTGATGCTCCACAATCCTAGTTTTTGCTCGCGTGCCTCCTGTTCTGCTTGCAAAATCAGCATCTGATGCTTGGTATTAAGGGGGTAAATATAGGAGTAAGCATAGCCCAGTGTAACAAGCTCGGCATTCACCATGGTATTGTTCACCCAAACATATCTAAGCAGGCGACCATATTTGTCCTTATCTTCAACATCTTTTTCCATCCAGATTCTCTTACCTTCAACTAAGTTCCGGTTAGCCTCTAACGCTTCGGAATAATAAGGCTCGCCTATCTCAGGAGTATCGATGCCAAGATAACGCACATAATAACCGCCTTCAATCTCTATGGTGTCGCCATCAATAACGCGAGTTACCAGAACAGGGTTATCAATTTTATGACAGCCTGTGGGTAGGATGGCTGAAACCAAAACGAGGCTGAGTAGCAGCCACTTATTCCACAATCCAAATTTGTGATGGGTCATTTAAGATTATTTCTGGTGCTCCTTTGTAAACTGTGATCGTTCCTTCTATGCTCACCTTTTTATTTTTGAAATAGGTTTCGGGGTTAGGAGGGAATGCCTGTATGAATTCATCCCTGTTATCTTGCCAGATAAGGGCTTTGAAATAGGTTTCATGTGGCTCGTGAAAATCTAGGAAGGTTGCTTGCCCCGAGACATAATAAGTATTAACTATAATTCCTTCAACTGTAACTACTTTTTCAGGATAGGTATACCCGATTTGCAAAAGCGCGGCGGTATCCAAGGCATCGATTGCCTCTCCTTGTAGCGGAGGATTAATGGTTAAGGTTACTGGTATTTCTTGAGGAACAATGCTTATTCCTGGAGCGGAGACAATAATAATAGTGCTGTAATTGCCAATATCCATTCCAGATATATCTGTTGACAGGGTCACACTACCTACCTCTCCTGTAGAGTTGCCAGTTGTGGGAGCTAAAGTTAGCCAATCAGCATTATCGCTGACTGACCAATGTAGTGTCCCGCCATCTGAGTTCCAAATACTCAGTGTCCAGGTTGGCGTGTTAGAGTTTCCTTGTTCAGCAGTGATGTTGAAGCTTGATGGTCCAGCTGATAGAATAGGTTGGGTTGTTTCTCCGCAGCCTATCAGCAAGGTAATGAAGGGCAAAATGGAGCAAAGGGTATATCGTTGAATTTTGTTGAGCACCATAAATCTAACTTGATTATACCTAAAAACTATAGCTTAAGTACTTATTCATGTAGCCGGCAATACAGCGTCTTTTGTAATGTTATGCCTTTCGCATAATGTTATTTGTGTTATAATGCATTGAACGAAAAACGAAGTTAGGAGTTAAAATTATGGAAGCTAAAGCTCAATATGAAGCGAAGCCGTGGCTTAAGTGGTATCCTGAAGGAGTTCCCGCCGAAGTGGATGTTCCCGAGAGGTCTGTTCCTGAGGTGGAGAAATGGGGGAATAGAACCTCCTTAATATTCTATGGGAAAAAGATAAATTACCGAGAGCTGAAAGACCAGGTCGACAGGTTTGCTACTGCCTTACACGATTTAGGAGTTAAGAAGGGAGATAAGGTTGCCCTATTCCTTCTAAATTGTCCTCAATTCGTTATAGCTTACCTTGGAGCGCTTAAAGCAGGAGCTATTATCACGCCGATTAGCCCTATGTATGTTAGCAGTGAGGTCAAGCATCAACTTGAAGATAGCGAAGCCAAGGACATCGTTTGCCAGGATTTACTTTATGACCGTGTTGAAAAAACAGGAATCAAGCTAAGGAATGTTATCATAACTGGTATCGGGGAATATCTACCTAGCGTCAAGAAATTTGTGGGGAGCAGTGTTCTGAGAAGTATATATAAGAAAATGGAAGTGCCATCAACGAAAATTTTTGAAAGGGAGGGTTTCCATCAATTTCAAGATTTAATTAAGAAATATCCGCCAGACCCACCCAAAATTGATATCATCCCTAAAGAAGACTTAGCTGTGCTCCCTTACACCGGAGGCACAACAGGGCTGCCTAAGGGTGCTATGCTCACTCATTACAATTTAGTCGTCAATGAAGCTCAAGCCCAGGCCATGTGGTTACCGTTTTTCGAAGAAGGCACGGAGGTTGTGATAGCTTATTTGCCCTTTTATCATGTTTATGGTCAAGTAATAATTATGCTTGACGGATTGATTTGGGGGTATACTCTGGTCATATTTACCACCCCTGACCTTGATGATATTTTACACGCTATTGGAGCTTACAAAGCAACAGTATTCTTTAGCGTTCCATCTTTATATGATGTTCTCAAGGACCATGAGAAGACTGACAGGGTGGATTGGAGACGTTTCAAGGCACTTATCTCGGGTGCTGATGCTCTTCTTGCGGATGTTGCCAGGGGCTTTGAAAGGCGGACAGGCGTAGAAATACACGAGGGTTATGGGTTAACTGAGACTAGTCCAGCAACTCACGTTAACCCGAAGGGGAGAATAAAGTTTGGTTCGTTAGGAATACCTCTGCCTAGCACTATGACAGCAATCCTTCATCCCGAAGAGAATGAGTTTCTTCCTCTTGGAGAAACAGGCGAAATTGCTATCAAGGGCCCACAGCTAATGAAGGGCTACTGGAAAAACCCTGAAGAAACCAGCGAGAAATTAGTCAATATTGATGGTGAAACGTGGTTGAGGACAGGTGATCTGGGAAGTATGGATGACGAAGGTTATTTTCATTTTTATGATAGAAAGAGGGATTTGATTAAGTATAAAGGTTATTCAGTTTTTGCTCGGGAAGTGGAAGAGGTTCTAAAGAATCACCCTAAGATAAGAGAGGCAGGGGTTGTTGGGGTTCGCGATCCCCGGGTTGGGGAGAACGTTAAAGCGGCAGTAGTCCTTGAAATTGATGCAAGGGGAAAACTGTCTGAAGAGGATATTATCGATTATTGTAAGGAAAATCTAGCCCATTATAAAATTCCCAAGATTGTGGAGTTCAGGGGAGAAATCCCAAAGACGGATGTTGGCAAAGTCTCTCGTAGAGAACTAAGGGAGGAATTGGAATAAAGATGGCTTCTTCCTTTTTAGAGGTTGAAAATCTAACTAAGCGCTTTGGCGGTCTCGTCGCGGTTAACAATGTTAGCTTCCACGTTGAAGCAGGGGAGATTGTAGCCCTGATAGGTCCAAACGGCTCAGGAAAGACGACCTTACTCCGATGTATACTCGGTATATTAAAGCCTACTTCAGGCAAGGTAAAATTTAAGGGTGAGGACATTACCGGACATAAAACTTGGGACGTTGTTACGAGAGGGATAGCGGGGACATTCCAGGTGGTAAAACCTTTTCGCCGCTTACCCTGTATTGCCAATGTTATGGTGGCTTGTCTTTCTCCCGGGGCAGCAAAGAGGGGGGAATGGGTCAAAAGGGTAGAGATAAAGGCACGAGACGCCTTAGAGTTTGCTGGAATTGCTAACTTGGCACGGGAACGAGCCTCTGTTCTATCCCACGGTGACTTAAAGCGCCTGGAAATAGCCAGGGCGATTGCCACTGAGCCTGATTTGCTATTGCTCGATGAGCCATTTGGTGGGCTCAGTCCTGCTGAAACAGAGCTTTTGGCGAGATCGATGAAAAGATTGCATAAAGGGGGGAGGTTTGGCAGGTTACATAGTGAAGGGGCAGCTATGGTTATTGTGGAACATAAGTTAAGTGAACTCATGAAAATAGTTGATAGGGTGATTGTGCTTAACTTCGGAGAAATTATTGCTGTGGGTACCCCGCAGGAAATAGCCGAGGATAAAAAGGTAATCGAAGCTTACACTGGCAAGGAGGTAATTGAAGTTGCTCCTTGAGATAAAAGATGTGTCTGTCTCTTACGATACTGCCATGGTATTAAATGAAGCAAACTTGGGTGTTGATAACGGAGAGTTAGTCAGCCTTGTAGGGCCAAACGGTGCTGGGAAAAGCACGTTACTACGCACCATAGCTGGATTAATGAATTGGGAGAAGCAAATAACAAAAGGGATGAGGAAGGAACTTGCAAATATAACTTTCCAGGGGAGTATAACATTTGAGGGAGAGAAAATCGACCAACTGCCGCCACACGAGGTAGCTAAGAAAGGGTTGATTCTCTGCCCGGAGAGAGGGAGGCCGTTTGGTGAACTGACTGTCTTTGAAAATTTAAAAGCCGGCGCTCACCTTTGTAAGAGTAGAGAAGAGATGGAAGGAAATTTGGACAGGGTTTACGAATTATTCCCTGTGTTAAAGGAGCGAAGGAAGCAGATATCGGGAACGTTATCCGGTGGAGAGCGGGCAATGCTTGCTATCGGAAGGGCATTAATGTATCACCCTAAGCTTCTATGCATTGATGAACCCTCAACAGGGCTTGCCCCCAAGGTAAAGGATGATTTGTTCCAACGGGTAAAAGAAATTTATGCATTGGGTATCACGATACTCCTGGTTGAACAGGATGTTAGTTTCGCCTTTGATCTAGCGAGTAGAAATTATGTCCTTTCCCGAGGACAGGTAATCGCTGAAGGAACAGCTGAAGAACTGTTAACGGATGAAACTATAAGAAAAACATATTTGGGCCTGTAATTTAGCTTTGTTCCAATCGTTGTTCCAAGTGTAAGGGGGCATGACAGGCTCTACAGTATTGCCGAGTGGCAACATTGGTTAATTTGCATCTCGGGCATTCCACTTCAATCTTATCTCTGAACCATCTAGTGAGCCCTTCGGGCATAAAGAGTAGAACGAATATCAGTATAAAAGCGAAGATTAACATTCGGAACCGCGGAATGACCCGTAAAATTTCCATGAGGGGATAGAGGATATAAACGCCTGTTATTGGTCCATAAATAGTCGCGATTCCGCCGAAAATTGTCCATATGATTGGCTGAAATGAGAAAAAGAGTGTCAAGTTTGAAGGGCCAGCAATCCGTAAATAATGGGCGCCTAAACCTCCGGCAATTCCAGCGAAAAATCCACTTATGCAAAAGGCTAATAGTTTATATTTCGTTGTGTTAATTCCTGAAGCTCGCGCTGTTATCTCATCTTCTCGAATGGCGTGAAGAATAACTCCAGTTCTAACGAAGGTGCTTCTCGCATCAGTGAGCTTCCACATTATAAGCGCTGAAGCTATCATGACAATCAATGCAATGTAATAAGTAACTACTCGGGAGTCTGAAAGAGGGCTTATTCCAGAAACGCCCAGTTCACCACCGGTAACATCAGGAAAAGCAAGCACAATCCCGGTGAGCATTATGGGGAAGGCCAGGGTAACTAGAGCTAAGTAATGTCCTCTTAGCCTCAAAGCAGGTATTCCTACAATCAGTCCCGCCAATACAGCAACCAGAGCTCCAATAGGTATTGATGCCACGGGGGGCAAACCAAGTTTTAAATTTAATAGACCTGCGGTGTAAGCGCCAACTCCGAAGAAGACAGCGTGCCCAAAATTCACCTGCCCGGTGAAGCCCGATAAGAAATCCCAACTGGCACCGTAGATGGCATATATGTTCGCGAAGATTAAAATGCCCAAGATGTAAGGATCACTGGTGATGAGAGGCACGAAAAATAAAAGCAGGAGGAAGAAGAAAGCTATTGCCTTGCCCGGAACGGCTAATATCGCTCCCTGAAAGTTCTTACGGAGCGACCAGGCATAATCTCTCATTATAACCTCTCCTCCTCAAAAGCCACGCCAAATAAACCTTCAGGTCTTATTAGAAGCACCGCGACCATTACAGCAAGAGCGACTGCTGCTTTTATAAAGGAGCCCATGGGGAGTAAGAAAACAACTAGAGTCTCAGTGTATCCTAAGATAAAAGCCGCGGCGAAACTCCCTTTGAGACTTCCTAACCCTCCAAGGACAACGACAGCTAACACCATTATAAGGGGGTGCATCCACATGTGAGGTTGTATTACGAATATCGGCGCTACCATTGCTCCAGCAACTGCCGCCAAGGCTACTGCTAGAGCCATTGTTATCAGGCATATTGTGTTTACGTTTATTCCCACTAAATTGGCAATTTCTCTATCTTGGGCAACGGCTCTAATGGCAATCCCCAGTTTAGATTTTGATAGCAACATCCAAATACCGAACAAGCAAGCTAAAACAACCCCAAATGTCAGAATATGTTGAATTGTAACACTGACCCCAAGCAGTTCCACGTGTCCTGAAACGAAGCTTGGAGCGCTACGGAAGTGGCTGCCAAATGCCAGGAGCATGGCTTCCTGAAAAACCAAGGCCAGAGCTATGGTTATCATTAACACGGTTGTTTCATGCTCCCGTATCCGTTCGATAACTAATTTATAAGTGCCGACTCCTATGGCCGTGGTGATAATTATTGAGACGATAGCTGATAAGGGAGCACTTAGACCGAGGAGATGTGCAAAGGTGAAAATGAAATAGGCCGCCACCATATAGAATGCGGTATGAGCCAGGTTTATTATCTTGGCTACGCCGAAAATAAGGGAAAAACCTAATGCCAGAAGAGCGTATATCCCTCCGGTTATTGCTCCATTAATTAAAATATTTGCAACCATATGGTCATTTCACAAAAAATTTACCCCACTTGAAAGTTGGGCAAGCAATTTCCCTCAAGCAGGGTAAAATTTCCTTCCGGTAGAACAAATTGGAATGAATTACTTAGCTTCCCAATAATCTATTACCCACGGCGGTAATTCATACGCTACAGTTCCTTCATAGACTACACCATTCCATGATCCATCTACTGGAGGCCAAACGCATAAAAGTTCTCCATCTCGCCATTGAGTTCCAATACCAGTCACATATCCAGGCCCCCAGGTTATATCGTGGGGTACACCTGTCTCTGTTGACATGAACACCATTCTACCCCCAGCTCCATGGTAATCCGTATTTTCCAGTTCAGTGACGATAGCATCGGGATCAAGAGTACCTGCCCTTTCAATAGCATCCTTTAGTATGTATAGCGCATCATAAGTGCCAGCAGTGTAGGTGGGGAATTCCCCCGTTTCTTCGACAAACTTGTTAAAGAAGGGAATACTCTTATCTGTCTGTTCTATAGGATTATACACATTCAGGCTCGTGTCGTAATTTCCTTTTCCTCCAGTAGCATCCCAGAAGCCCGACTTCTGGGCTTCTACATTAATTCCCACCGAAGCTGCTGGGATTTCAAGCTCGCCCCATTGCTTGGCATAGACAATTCCCGCTGGCCCGGAAAAATAAGTCAGAATTATATGAGCCCCGGAATCCTTTATCGCGGATAACTCAGCTGTTACATCGGTAGCTGTAGGAGATGGTCTCCACGCTTCTTCAATAAGCTCGACATTCATTGCGGGAACTAGGTGATGGGAATGCCCCACTAGGTTGTCCCCTATCGCTGCTTTTTCCATCAGTAGAGCTACCTTTGGCTTTTCAATCCCAAGCTCGTCTTTTACCACGTTTATAACATTGAATAAATTAAGGTAACAGATCGTGCCAAGTAACGCATCATTTACAGGTGTAATTCTAAACCAATATTTGTACTTATCATAGTCCTCTGCTACCCTCTCACATAGAACTCTATCGGCAGCACCACAGCCCAGGAAAATTTTGTGATGGTCCATAGCAATATCCTGCATGGGAAGTACAGCCTCCGTCCTGAAGCCGCCAACTAAGAAGTCGACTTTATCAACCGTTATCGCCTTTTCCATTGCCGTCGCGGCATCAGGAACGCTGAGCATCTCATTTGAATCGATTTTGACCAATTCTATTGGCATAGTCACGTTTCCCACAACTACACCGCCAGCTTCATTTATTTCATCTGCCGCCATTTTTGCTCCATACCAGTGCTGCTCTCCCTGGATGAATGTCATCGGTCCAATAACTCCTATCTTTATCGTTCCCTCTGAAGTTGGTTGGCAGCCGGGGATCAGCGCTACAGCTACCAAGCACACAATTAATAGGGCAACAACTCCTCTTCTCATGTCGTCCTCCTTTGTTTTTCTTCTACCACAAAGATAGTGGCAACGCTAATGTATCACCCCCGATACAAGGTGTCAATACTAGATTTTCAGACGCTTATTTTTTACATTCACTTTACGTTTCCCTACGCCTTAACAGGGTTAATTAATGCCGCTACCAGTACTATTCTGGGTCTATTTATGTTCAAATGTATTACTTAGCTTTCCAATAATCTATTACCCACGGCGGCAGTTTATACGCTCCAGTGCCTTCATAGACTATACCGTTCCATGATCCATCTGCTGGAGGCCAAACGCATAAAAGTTCTCCATCTTGCCATTGAGCTCCAAGAGCAGTCGCATATCCAGGCCCCCATTGTACATCGTGAGGTGTGCCTGTCTTTGTTGACGTGAACACTACTCTACCCGAACCTCCATAATAATCCGTATTTTCCAGTTCAATGACGATAGCATCGGGATCAAGAGTACCT
>SMTZ1_10018586_pt1 | contig 10079 bp, 7 predicted proteins | sample DeeMarSWOR136_30_FD_25667 | JGI IMG/M metagenome (IMG submission 25667)
TTGAACTCATCTTTGCGATTTTGTCAAGAACTTCCGTCAGCACGGTTTCCAGAGTCTTCATTTTCTCTTTTGTCTCCAAGTTTTCCTCTTCCATTTTGGTAACTTTCTCTTTCAGCCTCTTATTTTCCGAAGCTACTTCTGTAAGTTTGTTATCTAAGTTCAAGTTTCTAGTAGACAAGCCATTTACTAGAGATTGCAAGTCATGGCTCTTTTCATCAACCTCTTTTCTGATCTTTTCCTCTATCTCCTCAGCATCCACTTTAGAACCTGAAACACTCAGCAACTTTTCGCGGGCAAGATGCATCTCCTTTAAGCTCTCAAACTGAACGCTCTTGTAGGCTTCGCTCATTTCTCCTATGCTGTGACCTAGCCAAAAATCAACGATTGTATCTGGTACCCCTGAGTTAATCATTATAGAACCGAAACTTTCACGAAGAGCATGAGGTCCCAACGGATTGAAGGCTTTCCCATTATTTTTTCCGTCTATGAATCCAGCGTTATGCGCTACAAGTTTCATCATGTTCTGAACAAGATTTGTAGTTATACCCTCTTCTTTTCCCCGCTCCTTCAGGAACAAAGGCATATTGTGGCTGAAGGTTACGCCTCTGCTTGTCATATCTTGAATGTAGGCTTGTATTGCTTTCACTGCGTCCTTTCCTAGAAAGGTGTAGTATTCAACTCCAGTTTTAGGTCTATAAAGGTCAAGTTTCAGAGGATGCTCGCTCTTCTTTAAAGCCTCTGCTATGTCACCATACTTTAGGCTACAGAGGGTTGAAATATCCATGCCTCCCTGAAACAATGTAAGAATGATTGCTCTATCTCTTGGTGTTCGGGCGTGATTAAGTAATATTCTAACTTGCTCCGCGTTTACTTTCATTCGTTTGTTTCTTACTCTTGGACGTGGAAGGCTTTGTCGTCCTTTCATTCTGACTGTGATACCGAAAGTTCCGTAGAAACTTCTTACAGCTCCGACACGTGCATGAGCTAGTTTGTCGCTTACTCCTTTCCCTACAATTTTATGTGTCCCCTGTCCTCGTGATCTTCGAGGATATTCTGTTTTCAGCCAATGATAGAAATCTATAAGTCGCCTCAAAACTATGTCTTGCTTTTCTCTTGGATCACGCTTCAAATCTTCAAGGGCTTCATCAATCATTTCGTTTGCTGCTAATCCAGTGAATTGTGTATAGACTCTGAATGAACTTTTGTAGTTGTATAAGGTTGTTTTTCGGGTTATTGTTCCTAGCCAACGCTGAAGAACAGGTTCTTCCCAGTTAATTTGTTCTTGTTTACTTGACAATTTTTGAACTCCCTCTAGGAAATAACTAAACACTGATTTAGTATTTAAAAGTTGTGTTGTAACTTAACTAAAATAGTATTTTATATGAAGATTTCAAGAAAACAAAAACGGAATGGAGCTTAGTCCAAATTTTTTTAAAGACATTTCGTGCATAACCGCGTTTTTTCTCTTTTAAGCCGTTAGAGATATTCATTAAAACCGCCTACTTGATGCATGTCAAAATGTTGTAAGTGCGTGTATTCGTAATATAGTAGTAAAACGGGTCTTTCTAGATGATAAATATTATGTTAGGCACATTTTGGCACAAAGTAGAGAAAGATAACAGTCACTAATTGGGTTTGAAAATTAAGTGTGTTCAAGAATTGGAATTAGCTAAGGATATGAAAACATTCAAGTTATTCGAAGATAAGGAACAGCTCAGACTGGTTCATTAGTCGAGCTTGTAATTAGAGTTGAGTTTTCGTTCCATTGGATAGAAATGTATCTTCCGTTAGCAAACCAGTAGCTGCAATTATGTTTCTCTGCTGATGTTTCATACATCATCTCTTGAAAGGCTATGTAAAACTCATGGGCATCATTGTTGGAGTCCCAAGCAATATTCCATGTGAAGAGGAAATCGTCATCTCTTTCGTAATAGGCGAAGTTATCTCCGCCCCAGCCCTCAGCCGCCTGCTCAGCCTCATCTGTGGAAATCCAATTATCCAACATGACAAGAATAAAACACTCCCCGAAACGATCAGTTTTCTTTAGATTCCAATCGCCAGTTATTGAGGGCGCTTCAACACTTTGGGCATCCTCTTGGGCGAAATATTTTTCGGGGTGCATTATCTGCTCAGTTGTGTTTGGAGGATTTTTGTATGCTTCTTCAACCGCGTTCCAACCGCCCTGAGCATACAACGTTTTAACGAATTCCACCCCATAGCGGTACGGAAACCTGTTAAGGTCATCAATTGTATCCGGAAGAGTTGGCTGAACATCATCCCCGAAAAGCAACACCACAGGTACAGAAAGACTCTGTTCAACGTCAGCAGTTACCGAATAAGAAACGGGTACAACTCCTTTGTTTTTGAAGGTGTCCGCCATTAATGTAGCGTCTCCCTCCTTCAGGGAAGTTAGGGCTTTGTCACCATCAAACGTTGAGGGTCTCTCGGGGATGGAGTAGGTCTCTTGCAGAATATGGGTTAACTCGTGAACAAAAGTTGATTTCACCTTATACTCGTCTGTAACATCAAAGTTGTCTTCGACAAGGTAGATTTTGCCCTGCCACTTTGCAGCACTAAACATTCCGGTCCATTCAAGCCTAGCGTCATAGAGGCTGACATCCTGAGAGATCATGAATAATGCCTTGTAGATGTTTTCTTCTATACGTATCTCCTCGATTTCAGGGTCTGCGTACGCTTTGCCCCAGTTCTCCACAACCCAGCTTTGGTTAACTACCTCAAGAGTTACTTCCCTAACAGGAACACCTCTAATCTTCTCGAATTCTTCCCTTGCTTCATTCAAGAGTTGCTCAGCTAAAATCTTGTATTCTTCGCCTTGAGGGTGCTCGTTACTCAGCAGCTCCCTTACGCTGAATACGCTTACGAGCAGAATCACAATAAGGCATACAAGAAAAACCGTTTTTTTCTTTTCCAGATTCAACGCCTCTCCTACTAATACAAAGTGAACACTTCTATCTAAACTTTAATTTTTTCAATCTCACGCGAACTCGATGTAAGGTTAACCGCCGAACAGGTAGAGAAACCTAATTTGTGTTTATTTTGTGGAGCCGGGGATGGGAATTGAACCCATATAGAGTGAGTCTGCAGCCCACCGCCTGAACCATTCAGCCACCCCGGCAGCCTAAATTTTAACCTTCAATGCTATAACTTTATCGATGCCCAAAATTGGTACACACTAAGCGTTTCCTCGTGTCTGCTCTCTTATGCTTTTAGGTATTTTTCAGGGTTCTCTTCGAAGGCTATCTTGCATCCGGGAGCGCAGAAGTAGTAGGTTTTTCCCTTGTAAACCGTCTTATGCTTCGCCGTTTTCTCGTTCACTTGCATTTTACAAACTGGGTCAACTGCCAATTAATCTTCACCTCCCTTCCATTTTTACTTCTGGCTATCAAGTTTTGGTTTAAACCTCCTCAGAAGCGAGGCGTTAGTAACCACGGACACGGAACTGAAAGCCATCGCCGCAGCACCAAAGACTGGGTCCAACAGAACACCCATGAGGGGGTATAGGATACCTGCTGCCACTGGGATAAGAGCGGTATTGTAAGCGAATGCCCAGAACAGTCCTTGCTTAATCTTACTCATCGTAGCTCTGCTAAGCTGTATACTAATGACAACATCTCGCAAGTCATTCTTAACAAGCACGATGTCACCGGTCTCCATAGCCACATCGGTTCCACTTCCAACAGCTATGCCGATGTTCGCCTGTGCCAATGCAGGAGCATCGTTTATTCCATCGCCGACCATGGCAACTATTTTGCCTTCATCCTGCAACCTCTTAATCTCAGATGCCTTGTCTCCTGGAAGCACCTCTGCCAGCACCCTGTTCACGCCGACTTGTCTTGCAATAGCCTGCGCTGTGCGTTCATTGTCTCCGGTAATCATGATCACTTCGAGACGCATCTTCTGGAGAGTCTTCACCGCCTCCAGAGAATACTCCATCAAAGTATCAGCCACAGCAATCAAACCAGCAGCTTTCCCGTCTACTGCCACAAGCATGGCGGTCTTTCCATCCTCCTCCAGCGCCCTCATCTTCTCCTCAAGTTGAGCTATGTTTATGTTGTTTTTTTCCATCAGCTTTCGATTACCAAGCAAAACTGTCTTGCTGTCATGCTTTACTTCCACGCCGTATCCCGGTATGGCATTAAAGAATTCTGGATCAACAACCTCAAGATGCCTCTCCCTCGCCCTCCTCACTATAGCCTCTCCGAGAGGATGCTCCGAGTTCTTCTCTGCAACAGCGGCAAATTGTAACAGTTTCTCTTCACCAAGTTTTTCGACTTTTTTGGCAGTTGACGAATGAACGCTAGTTAAAGACGCAGCAGGGATGATGTCCGTGACTTCCGGCTCTCCTTTAGTCAGCGTTCCAGTCTTGTCGAATACAATCGCCTGAAGTTTATGAGCGGTTTCCAGCGCTTCTCCACTTTTGATTAAGATTCCATTTTCTGCCCCCTTTCCGACACCCACCATTATGGCTGTGGGAGTGGCTAAGCCCATGGCGCATGGGCAAGCAATGATCAGAACTGCGATGAAGACGGTGAGGGCGAATATGAAATCAATTAGCAGAAGATACCAAACAATAAACGCGGCTGTTGCAATTATCATTACGGCGGGGACAAAGTAGCTGCTCACAACATCTACCATTCGTTGGATGGGCGCCTTGGACCCCAGCGCGTTCTCAACAAGTTTTATAATCTGGGCTAATACTGTGTCGGTTCCGACCTTTGTTGCCTTGAACTTCAGCATCCCAGTCTTGTTTATGGTTGCTCCAACAACCTGATCGCCTATCTTCTTTTCGACGGGTATGCTTTCGCCTGTTATCACCTTTTCATCAACTCCGGAGTAGCCGTCAGTCACCACGCCGTCAACAGGTATCTTCTCTCCGGGTCTAACAACCACGATGTCGCCGACTTGAACATCTTCCACGGGTACTTCAATTTCGTTACCGTCTCGTATAACCCGAGCAGTTTTGGCTCGAAGCCCCATTAGTTTTCGTATTGCCGCCGAGGTTCTGCCCTTGGCTATAGCTTCTAGCAGTTTGCCCAGAATGAGGAAGGCCATGAGCATTACTGCAGTGGAGTAATACAGGTTTCCCGCGCCAAAGAATGTGACGTAGACGCTGTAGAAATATGCTGCTGAGGTGCTCATTGCTACGAGTACGTCCATGTTTGGGTTTCTGTTTTTTAGTGCCTTGTATGCGCCTACAAAGAAGTCGCGTCCAACAATGAATTGGACTGGTGTGGCAAAGAAGAATATTATCAGGGGAATGTGGGTGTCAATGGGAGGGAAACTTAAGGAAAGCATCTTCCAGTTACTGAAAAATTCTACAATTACGGCGATTATAGCTGAGAAAGCTAACTTGATTTTTAGTGAACGTATTTCTCGGTCTCTTTCCTTTTTCTCTGCATCTTCTACACCTTCTTCGGGTTCAATGACGTCGTATCCTACGTTTCGTATGACCTTTTTGATTCCCTCTAAACTAATCTGCGCTGGATTATATTCTATAGTTGCAGTTTCTAGGGCAAGGTTGACGTTGGCTCGGTATATACCCTCTTTTTTGTTTAGTGCTTTTTCAATAGTTTGTACGCAGGTGGCGCAAGTCATTCCAGTGATTTTCAGGGAAATGGTTTGATGAATCACCCTGTAGCCTACTTCGACAATGGCATCCTCAATGGCTTTCTGGTCTACCACATTGGGGTCGTAATCTATGATTGCCTTCTCTGCCGCAAAATTGATTGTGGCATAAATTATTCCCTTCAATTTGGGCAACCGTTTTTCTATGGTCTGCGCACAAGTGACGCAGCTCATTCCACCAATGTCGAGAACAATTCGTTTTCTATTTTCTTTAACCATTCATGTCCCCTCCTTCACGGGCTCAACGCTTATAGAACGTCAAGTCTTTTGTAATGTTCCGGTGAATGGAGAGCCACTCGATACTTCTGTCTGCCCGTTATAGTCTATAGTAATGGATGTTTTTGAGAATATCTAAACATTTCTTTTCTGAAGGTACGTCTTCAGAAGTGTTATGGCATTCTTAAGGACTTAGCTTATATCTTTCTTGAGAACGCAGTTCTTTTAGCATATTTTCCAAAACTTCTGTCGCAATTTCTAGTACCCTATTGAATTTATTCAATACATTCCGCACACGTTTGATTTCAGCTTGATCGTTCTCTTTTGCGTCCAGCGAATTCAATTTCTGGGTTAACTCATTAACTTCGTCCCTTTGCGTTCCGTAGACTCTTAACATATTCTCTAGACTGTCGGCAAATAATTCAGAAAAATCTACGTTAGTATGGAATACAAAATGTTTTTTCAAAGGGTCCTTGTGTTTGTGCAGCATTCCGAAGTTAACCAGTTGATTCAATGTTCTGTTTACAGAAGCCATAGAATATCCTGTTAGGTTCGAAATTTCCTTGTGATCCAATTCCCGTCCCTCAAGGAGGAGAATGGCTAGGATTCTGCCCATGATTGTTGGCAGTCCTTTCGCGCGTACAATATCTTCGTAAATTCGGACGAATCCTTCTCTGATTTCCTGAAGTGAATTCATATATTACATTAAGGATGGAAAGGTTTATATATCTTTCCATAATTATGATAATTATACAAAAATCTGAAAATTATCAAAATTATGAAACTTATGGAACAGGGGGATTGTTATGGAACAAGAAAAGGCAATCATCATAGAGAACCTGACAAAACTGTACGGAGAGCACGTAGGCGTCAAGAACCTGAATCTATCCGTAGACAAGGGCGAAATAATGGGTTTTCTTGGACCCAACGGAGCAGGAAAAACGCAGGAAAAACCACCACCATACGCAGTAGCCTAGCCTTAATCTCAAAAACAGCCGGCAAAATAACAATATTCGGACTAGATTCCCACAGAGACGCAGTCGCGATACGAAAAAAGACAGGATATCTACCCGGTGATTTCGGTCTCATCCCCTCAGTGAAAGTAAAGTCTTACCTCAAATATCTACTCTCCTTAAACAACTATCCTTCAACTAAAAAGATGACATCCTTGGCTGAACGACTCGAACTCGACCTTGACAGAAAAACAAACGAGCTTTCAAAAGGCAATAAACAGAAGGCAGGAATCATTCAAGTATTGATGGCAGATCAGGAGCTCATAATTATGGATGAGCCGACTTCGGGGCTTGACCCGCTCATGCAACAGGAGGTCTATCGTATTCTACGGGAAGAGCAGAAACAGGGAAAAACAATCTTCATGGCTTCCCATAATCTGGCAGAAGTGGAGAAGGTCTGTGACCGGGTAGCAATCATCAGAAAAGGGCATCTGGAAGTGGTGGAAAAAATTCAGGCATTGCAAGAAAAAACGGGTAAGGTGCTGGAGGTTGAATTCAGCGACCCCGTCAGTGTCGACGAGTTCAAAATTAAGGGCGTAAGCGAAATACAGGAGGATAACGGCAAACTTACATTAACTATCCATGAAAATCTTGACAGCGTCATCGAAGCGGTTTCTCGTCACCGGATACTGAACATGAATCTGAGAACATACACTTTGGAGCAGCTGTTTCTGAAATACTACACAAAAGAAAACCGGAAAAGAGGTGACGCCTGATGATCGGCAGAATCACATACATGGAACTCAGAACCGGGCTGAAGGGGCTCCTCATCTTCGGTTTACTCGTCACAATCGTCGCCACAGCCATGCCCCTAATCTTTCCCACATACCGAGATTCGATAACTGAAGAATTGGAAGGAGCAAACAAGGTAAATCTGGAACTTCCCACAGATGAGGGCGACATGATCACCTTGTCGTGGGAGCCGCTGGAGAAGGCGACCAGCTACATGGTGCTGGAGGACAATCGCTCAAGCATGGTAACGGCAAAAACTAAATACGTTGGTGAAGAGACTAGCATTAGCTTTGAGAAGGATTTTGAGGAAAGACGTTACTATGCAGTGATGGCTGAAACAACCGAAACAGTTGACTACATTTTAATCGGCATTGCCTCAACAGAAGTGGGCGAAGATCCATTCAAAGATTTGTTAAACAATCCTGCTTACTCGGGCTTTACAGGAGGAAGAAGCATCAGCATGCTTGAACCAAAAGGATTTCTAACTCTTGAATTTTTTAGCTGGTGGTGGATGCTTGCTGGCTTGTTTATTGCCTACCTTTCTGTATCTGTCATTGGAAGCGATTTCGAGAACAAGCGAATGGATGTGATGTTATCTACACCAATATCCCGTAGACGCTACCTGTTAGAAAAGTTTAGCGCAATGAGTGTCATCGCCCTCTTCATAATCTTGGTGGCAATTGGAGGACTTGCTGGCGGCATAGCAAACATCAACGCTCTCAATGAATTCAGTGCCGAAACAGTGTTCCTGTCCTTGATAGGTTGCTTGCCATTCCTTATGGTTATATCGGCGGTTGGTATGCTCACTGCTGTCCTCTTCCAAAAAGTAAGGGTTGGCATGGGCATAACATTTGCCTTTGTCTTTGCGGAATTTTTCATTTACACTTTCGGCAACTTCTCCAAGAGTCTAGAATGGATGAAAACAGTCAGCATCTTCAACTATTGGGATTACTCATCAGTTATCTTCGACAACCTGTTCAAAGCAGGAGATTTCGTTATTTTGGCTGCCGTGGCGATTGTAGTAATCATCCTCAGCATATGGGTCTTTAAGAAGAAGGACATCCCCACGTAACATGAAAAACTTTGAAGTAACTGGAAAACTCATTTCGAACATCAAATCGTTCCACGAGCTCCTGAAAGTCCCAGAGTTTATTTAACCTGAAACCATAATCTTTTAATGATGCCCCTCAACAGAAAATCTAAAGAAAAAACAGATTTTGGGATGTGACCGTCAGGATGGAAGATGAAGAGCTTGAAAGAATAAAAGCTAAAAAGATGAAGGAAATGATGAGTCAGCAGAATCCAGGCGTAGTTGAATTGAATTCGTCATCTTTTGACAACTTCCTAAAGACCAATTTACCTATTGTGGTTGATTTCTGGGCTGACTGGTGCATGCCTTGCAGAATTATGGCTCCTGTGATGGAGGAACTGGCTAAAGACTACGCAGGAAAAGCTCTGTTCGGAAAAGTTGATGTTGACCAAGATTCTGAGATTGCCAGCCGCTACGGAATCATGAGTATACCCCATTTCCTAATCTTCAAAAATGGCACTCTTGTCGAGAAAATAGTTGGTGCTGTGGGTCGTGGACCTCTAGAAAACGCCCTGAAGAAGTATCTCTAAGAACCAAAAAAGAGATTACCACAGTAATCTCTAACCGGATAGATAGGGCTGAAGTCGACGCTGACTAGAATAGAATAGGGAATGGGTCTCTTTGCCATCGAGAGTTTTCAAAGATGATTCAAAGAAAACATTTGGGTTCATAGTTAACCCCATCGCTGGCATGGGAGGAGCAGTTGGGCTAAAGGGCACTGATGGCAAAGACATCTTAGAAAAGGCGATTAATCTTGGAGCAGAGCCAGTGGCTCCAGCAAGGGCAGAGTCTTTTCTATCCGAGCTAAAGGCTATCACAAAAAATGTTCGACTGATTGTAGGAGCCGGGTTGATGGGAGAAACTGAAGCCCGAAACCACGGTTACTCCTGCAAAGTTTTTGGCGAAAAAAGAAAAGAAACAAAGCCTGAAGACACTGTGGAGATTGCAAGAAGAATCGTAGAGGAGGGCGTTGATCTTCTCGTATTCTGCGGTGGAGACGGCACAGCCCGAGATGTTTTGAATGCTGTTGACAAGCGGGTTCCTGTTTTGGGTGTTCCAACTGGAGTCAAGATGCACAGTGCAGTTTTTGCTGTTGACCCCAAAGCCGCGGCAAGGATTGCCTCAAGGTTCCTGAGAAAACAATTGCCTCTCTGGGAGGCTGAAGTGATGGATATAGATGAGGAGGCTTTCCGGCGAGGCAGAGTTTCTGCGAGACTGTATGGTTACCTTTTGACTCCCTATGAGCCAAGGTTGATTCAGGTAGCCAAGATGGCGTCTCCCATGACGGAGAGTGATGTGCGGAACCAAGCGGCAATAGCCATCTATGTCATAGAAACCATGAAGCCAGATGTTGTTTACATTATTTCTGCGGGAACAACCAC
>SMTZ1_10008795_pt1 | contig 10078 bp, 7 predicted proteins | sample DeeMarSWOR136_30_FD_25667 | JGI IMG/M metagenome (IMG submission 25667)
CTTTATCCATGTCCAGCAGGAAGATATTGAGGCGGTAGCGTAAGGGCTTATCGGCTACATTCTGAATTCCAACCTCAAAAAGGAGCGCTGGATCCCCTTTGTGGGCGCCTAAGGAACAATCGAACTGGGTAATTTGGGCTTCAGAAGTTATTTGCCATTCGATGTCTGCCTCACAACCGACCTCCTCGGGCTTGCCGGTGGTGGCACAGCCTGCGAGATATAGCGAAAAAGCCAGGCAGAGCAAAAGGACTGCTACAATGGGTAGGTCTTTCGATCGCCTCATGAGGAAACCTCCTTTTGTTGGGTTGTCCAAAGGGATACCTTCTTGCCCTATCAAAGAACGGACGGCACAGAAACACGACCAGTGCCGATAGGCAAAGCTAACAAACCCCGGTGTTCGCTGTCAACAGGAATTTAGGCAGGTTTTTCCATCTGTTGGGGGACCCTGAAACGGGGTGGCGCATGCCAAATAACTTGATTTTTGGCGAAATTGGAGCTAGTAATGCAAGAAATTTTTGGAAAAGGCACGGCTTTGGTCGCACGCTGGGACAGCACGACATACCTTGGATATTCATCGTGAATCCCCTTTTATATAATTACAGGAAGCTCCCGCTATGCGGGGTCAAGTGAGTCTGCTGGAGTGAGCTGTTTTGGAGTACTGGAATATTGGGGCACAGAAAAAAACAGCGGCTGACACAGATTGAAAATGTCAAATGTCAAAGCTCAAATGCCAAATCAAATCCTAATGTCAAATGACAAAAAAAGGAGCGAGTTATCATACTTTTGGATTTGGGATTTTGACATTCATTTGACATTAATGCACCCCTACTTTGCCAAACTCCATTTCTTCGACCCCATCATTCCATCATTCCAATATTCCTTCTATCCAGTACTCCATCACTCCATCCTGTCCTCCGAAGGCCGGGCGAAGGAGGATACTCCAGCCCTAGAAGCCCCCTCTGGAGGCAGCCCAAGGCCGGGTCCTCAGGGCCCGGATTCTTTACTAGAACTGAGATAACATGAGGAGGTGATGATCATGGCTCTCAATGAGCTCCTTCCAAAAGCGCTCAAGTTGTTTCCCCACAGGGAAGCGGTCGTTTGTGGCGATTTGCGAATGGACTACAGGACCTTCGCATCGAGGGTGTGGAAGCTGTGCCACGGCCTCGCCAGCCTGGGCGTGAAAAGAAACGACCGTGTGGCTATGCTTCATGAAAACTGTCACGTTTTCCTTGAAGCCTACTTTGCGGCGGCCCACCTGGGAGCGATCCTGGTTCCTCTCAATTTCAGGCTGTCTCCAAAAGAACTGGCCATGATCCTCAATGACAGCGGTTGTCGCATATTGATCACCCAGTCGGCATTCCTTGACAAGGTGAAGGAAATTCCTGACCTCGTTCCCGGAATGGAAAGAATCGTTTGGTCCCAGAGGGAAGACGTGTCAGGAGCACATGATCTGGCCTACGAAGCTTTGCTCGAAGGCCAGGAGGAAACACCCCCACCAGAGCTGCTGATCAAGGATGACGATGTGGCTCACCTTTATTACACCAGCGGAACCACGGGACGGCCCAAGGGCGTGATGCTCACCCACAAGAATGTGAAAAGCCATGCTTTGGGCACTATAGGGGACATCCATCTGACCGACAGTGACCACTGGTTTCATGTCGCGCCCTTGTTTCATCTGGCGGATGCCTGGGCAACCTTTGCCATCACTTGGGTGGGCGGGAAACACGTGATCATTCCCGCCTTTGATCCCCTCAAGGTCCTCGAATTGATTCAAGAAGAACAGATTACGCTCACCAACCTCATTCCCACCATGCTCAACATGATGGTTAACCACCCCGAAGTGAATGAATTCGACTATTCCAGTTTGCGGGTTCTGTTGAGCGGAGGCGCACCAATTGCCCCGGAGGTCGTGCGAAGGATCATCGAAACATTCAAGTGCGACTACATTCAAACTTACGGTATGACGGAGACGAGTCCCTATCTCACCATGTCCATCCTGAAGCACCATCTGAAAGATCTGGACTGGGACAAGCAGCTTGATTTTAAAGCGAGCACGGGAAGGGAATTTATCAATGTGAACCTCAAGGTGGTGGACGAACAGGGTCATGAAGTGGCCAGAGACAACCACCAAGTGGGGGAGATCATTGTCAAGGGCGACATCGTGACACCCGGATATTGGAACATGCCCGAGGAGACCGGGAAAGCGATCAAGAATGGCTGGCTCCATACCGGCGACCTGGCTGTGGTCAATGAGGAGGAGTACGTCACCATCGTTGACCGCAAGAAGGACATGATTCTCACCGGGGGAGAAAACGTTTACTCCACGGAGGTGGAAAACGTGCTTTATATGCACCCTGATGTGCTGGAGGCGGCGGTCATCGGCGTGCCCGATCCAAAATGGGGCGAGGCGGTCAAGGCCTGTGTCGTGCTGAAACCGGGTCGCCAAGCGACAGAAGCGAACATTATCGGCTTTTGTAAAGACCATCTTGCCCACTACAAGGCACCCAAGAGTGTGGACCTTCTCGAGGCGCTTCCCAGAACAGGCTCGGGAAAAATTTACAAGAAGGGATTAAGGGACCCTTACTGGGGTCAAGGGGCAAAGAAGGTCTAGGCGCCGGACAAGCTTCACCTTGACATCGAGTCAGGGAATGATCAGTTTACTGAGAATTCGACCATAGAAAAAGGCCATTGAATTGGGAAGGAAACATGAAAATCTGGCCCGTACCGGATAGCTATGAGAAATCGCCTCCGTTGAGTGGTGCTGAAGGTGCCTTTTGGGAGGATCGGGGTGATCGGCACCATTGCGGCGTGGATATTTATGCGCCTGAAGGGAGCGATGTGCTCGCCATGGATGACGGGCGGATCATAGAAGTGGGTGTCTTTACCGCCCCCGAAAAGGTTCCCTACTGGCATGTGACCCATTACGTTTTCGTCAGCCATGGGGACGGTTTGATCGTCCGATACGCTGAATTGCGGGACGTGACCGTTGAACCGGGCCAGAGTGTGAAGGCGGGACAACTCATCGGGCATGTGGGCAGCGTGATCAACGTTAAAAAGATCGAGACCTCTTCCCCGGGCTACATCCAACGTCTCAAACTCAACGGGCGAGCCAGTATGCTCCATGTCGAGCTGTATCGTTTCCTACCGGGATCAGAAGAAGACTATTTAGGCGGCAATGCCTTTGCAGGGTTCAAGCCCGGCGGTCTTCTTGATCCCACAGCCGTGCTCAAGGCCCTTGGTTCTTCAGATTAACGCTAGAAGAAAGGATTATGGCGTTTCTCACGGCCCACCGTGGTAACCGGGCCGTGGCCGGGGAGAACAAGGGTGTCATCTGGAAGAGAAAATATCTTGTTCCGGATATTGGCCAGGAGGAGATCCATATCACCGCCCGGGAAATCGGTCCGTCCAATACTGCCCGCAAAGAGCGCATCGCCGCAGATGACCAGTTTTCTGATCTCTGGAACGCCGTCCATGTCCATCTCCCCTTCAAAGACAAACCCGAGTCCGGCGGGAGAGTGGCCTCGAAGATCCATGACCTCGAACTGTATTGCTCCCAACACGACCACATCCCCTTCCTCGAGGTATTGGGTTGCCTCCGAGTCGGACACGGCTGCGCCGAACAGAGCTGCCCGGGTGCTGGCATCCCGAAGCCCGGACGCCTCCCGACGGTGGGTCAGAATTGGGGCACCGGTGGCCTGTTGAAGTTCTCGATTTCCCCCCACATGGTCCCAGTGGGTGTGGGTGTTGATAATGTATTTCACCTGCAGATCCTGTTCAGACAGGATTTTCAAGATTCGATCCACATCGCCGCCGGGATCAAAGACAACGGCTTCTTTGCTGGTTTCGTCGGCGACGATGAAGCAGTTCACCATGAGAGGGCCGGTTTCAAGCATCTGGATCAACATGGTCAAACCTATCCTGAGTCAATATTTAGGTGATGGTAACCTCTTGAAAGTCGTGTTGCTTTTTCAAAGGCGTAAAGCGTTAAAAGTCTTGAAAAAAGGGTTTATAGGACACCCAAGGCGCGGTGTCAACCCTCAAACACGCTGTTTGCCAAATCTGCTTTTGGCGTTAAATGCGAATTCTGATATCTTTCCCTCAATATCGAGGCCCCCGGCCATAGTACAGAAGGATCTTCGACAGGCATTTTGGGAAAGACATCAGAACCCTCATAATTCTCTAAAGTATCTGATTTGGGAGATGCTGTTTCACAAAAAGACAGGGGCCGCTTTGGGAAGTGTTGTATCCGCATTTTTTTGTTGAAATTGGCGTCGTTTTGGTTGATGAGGGTATGAGGTTATTTGGTTAGTTTTTGTACGGTGAGAGGCATTTTGGCTGGAGGTAACGTGTATGTCCGACGAATGGTCAGATGAACCCCAGGACAGTAAGGGGGATAGCTTCGCAGAACTCCTTGAATCCTATACGTCCGGTATAGGCGAGGATGTGCAGGTTGGGGACAGAATTCGGGGTGAGATCCTGTCCATCGGCAAAGAATCGGTTTTCGTGGATACGGGAACCAAGATCGACGGCGTGGTGGACAAAGAGGAGCTTCTGGATGAGAGGGGCGAACTGCCCTACAAAGCGGGTGAGATTCTCGAGCTTTATGTGGTCTCCTTTAATGGCAATGAGATCAGGCTTTCAAAGGCCCTTTCCGGGGTCGGCGGCCTGAAGGCCCTGAAAGAGGCTTATCATGATGGTATTCCCGTTGAAGGAAAGGTCAAGGGCCAAATCAAGGGCGGCTTTCACATTGAGACCATGGGCAAAAAGGCCTTTTGCCCGTTGAGTCAGATCGACGTGATCAATGTGGAAGATTTGGAGCAACACATCGGGAAGTCCTACCCCTTCTTGATTACCCAGTTCGAGGACAGGGGCAGGAACATTGTTCTCTCCCGGGCTGAGCTTCTCAGAAGAGAGCAGAAAAAGGCGGCAGAGGCGTTCCTCCAAGACTTGAAAGTAGAGGATGAACGGGAAGGCCGGGTGACGCGGCTCATGCCTTATGGGGCTTTCGTGGAGATTTTTCCGGGCGTCGACGGCATGGTCCACATTTCGGAGATAAGCTGGTCCCGGCTCGAAAAACCGAACGAGGTCTTGAGCGTTGGGGACTCGGTGCGGGTGAAAGTTATCGGCGTGGAAGAGGGCAAGGGCGGAAGGATCTCTCTGTCCATGAAGCAACTGGAAGGGGATCCGTGGGAGAGTCTTGAAGGCAAAGTGCGGGAAGGGGATAAAGTGACGGGCAAGGTGAAGCGGTGTACGGGCTTTGGCGCGTTCGTCGAGCTATTCCCCGGGGTCGAAGGGCTGGTTCACATCAGCGAAATGAGTTACACAAAGCGGGTAATGAAGCCTGAAGAGGTGGTGAGCGTCGGGGACCGGGTTCCGGTTGTGGTCAAGGAGATCGATCTGTCAGGAAGAAGGATCTCACTGAGCATCAAGGATGCGGAAGGCGATCCATGGCTGGAGGTGCCCGAAACATACAAGATCGGCCAGTCTCTGCAAGGTATCCTAGAAAAGAAGGAGAAATTCGGCTATTTTGTCTCGCTGGAGCCGGGCGTGACCGGCCTGCTTCCCATATCGAAAATCAGAGAACTGCACAAGCCTTCTCTGATTGAAAAGTTGAAAGAAGGGGATTCCATTCCTGTGTTCATTGAGCGGATCCATGTGGAGGAGCGAAAAATCACGCTTGGGCCCGCTGATTCGGAAGATGAAAGGCATTGGCAGCGATTCGTCAAAGGGGAAGAGAAACCATCGGGTATTCTGGGAGAGAAACTCAAGCAGGCTCTGGAGGAAAAAGAAAAACCGTAAACAGGCACCATGCATGCCGGTCTCGGGACTGAACCGGCGAAACCCACCTTGAATCTAAGCATTTGATATCAATTAGTATTTCGGATCAAAAAAGCACCGGTACCCGCCAAACTGCCAAACATGCATCCACGGTTCAAGAGGGGGCATGGAAACCGGGCCCCATGCCTTCCCCATGGCTTATATAACCTTCCAATATTCTTGACAAAAAAACAATTGCGGTTTATGGTAATCTATCTGGGGGCATGATCGCTGGAAGGATTTCTTCTTGAGAGTCATGTGATGATTAAACTCTATCTCATGGACGGTAAAGCCGAGATTCAGTCTTTTGATCTTCTTAAGAACACGCTCACCATCGGGCGGTCCTCGGATAACGACATTCCCATGACGGACGAGTATGTGTCACGGCGACACCTCAAAATAACCAAGCGAGGAGACAGCTACTTCATCGTGGACTTGGGAAGCAGGAACGGCACTTTTGTAAACGGTAAACAGATTCCCAAAGGTTATGAGTTCGAAGTCAAGGAAGGGGTGCCTGTCATTGTGGGAATGAGCCTCGTCTGTCTTGGTAAGGCGTGTCTGGAACATGTGATGCCCTTTGTTGATTCCCTCTATGATTTGGACGAACTGAATCAAATCAGCGGTTTGTCTATGAAAGACAGACCCCTGACAGCTCAAAAAAACATGGAGACCATTTACAATGTCGCGCAGCTGCTGAGAAACTCCCTGAGCCTCGAGGAGATTATGGAAAACATCTTGAGTCAAGTGTTCAGGCTCCTCCCAAGAGTTGATCGCGGTTTCATTATCCTCGCAGACAGCAAAACAGGAAGAATTACCCAGGCTTTCCACCGATCCAAAAGGGCCGGACGCGAGACGCCTTCCAGTTACAGCCGTTCCATTGTCAAGCGTGTCCTCCGGGACCGCCAAGCCATCTCCATGCTGGATACTTTCAGTGAGGACGAGGTGGATCTTTCTGAGAGCATCAAGGTGATGAGAATCAGGTCTCTTTTGTGTGTCCCTCTGGTCAGCAATGCCAAAATCAGAGGGGTCATGTACTTCGACTCCATACGCGAGCCTCAGGGCTTTCGAAAGGAAGACCTGTCTTTGTTAGCCGCCCTGAGCAGCCCTGCAGCGATTGCCATTGAGAACGCACTCCTCACGTCAGGCGGGCAGGCTGTCGGCATGAACTGAAATCCTTTTCCCGTTTGAGAACAGGGCGCCCCCATTTCTCTCCTTTCCATTTTTTCAGCCACAATATGGGCTGTTTTGCTCGGATTTGTTGGGGTCTTCTTGAGACCTGCCTTTTCTCCGCATGCTTGATTTAGCGGTTGAATATTTTTGCAAATGGTGTAAATAGAAAATTTCTATCAACTGCGGCTTGTTTACTAAGGAGCGTTTTATGTTGCGTATTTTATCCGGTATCCAGCCCTCCGGTGACCTCCACATTGGGAACTATTTCGGGATGATGAAGCCCATGATTGAATACCAGGAGGTCTCCGAGCTTTATTGCTTTATCGTGAATTTCCATGCCATGACGTCCGTCAGTGAGAAAGAGCGCCTTGCCTGGGGGACCATGCAGGTCGCTTTGGATTTTCTCGCTTTGGGTTTGGATCCTGAGAAGGCTCTTTTCTGGGTACAGTCGGACGTCCCCGAAGTGACGGAGCTGACTTGGATCCTGAACAATGTGACTCCGGTGGGTCTTCTCCTCAGAAGCCATTCTTACAAGGACAAAATCGATCAAGGCCTCGCCCCGAACCACGGTCTGCTGTCTTATCCGGTCCTCATGGCCGCAGATATTCTTCTTTACCAGGCTCACCGGGTTCCGGTCGGCAAGGATCAGCAGCAGCACTTGGAGATCACCCGGGATATTGCCATGAAGTTTAACAATACCTATGGGGAGACTTTTGTGATTCCGGAGGCGGAGATCAATCCCAATATTCCGACGGTTGTGGGAGCGGACGGCCGTAAAATGAGCAAGTCTTACGACAACACGATCGAGATATTCTGTAAGGAGAAGCTCCTGCGGGAAAAGATCGCAAGAATTGTGACGGATTCCACGCCTGTGGCGGATCCAAAAGATCCTGACAAGTGTAATCTCTTCATCACCATATCCCTTTTCCTGAATGATGAAGAGAAGGCGGACCTGGCTGATCAGTATCGCCGGGGAGGGCTCAAATACAGTGACGTGAAAGCAGAACTCTTTGAGCGGATGCTGGCGTATTTTCGCTCTGCCCGGGAAAAGCGGGAAGAGCTTGCCCGTGATCTCGACTCTATTCGAGATATTCTGAAAGCCGGTGCGGTCAAAGCTCGTGCAAAAGCCATGCCCACCTTGGAAGTGGTCCGTGAGCGGGTCGGCGTCATTTATTAGTCCTGGTCATTTCTCATTTATCATCTGGCATTGATCACTTGGCATTGGCAATCCCCTTCGCCCTACAGAATAGCCCACCCTTCCAACCAACCGGAAGAAAACGCCACCCCCCACCCTTTGTGCGTGCGGCTCCATTCTTCACCAAGACGGCTGGAAAGGCTCGTCCGGGGCAGCAGCATGCCTGAAGAATTCACGTTGGTTTCAGAAACGTTACGATATCCGCAAGGGCTCCAACGGTTCCCACATTACCGGGAAAGACGATGTAGGGAATACCCGGATACCGGCTCTCGGCTCCCAATCGCCAAACGGGCACACCGGGCAGAATCTGCCCCAGCACCATGGCTCTTTTTACCCCCAAACCTTTGGTAGCGATATCACTCGAGGTAATGCCTCCCTTGGTTATGACATAACGGGGCCTGGTTGAAGTCGACCTTAGAATGGCAATGAGGCCCTCAGATATGCGTTTTCCGATCGAGAGGCTGTGCTGCTCACCCTTGCCGTTGAGAACCTTTCGGCTCGTGTACAGGACAACGTCCTTGGCGCCTTTCAGCGCCGCGTCCACGAATTGAACCACCCGTTCCACCTCTTCTTGAGATCGATGCTTGTCGATGAGCGCTTCAACATGAACCTCCACCTGAGCTATCTTAGGCTGGGCTAAGAGGGCATGGAGCTGTCCCGTGGTTCTGGGCACGTGCGAGCCCACGATGATGAGCCCGCCGCCGGCTTCGGGCATGTTCAGCTCGGATGGAGAGAGGAGGGGACGCGGTGTGATCCCCGCCCGGACCTGCACAAATGACGCCGCGGAGCGGTACAAGAAGCGCTTGCCATGAGCCTCGGCATCCAGCAAACCTTTCACAAAAACCTCGAGATCTCGATAGGTCACTGCATTCACGATGCATACCTGCCCGTCGGTGCATGTCATGAGCCGTTCCGTGATGCCCGTTGGGCCTCCCTTTCGCTCATCCTCAAGGGAGATGGAGATAACCTGATGATGCGGAATGCGCCCATGGGTCTTTTCCTCCACCCAGAAGCAAAGGTTTGATTCGGTGTACCCGAAAACAGGATCCCGGGCGAATTCCGTGTCGCCGACTGGAATCAACAACTCTCCTTCCTCGAGGTAGTGAACGTCACCAACCGTAAGGCGTCCTCCCTCCAGAAAAAAGGGACTGATTATCCAGGCGTCAAAGTGCATTGCCAGACCGTCGGCCAAGGCTTCTACTTCACCAGGAAAGTGTCCACGCAATGTGGAATCGCTACGGCTCACCACGACGAACTGGCAGCCCTCTTCGTGCGCCGCCCTAACCAGATTACGGCCGATTTCCCTGTTCATCCTCCGGGCGACATCAAGGGGAAAACTCCTGGAATTGGTCAAAATAAAGAAGGCTTGAAACCTGTTCGCCAGTTCAGCCTTCAAGGTCTCTGGTGACCATTGTGTCAAAACCGGGATACCGTGCACGGTCTGGGTGCCTGTGGGGTCGTCATCAAGGACAACCACTTTCCGGCCACTGGTCCTGATCGCTTCAAGGATTTGGGGCCTCAGATCAGCCGGCCATGGATCCGGGAGATTACGGAGCAGGCCGGGCTTGTGAACAGGTTCTCGCTTCAAGACAACCCCTCCATATCTGCGCTTTGCCATGACCGAGTAAGGGTCACATCAACCCTTCCGGCCCACCACCTCCTCCACGGCAGCCGCGATATGGGTTGCCGAAAGACCGTACTTGTCGAGGAGTTCCAGATACGGACCCGACTCGGTGAAGGTATCCCTGATACCGATACGCTTCATCGGTATGGGTTGATTTTCCACCAAGACCTCGGCCACTGCGCTACCGAGACCGCCGTAGAACATGTTGTTCTCGGCCGTAACAATGGCGCCTGTTTCCTCGGCAGCCTTGAGGATACTCTCCACATCGAGCG
>SMTZ1_10013601_pt1 | contig 10077 bp, 3 predicted proteins | sample DeeMarSWOR136_30_FD_25667 | JGI IMG/M metagenome (IMG submission 25667)
CGGATATGTCCCTCAAGGACGCCAAGGCGATACTTGATCGTGGGGGCGAGCTTTCGAAGGTTTTGCAGAAGATCTCCGACGGGCGAGCCCAACTGCAACGTGCGGAAGAGATGGCTCAGCTCGCGAGGCCTGCGCTGGCAGATACCATTAAAGCCCGAGACCTTGCCCGGGCCGCAGGCGCCACCCGCTTGGGAGAGGACTATACCGAGGTGGAAGAGCAATTCCTTAAGCTTACGAAAGCCATTGAGAACAACAACCTCCAATGGGCTCGGAAAAATAGGGAAAAGGTGACGAGGGCTTTTGATCAAATCGAGCTCCGAGCAATCAAGGAGCAAACCCTCGGTGAGGTTCGTGAGCTGATCGCACAAGCGGAAAAGGCGGGCGCACGTAAGATTGCACCGGAAACCTTTGCCCTTGCGCAGGCGAAGTTGACGGAAGCTGACACATTTATTTCCAAACACCGCTATCAAAGAGAAAGCATACACCAGAAGGCCAGCGAGGCGCTCTTTCAGGCCCGGCGTCTTCATCAGGTAACAGGGCAGAGCCAGAGGCTTCGAACGATGGAACCCGAGCAGATCACGCTCTGGGTAGAGGGAATGCTCCACAAGACAACGAGTAAACTTTCTGCACCCGACATGCGTGATCGGAGCTTTGACACGCAGATCGAGAATATACTCGGCTCGATCGCAGCGCTGCAGGAAGACCGTCAATTCATGGTCTCAAAGGTCAAGGCCCAGCAGGCAGACATCGAGGCTATGAGTGGGCAGATCGCCTCCTTGCACGGGCGAACCCGTGACGAACAAGCTAAAAAAGAACGCCTGGCGGCGGAAAAGCGGTTTAATCAACTGTTCAATACGGTTCAAAGCTCCTTCAGTCCGGATGAGGCAGAAGTCTACAAACAGGCAGATCGGTTGGTAATCCGTTTGAAGGCCGTTCAGTTTCCCGTTGGCAAACACTTCATCATGCCAAGCAATTACGCACTGCTCAGTAAGGTGCAACGAGCCATTCGTACCTTTGGGGAACCGAACGTCATCATTGAAGGGCATACGGACAGCACGGGGTCGGATGAGCTGAATGAACACCTGTCTCAGCAACGAGCGGAAGCCGTTCGCGCGTACTTTGTGGCCAATGGGACTCTAACGGAGCAAAGGATTGCCGCCGTGGGTTATGGATCCAAGCGGCCTTTGGCGTCAAATATTGACGGGCTGACACCTCTCCCTTCCCACAACGGATGACTTCGCCAGGGAGATTGGGGCGGATTTCAGGGGCAAGGATGCGTACGAGGGAGTTGAACAAGCCAAGCGCTTTGTTTCTTAGTTACAACTGGAATAATTTCTAAAAGATATAAGAAGTTACGCCCCCCGCTCCGTCCGGACACTCCCTTCGAACCACCAGTGGCTCCAGATGCTATTGGTCACGCCACATACAGGCGGGATGACCGCTTTAAGCCCTCTCAGGATTTCCGCATAGGCAACCTTTCGCTTCGGTGAGTAATTTGCCATTATCCTTGCAAAGACAACAACGCGTCCAGGCCTTCAGAGGAACCCGGATACCCCGCTTGTCACTCAAAGGCAAAAGGTCTCCTCTCGGAAAGGGCAAGCGAGAGAGCTGAAAATCCTCCCACAAATAGTACCGAGCTTAGGTTAGCATGGGTACGGAATCCTGAGTATAGTACCATCCCCAAGGTCCAAGTTGAAGTAACACGTTGGGTTTTCCTTGGTCATATACCAACACCCAAAATTCAGTATTTCTCCTTTTAAGGATAAACTCGTCTTTTGAGGTTCCATCGTTGACGGTATCGCAATCCTTCGATTGGCTGCATCTATCTGAATTTCAATTTTCTCCATTTTCATTTTCTTACCCCCCATTGAGCCAAAAAGGTAAAAGTTGGGTTCACGATAACTGCTTTGTTTAAAGACGTCTCGTGCTCACATGTTGCATGCAATGGGATCACCCCCTTTCTCATATCGATCTCATTCAATCAATCAAAAACCAGCTAGAAAGCCAGAGTGAACTTGGCAAAAAACAAACGATCCGGATATATGGTCGGATTCTTAGGATCGGTGTCCTGGAACTTGAATTCCTCGTCGAAAAGGTTTCTTGCCCCGATCGTGATGAAACCCCACCGTTTGGGCAGGCGGTAAGCAATAGAGCCATCGACCACCCAAAATCGATCGCTTCCCCTGAAAAGAACGGTGGCAGGATCTTCAAAAGTGCCCTCCTGATCAATATAGGTTGCTCTCAGCCGTGCTCTGAACCCCCAGGGGTGGAAGAAGCTCGTCCCGAGTGTAACTCGATGAGTAGCCACCTTGGTAAATTCTTCTATACCGGTAAACTCAGGATCCCTTTTAAATCGCTCATACGCATATTCTGCACTTGCCCCCAGCCACGGATGGGGAGCCCAATAAAGGTAAGCACGGGCCAGGTCTTCCTCCCAATCCACTTTTTGGACCTCAGTCGGCCCTCCCCCCAGTGGTATCGTCTCGAAAGGTACTTTCAGGTCCCGCCAGGAGAATTCCACGCCGCCATAAAGAAACCGGATGAACCTCTGGTCAATGGCAACACCGTAGCGCCATGACTCTGTAGCATTAGTGTCGTCAAAGAACTGATTGAATCCGGCCACCTGGGTGGGTTCAATGGTCTGGTTCGATACCAACCTCCTCTTTAAAACCCTGAATACCGCCCCGCGAAGCGTGGTATTGGGAAACGGATTCCAGGTCAGGCCAAATTTAGGGTTGACTTGGTTGCGATCCAGGAGACCACCCTCGAACAAATCAGCACTACACCCAATGGTCCAGGTGACGCTTTTCGGGTAATTGATCAGTGAGTACAGATAAAGATTGGTATGTCGAAAATCCGTTTCTTCAATTGTTCTTGAAATCACTGGGGGTAAGGGGAAAGGGAAGGTAATGGTCGTGATGACAGTGGTCTCCTTTTCACGGTCTGAGCTGAAATGTCCTGCGCCGCCGGTCAGGTAAAATCGGCCCCAGCGGAACAGATGACGAACCTCAGCCAAATAGGCATCATCTTCATCTAAATCAACATCCGTATCAACGGTGGCAACGGGAGATGTCAAAAATACATCCCTCTCAGAATCTAAATTCTGATAGATAATAGACCCGATAAGATCTGAATGGGGTGTAAAGGCGTGATGAAAGCCCAGGCGTATGGAGTATTGTTCGGCTATTTGTCTTAGAGTGGGAGTAAAATTATCGGGATCGAAACGGAGGGGTAGATCTCCTGCTTCAGTGTCTTTCGATCGAAATTCTGCCTGGAGGCTTGTTTTATGCGACAGGCTGAACTGGGCGAACACGTTGTAAATGTCCTCCTCCAGGTCGTTGTTTTCCCGGAAACCGTCAGTCTCGTAGTGGAACTGACCGAGGCTATAGGAGAGTCTTCCCCACACACCGGAGTGGACCAGTTCATCGCCCAGAGTGTCATCCCCGCCCACAACACCGCTGCCTTGGAGTGCTAACCTGTTTCTAAGGAAGAGAGGGTTAAACTCGTTGAAAGCAGGATCCGAAGGGCCTGCTCCCTCCAGTACTAATAGATCACTCTCGCCGAGTTGGGGCTGAACCGGGGTGATGTTGATTGGTTGCAACAACTGGGACTGGAGGAGTTCACTGACCCTGGCTATCTCGTGCCGCGGTAAGGTGGAGTAAGTATCGGCCAGAAATCTATGCGCAGAATAGTTGGCCGGGTCTGCATTGACCGATTTCCACCCCTCCACCAAGCCTAGTTGTTGAAACCCCAAGTCACGATAGATTCGCCCTAAACTGGCGCTTCGTGCTGCAAGATCCTCATCCAGCAGCAGCCGCGAACGATAGATAGCCCGATTGTCGTTTAGCTCGATGGATTTCTGCAGGTCTTGCAACGCCTCTACAGGACGATTCACGGTTTGTTTTCGAATGGCGTCATAGAACCAGGGTGTAGGATCCAGCGGATCAAGCTCCTTGGCAATGGCAAATTGGCCCTTCGCAAGTTTATCGCGTTTTTCTTCGAAGTAGGCTTTGCCCAGATAGCTACGGATAAGCGAGTTGTTGGGGTCAAGGCTCGCGGCGATCCCAATTTCACCGCGGCCCGCTTTGAGCTTACCCTGCCGTATCTTTGCCAATCCAAGGCCCAGCCGCGGCAAGGGAGCCCCCTGATCCAGTTCGATCGCTTTTTCGAAGGCAGCCCTGGCATCCTTCGTCTTAACCTTTGTCAGATAAGCAAATCCCAGGACGGTCTGTGTCCTGGAGAGGTCTGGATTCAGGGCAACCGCCTTTTTCGCCGCATCAAGGGCTTTCTTGAGGTTACCGAATGAGGACCACAGCTCGGCCAGCCTGGCCCATGCAACGGCGTTTTCGGGCCCCAGCTTCACCGCCTCCTCAAGACTCTCCCGTGCACCCTTCAAATCGAAGCTGGCCTGCTGGGCATAGGAAAGGGCGATCCGTGCCGTGGCAGAGTTAGGACCTGTCTCGACCGATTTCTTCGCAAAGGTTAGGGCCTTCTCCTTCTCGTTCTGTACCACAGCAATGATCGATTGAAGCGCAAAGGCATCGCTGTAGATCGGGTCTAGAGTCAGCGCCCGCTCGATATCTTTAGCTGCCTCGTCAACGCGGCCCACCGCGAGCAACAATGAGGCCCGATGCGCCAAAAAGCCCGGGTCACTCGTATCTTCTTTAGGGGCTTCTTCAGGCGGGACGTATATGACGGGCGGATAGTACAGTGCCCATTGTACCGCATCTCGAGGGCGCACCACGATGCGTATCGCCGGTGCTTGTCCCTCCTGGGCCACGGCCGATTGACCACTTGTCACGGTAAGACTTCCCAGCTCATTTGTGGCTGCTACTCGCCCTTCAAATATCGACAGGAAGGTCTGATCCCGCTCAACCCGTACGAAGAATTCCGTTCCTTCCACGGCGGCGTTAACAAAAGGCGTAATCACCTTTAAGGTGCGGGGAATACGGCTGAAGAAATGGACAGCGCCGGTGAGGAGATCGAGCAAAAAGGTTTGTTCTTTCTCCAAGCCGGTAAAGGTGATCGTAGTCTTCTGATCAAGACGGAGGATGTTTTCGTTACGGAGGATAACGGCTACTCGGCTTCTTTCCCCTACCCGGATCATGTCGCCAGGACAATATGTGTCGTTCAGGTTAACAGGGATCCACTCCATTTTACCCACTTTTTGCGCTTGAACGCTACCCTGCACCGATACAACTTTGGCAACCCATTCCTCACACGTTTCTGCACCTCCGGCGCCCGGGAACAGAAAGCCTGCGAATATGGTTATGAATACCATCAAGATTAAGAGGCGGGCTTGGATTTGCCTCGTTGCTTGCAGCTTCCTCATCTTACCGTCTTTGTAATATTGATAATCGGCAAAAATTCACAGGGCCAACCGCGAGGTCGATTTCTCTATTTTTTATCCACGTGAACTAATCCATTCCACTCTTTCCCCGGTGGCTTTTTTCTATGCTTCTCACACATGTCTAAATAAAAGATCGAGGGGCCATCTACCCCGATTTTCATGAACTCGTTCAATATCGTGATCGCCTCCTCCCAAGATTGGTTCCTGTAAGCGCTGAGTGCTTCGGCGAACATTCTACATAGGCTTCTTTGTTCTTCTTTGGATTCTTCCATACGACATATTAGTTCGTAAATCACAATTGGCTGTAATTTTCCAACCAGAAGGAATTCCCCAAGTTCTCTTGTCAAGAACCCATTAAGTTGACACAACACCTCATCCGACACTAATACCCTTGTACCCAGGTGTTTATTCAAACCCTCTATCCTTGACGCCGTATTGAGGATATCTCCGACGGGGCGATACTCATAGTGGTCACCTGCCCCAATAGTGCCGAGCAACATGCGCCCGGAATGCAAACCAATGCGAGTTGGAAGCCGCGAAGGTGCGAAGGACTGATTGAACCGATCCACTGCACTGGCAATATCCAGCGCTGCAAGGCAGGCCTGATTCCTCAGTTCAGCATCAGGATGTGCCGTCGCCCATATTGCTAGCACGGAATCTGCTTTAGCTTCCCACACGATTCCGCCGTTTTGCCTTATTGGCTCGAAAACAGCTTCGTAATATTTGTTGATGAGGCTCCTTAGTTCTATTTCATCCTTGCCTTCACATAACGTGGTATATCCTTCTACATCCGTGAATAAACAAGTCCCATAGACTATTTGGCTACTTGCTTCGATATCTGCCATGCTTTTTGCCAGCTGATCCACCACCTTATCAGGCAGGAAGTATCCAAGTTTCTTTCTGATATTCTGACGCTCCCTATGCGTATCGTAATACTTCCACAAGACAGTACCGAAGAAAGCAACAGGTGCCTGAAAAAATAAGGGGATAACCAGCGGGTACCAACTACCAGTGTTCGTAAATTGATGCTGGGCAGCGATTAGATAAAGTACGCTTATCCCTACCACGCATCCTGCAGCAAGGGAGGTGGGAAAAAGACGACAAAGAATGCCTAGCACCACTCCCCAAAGCAAAATAGTGGCAAGATGTGGCCCAAAACCAAACGGCCTGACAGGCATATCCTCTAACAGATTGGCGAAGGCGGTCGCCGCGATTTCAACGCCACTGATATCTAATCCGCTTGCTTGCGAGAAAGCGGTATAGAAGCCCTCTTTCTGTTCCGGCTGCAAGCTTTCTGAAAGCCCAACAAACACAGCTTTACCGTCCAAAGAAATCTCCTTTTGATTGGCACCCGCTTTTTCCCCAAGTTGCAATACTTGGTAATACGGAACAGTAGTAATAGTCCGAGGAGGTCCATAAAGATTCAGGTAGCTACTGTTGGGGCTTTGGTACATGCGTATGAGTGATTTGAGAATCTGATTCTCTTTGACACCAATGGACCCTGGTCTTGAATTCTGCAACTGCTTTAACATTTTCTCTGCAATCAATGGTTTCTCTTGAAAGATATCTCTGAGATGACGGATCAGCTTTTCAACACTCTTGGTCTTAAGTATCGTATCCTTGTCAGGTGGTAATTTCTCGGCATAAGATGGACTGACTTTTTCCAACAATCCGATGAATTCTTCGTAGACCTCTAGCCCGAAGACTTGGAACGCCACGACCGGCATAGTGGGCGTATCTCCGGCGCCTGTCTTAAACGTCCAATACTGGCTTACCTTGACAGGTACTTTGGGCAAGGGAAAGGGTGCTAGAGCCGCACCGGACCGCGCGAGGAGAGGAATTGGGGAAACCAGCCTCTCGATGTTCAAATCCCCCGTACGCGTACCCCGCTCGTCAGTTAACGGGACTGTCTCCCTTTTGAGGTATTCACACAGGACAACATTCCCTGCAGTACTGATCGCTTCTGCAAATAAACTGTCATGAGCCACGGAACGAGGTTCATCGAAAATGATGTCAAAGGCGATAACTGCGGCACCTTCATTAACCAAATTCTCAATGAGCCGGGCATGTAAGGAACGGGGCCATTTCTCAGGATCTGTTGGCAGATTGAGATTGTCAGCAGAGGCTTTATCTATGGCCACCACAATGACATCAGAGGGGGCTTCCCTCGGCCCTCTAAGCCCGAACAGTAAACCCATACCGATGTCTTCCTCCAGATCAAGCCCTAGAGGAAAGAGGCTCACTCCTAGGCCCAATATTCCCGTTAGCAAGCCAACGGTTACTGCCTTAAACAGACGAGACATTGCCAAATCCTCGTCATTGGGCTTGGGGCCCCATCATTGATACATTATCCTCTATTTTTTCTCTCAATAGCATAAGAGTTGACAAAAGTAAACTTCGTTCTAACCAGATTCCTTAAATCATCATTTCCAGCAACGGCCGTCTTTTCGTTCAATTCACTAAAATCGCTAAAGCTACATAAATATGTTATTGGTCATATACGCGCAAAATCTCTTTAAATCGGAGATTTTCTTCCAGCAACTCTGATTTTCTCATATTTTCAAAGAATTATTTGAGGAGGATGTAAAAGGAGGATTAACCAGAGCGGGCGGGAATTAGGATAGGATTTTCATGATCTTCCGATCCTGAGCCTGCTGTTGGAAAAAAGGGGCTCCAAACCACGGGGTAAGGTGATGATCGGTGGACCTCCTACAACGGATGATTTCGCCAGAAAAATCGGGGCGGATTTCAGGGGTAAGGATGCGTACGAGGGCGTTGAACAAGCAAACCGCTTCGCCAGTACTTATCGCGCAATTACCCATTCTCGAAAATCCTTTGAAAAGTTGATCACGCTGTTGAGACAATACCGTATGACCGCAGACGAGGATGGGGTGCTGACTCTGAATTCCCCTCATGCCATTGAACAGCCAACCAGGTGGGTAGAAGTGGAACCTCTCCTATTCCAATCATTTGAGGGCAAAAGATATCTCGCTTTTCGTGAAGATGGGAAGGGTAATATCACTCATCTGTTCTCTCGGCCCGACTCCAAGTTCACCTCAATTATTGCTGGAACGATCGTCCTTGAAAAGCTAGCTTGGTACGAAACCGCCGGATTTCACAAAGGCCTTCTCGGATTTTGCGTGCTGATTTTCCTTTTAGCACCCATGGCATGGCCGATCGTGTATTTCATTCGGCGTTTGCGGAAACAATCGGTTGAAGCCACGAGGCCTTTCCGATCCACACGATCGCTGGCTGGTTTAGTCAGCGCCCTGAACCTCGCTTTCGTAATCGGCGTTGTCCTCACTCTACACTTCAGGGCATATGAGTTCGCTTATGGTGTCCCGCCTTTCTTCGTCGCCTTGCTTTGCATTCCATTGGCGACTACCGTCATGACGGTTGGATTGCTCATCTTCACAGTGCTCGCATGGAAAAACGCGTATTGGTCCGTCATGGGACGATTGCATTACTCTTTGATTACCCTGGCGGCACTGGTTTTCATTTGGTTTCTGGATTACTGGAACTTGCTGGGATTCAGATTTTAAAGGCCGCCTACCGCAAACAATCTCACAGCACCCGTTCAACCCTCAAAGCCCGCTTTGAGGGCTGGTTTGGATAAATTTATTGACATCTGTACATTATTGTGGTACGTTCACAAAAAATATGTACAGAATCAAAAAATATACAAACGCTAGCCGATGATGAATACAAAAGACACAGAAGTGCTACGTGACGCCCTAAAAATGCTTCGCAAGACAACCGGGCTCATTGTCGAAGTCCAACCTCAAATTCCAGACACTCACCTTCCAGATGCAGTCATCCGAATCGCCTGCGAAGATAGAGACTGGCATTTCGCTGCTGAGGTTAAGAAAACGGTTACACCTGCCACGATTGGTCTAACCGGGCAACGGTTAGATCTATTTCGACAGAGAGGTTTTCAAGAAGGGCTCCTTATTACAAAATATGTCACACCCCAAGTGGCTGATCGACTAAAGTCAATGAATATACAATTCGTTGATGCAGCGGGTAACGCATATATCAATGAACCTCCCTTGTTCATCTTCATCAAGGGCAACAAACTCATCGATAAATATCCTCTAGAGCCCCCACCACGCGCCTTTCGACGAGCAGGGCTGCAGGTTGTTTTTGCGCTCTTATGCAATCAAGGTCTGGAGAACGCCCCATTGCGTGAAATCGCAAATGTCGCCACTGTCGCTCTGGGGACTGTTGGGTGGGTCATGGACGACTTGAGGAAAATGGGCTGCTTGATTGATTTACGGAAACGGACCCGTCGATTAATTCGAAAGGTCGACTTACTGAATCGATGGGTGACAGTATATCCGGAACAGCTAAGGCCAAAACTTATGATTGGACGGTTTACGGCCGATAACTTCGACTGGTGGCAACAGGCAGACTTACAGGAGTTTGCGGCATATTGGGGTGGCGAGGTTGCAGCAGCCATGTTGACTGAGTATTTAAAACCACAAATTGTAACAATTTATGCGAATCAACCCGTTGGGGGACTGCTAGCCAAGAATAAACTCAGAAGACATCCCGACGGAGGTATTGAAATTCTCAAAGCTTTTTGGAATTTTGAACACAACGGGCCTCATCGTGAGTTGGTGCACCCTCTATTGATCTACGCGGATTTGCTCGCCACCGGAGACGCCAGGAATATCGAGACAGCCAGGATCATATATGAGCAGGAACTTACTCAACGTATCGGGGAA
>SMTZ1_10027403_pt1 | contig 10077 bp, 8 predicted proteins | sample DeeMarSWOR136_30_FD_25667 | JGI IMG/M metagenome (IMG submission 25667)
TGTAGGCTGGCACCTTCCCACCATGGAGTAGGATCGTCGCCTCCTCCTTCCCACCCCACTCTTTGATCTGGTTGATTAAAGCCTTACAGCCTTCCGTCATTGCCCCAGCAATGGTCGTTCCAAAGATCGTCAATATCAAATTCTTTCCAACGTCAACGATCTCAGAAGGTAAGTCCTCATACTTCGTATCCAGAATATAGTCTACCAGCTTTCCCTCAACTCCAGACATACAAATATTCCTCCTTGAAATCCTTCTAGGTCAGCCATTCATTTATGATATGAGAAACTTGGGGAATGCCCACCCTCAATAAAGAAAGGGGTTTTTCCCAAAGGCACCGATCGTACCCATATTTTAACGAGGACCGAAACGTCTCTGTCTCATCTTGATAATAAAATTCCTAACTTCCTCGTCCGTCCTGAATTCATCCTTGCCACAATAGTCATGGTGAACCATTTCTTCTTTATCTCTCATAAGTTTAGGGCGTGGATCTTCATCGGGATAGCCTACGCCAAGCATATCATAGACTTCTAACTCGTTGGGTATGCCTAAACAATTCTTTATTCGGCATTGAACCAACGGTATCTTTACTGCCGACACCCAATGGGTCCCCAAGCCCAAGGTCGTGGCTGCGAGATTCATATAAATGAACGCGGTCGCCAGGGTGGATTCCCATATAGATTCCAATTTTTGTCTGGTATATCTCACAGCCATGGGCAGACCCACCTGGGTTCTCTTATCGCCGCACAGGACAATGAAGACGGGAGCTTTGCTCAAGCGGGCCTCGTCAGGATGATGCAATTCCCATTTCACGCCTTGCCAATCCTCCCTCGTGGCTTCGAATTTGTAAAAATCGTTAAAACGGTAATCAAAAACAGCCTGGCCGATACATTTGATTAACTCAGAGTCCTTCACAACAATGAATTCCCATGGCTGCAGGTTAAAGCCCGAAGGGGCCCAGCGTGCAACTTCAATCAGCTTCTCCACATACTCGTCAGGAATAGGGTCTGGCTTAATCTTACGATAGCTCCGTCTGGTTTCGACCAATTCCAAAAGACTCTCGTAATCCATCTTAATCTCTTCTCCTTAGTATAAAGCCAGTCTCTAGCTATTTGAATAAGGCTGCTGAAAAAATTACCATCACCATGAAAACTCGCCTGTCTCCCGCAAAGGAATCGAGTTACCCCCCTTTGGGGCCCTTAGGTCTTTTCTTGGAAGTTCCCACCTTCTAAACTCCTAAATTGCACGAATGGGATCAATCGTGGGAATGATTCAGTTATTTCTTCGCGGCTTTACCAATCATTTCAACGAGGTAGCCAAACATATTTCTTATAATTTTCAATAATGTTTCTAATCCGGCTCTGGCGCCAGGAGGTATCCCAACCAAGTCCTAGATCTTCATTCACCATAACAACGATTAGATCTGTATGAAAAGGTTTGCCCTCAATGATCATGAAAATATTACATATTCTGTCAACAGATCGACAATCCGCACATTTCCCCGTTTGAACGCAGGGGGTCTTGATTTTTATCCCCCCCAATTCGGTTGACCTGATGCGGGCATGATTGGGTGCGATGACATTCCTAATTCGATGAAGGGCTTCATCAAGATCCCTAACGATTTTGTTTTTTCCAACAACAATAATAGAAAGGGGATGCCCCCAAACCATCCCTGACACCCGGTTTCCAACAGCGTCCACATTGACGAGTCGGCCGTCACAGGTGATTGCGTTTGTCCCTGTCAGAAAAGCATCGCTGAGGGTTGCCTTCTTAACAATGGTCGCATACCTTTCCCGATCGGCTTTGGGATGCATTTTTTCTCTTTGCGGTTCGAATGCATCAAGAACCTTTATTCCCCTCTTCAGCAAAGTCTGCGGAAGTTTCATTTGTCTGATGGTCGTCGAATCCCCAATCCCCACAACTGCGCCACGAGGAATGAGACGTAATATCTTCCCCCTTCCCTCTTTCAAATTTTCTGCGAACACTCCCTTGATGTGTCGTGAACGGAGGCCTGCCAAAACTTGTTTCATTTGTGGATTCATCCAACATTCCTTTTTTCGTCCTATGTCAAAGCTTACTCTATTTTCTTCCCAGAAAATAGGAACCCACTCATTGACTGTTCTTGAAATGCAATCCTCTTCCGTTGGGCACTGGATGGAACGTCCCGGGTTACGCCTCCTAATTCTAAGGTTTTTAGACCAGCGAAGCCTTCGTTCTTATTCGTCTACAATACCTACAAGACGTACCATACCGCCGTCAGCCAGTTCGCATCGGAAGGGGAAGGCTGCCATCGTGCAGCGTTTTCCGGTCAGAAGATCGACATCACCGCCAGCATTTTCAATAGTCACGATCCCGTTTCTGAGGAGCATCCGGTGACATGGCTCATAGTCCGGAAAATCTACATCCGGGTTTCTTCCTGTCTCTGTCCTATATTCCTTATCCAGCCAAGGCATCGTCTGAGAAAGTGGGTAATGCCACAGAGGACTATCCGTAGCTCCCCAGGTACCGGCAATTCCCTTCACCTTTTTTTTCACTAACCATTCCGCTCCCTCCGGGCCAAGGGCAGGGTAGTAGTTAAAGTACTCGTAATTATTGAGCCGCCAAAGCTTGTGCCAGCCCGTGTTGAAGACGACAAAATCCCCCGGCTCAATTTTGGGTGTCGCTTTCTCAAGATCCTTCGAGTCGATGACGTGCCACTTTTTCAGGTGACGAAAATCCACCACGACACCTGTCCCATAGCAATTTTCCAGAGGGATTTTGTCAAGCATGATTCCACCTTCCGAGAGGTGCAAAACATGACTGGGGGCATCCATATGAGTGCCGGCATGGAAGGTTCCTGTGTATACCACACTCCTTTTGTGAAATCTTTCTAAATATTCGACCCGTTGAAAAATAAGGTCTTGCCTTGGCCCGGGAAATGGCCATAACGGTGTATCTACTCCAAAAGGCTGCGATAGATCAAAAATCTTGGTGGTCATTTTTTCTCCTCCCTTGAATTGAGTTAGAATGAAGCAGTTAGATTTGGCATTTGACAGAAGACCTTTATGAAACTTACATCCCCAGTATTTTTCGAGCATCGTCCGGGGTTGCCGGCTCCTTATTCAATTCTCGAGCTATCCTCACCGCCCGAGCCACCAATTGAGCGTTATTTTTAGCCAGTTCACCTCTGCGAAAATAGATATTATCCTCCATTCCCACCCGGATACATCCTCCGAGAATCATGCCTAGGGTCGTCAGAGGAAGTTGTGCGGCGCCCACTGCCGTTACGTTGAATATCACACCCTCAGGAAGAAAATCGATCAGTGAATTGAGATACTTCGGGGTCGCCTCCAAAGCGCCCTGATAAGTCATCCCCAAGACAAGGTTGATATAGTAAGGCTTCTCCACAAGTCCCTTCTTGACCAGATTCTCCACCTCCCGAAACATGGCATGGCTGTAAACTTCCATCTCGGGTTTGACGCCCATTTCCCTCATGCGGGTCACATAGGTCTCAATATCCTCTCTCAAATTCGCAAAAGCGATCCCTTTATACTGACCTACAACCCGCATCAAACTGCCCATGTTGAGAGAGGCCATCTCAGGTTTGGCATGGAGGCATTCGATTCGCTGTTCAAGTGTGAGATTAGGGCCCCCTCCTGTTGAATCCTGAAGGATGACGTTACACTTTGAACGGATTCGGTCATGGATCTCTTGAAAAACCTCTTGGGTCCCTGTGGACTTGCCTTCTTTGTCGCGTGCATGAATATGGCATATCGCGGCTCCTTCTTGATAGCACGCATAGGCCGACTCGGCAATTTCCTCGGGCTGCTCAGGGAGATTGGGGTTCAATGCCTTTGTCACCAATGGCCACGCCCCTGTCTGAGCTACTGTGATGATTACTTTATCCTCTGGTAACTTAATCATATTCTGTCCCCCTTTTTCGTCCCGGTGTTGGTAGGAGTCAGTTCAAACTCTTGTCAATTCTATTTTATATTTGTAAAGGTCCGGACAGAAATAATTTAACGACGCGAACATGATTGAACCATCGTTCGCATAGTATTCCCGTTCAATAATGAGAACCGGACTCTTGGGCTTCATCGAAAGATTTTTCGCCACCATCCCTTCCGCGAAACCAACATCGATCGTTTGACTCGCACGGTGGACCCTCTTTCCCATTTTCTTCTCGAGAAAAGTAATAATCTCCGTCGTCTCTGTTAATTCATTCCGAGACACGATCCTACCTAAATCAGGAGGCAAATAGATAAAAGAATAGCCAAAAGGCCCTTTTCGAAATCGCCGAACTAATTCAAGTTGAAAAAAGTTTTGAATTCCTCTCAACCGGAAAATCTTGGCCAGAGCGGGGGGAGGGAGCGCTTCTTTATACGCTAACACTTTGATCCGAGTCCCTCGCCCGGACGTGATAAGGTTTTCAATCGTGCCTTTCAGCGCCAGGTGCTTAAGTCCCGCCCCATCCGTGACAAAGGTTCCCCTTCCCCGGGCTCGATAGATAAGTCCCTCTTTCTCCAACTCTAACAGGGCCTGACGAACGGTCGCCCTGCTGACACGATACTCCACACATAGTTCGGCTTCCGATGGCAGACGTTCTTTCGCCTTGAGCTCGTTTGAAAGAATCTTGGACTTGAGGATATCTTTCAGCTGAAAATAGAGAGAAGTCGGTCCTCGATCGAGAATCATAGCTTGGGATCTAAAGGTGAACTGCTGGAGGTTGCCTCTATTAGTTATGACAACCGGATATCATAATATGTGGAGTTTGTCAATGGATATCTTAGAATCTTACCCGCTTTCAAATAAGAATTAGCAAAAATATTGCAGTGGACAGCTTACCTGAACCGCTCACCAAAGGCTTATTGAATAAGATTTCTAAGGCAAAGGGTCCCCTTAAAGATTTGAGAAATCAAAAGCTGCGTCAACCCTACCCAAAAGATAAACGAAGTCCGCCATTCTATAAATCCTTAAATTAAGAAGTTGCTTACCAATTAGGAAAGATTCATGTTTTTACACGAAGTTTTTACTTGACACAATTGTGCGGGGATGGTACCCAAAAAGCACCTCATTTTGATAATTTATTCTCAAAATATGAGACGTGCGATTCGACCCCATTGACCAGGGCAGGAAATATCTCGATCGCTGTTTACCTAGGAAGATCAGTCTTAGCGAAATGGTCGATGATTCGTCTTCTATGGATAAACGTTCGGTGTGGCTTATTGCAGGAAGCTATGAGGACCATGGACCCGTTAACAGGATCAATAGAACTTCAGTATGAAAGGAGAGGAGAATGGGAAAAATACTTGTAAAAAATATTGATAAAATTGTTTCGGGAGATCTAAAAAAGGGAATTCTTCCAGGCGACACACTCCTAATAGAAAATGGGATCTTTACCGGAATCGGAAGGGAGAGCACGCTGAATTCGAGAGGGGTAGAATCAGTGATTGATGCCAGAGGAATCGTTGATTGGATGAAAGCTACGCTACTTGCTGGGGTAACGACTCTGATTTCAGCCCGCACCCAGCTCATGGGCGAAAAGGCAGAACCCCCCTTTGCCAAAGCGATGGCTATCCTAGGGCAATCGAAGTGGGCTGCGTTGAAACCGGGTAATTATCTCAAGGTCCATGGAGGAACGCTCTCTTTAGTAGAGAACCTGACTGAAAGCGACATTAAAGAAGTCGCGGAACTGGGAGTCCACCTGGTATCCGAAATTGGGGTGGGGGGGACCTCCGATCTTGCTAAGATGAAACAATATATCGAATGGTGCAAAAAATATGGGCTCATCGTGTCAATACACTTTGGTGGACGTATGGTCCCTGGGTCCTTTGCCCCCTCGGCTGAGGCTATTATCGACATGAACCCGGATTTTGTCGCCCATATCAATGGTGGCCCCACTGCCCCCGCACTGGAAGACGCTAAAAAATTAGTGGAGGGATCTCAGTGCTACATAGAATGTATTTTTAATAATGGCAATATAAAAATGGGGTATGAAGTAGCTAACATGCTCATTAAACGGGGGGAACTTCATCGCATGATTTTTGGGACCGATTCTCCAACAGGGGGCGGTTGGATGCCCCTTGGTATTCATAACCTAATTGCCCACCTTGCCTCTTTTAATGGTGTTCCAGCACAGGATGCGATCGCGTGTGCTACTGGCAATTCAGCTGACTGCTTTAAATTGAACACCGGGAAAATAGAGGTTGGCAGGGAAGCAGACCTCGTCGTCATAGATGCCCCACTCGACTCTGCCGGTAAAGACGCCTTAGAGGCAATTGAAATAGGTGACCTGCCAGGTCAGGCTATGGTGATGGTTGATGGACACTTAGCAGCTTTATGGGGTAAGGCAACACGAAGACCAAGACAACAAGTATTGATTAATGGCATCGAGTATAAGTATGAAACCTTCCAACAGTTTATGCAGGGAGAGCAACCCCGTCTTGATCTCTTATTACAATATCCAAAAGGTAGCTAGGTCATTGTCGCCGAGCTAAAGTCGCTGTTGATAGATGAAGAGATGTGAAGGAGAGTAGAGAATGAATTGGACAGTGAAAACATATCCCCGTGACGATGGAAAAACGAGGCAGCCTTATTCCAAATCGGTGGTTGTTGGCAACCTGGTTTTTCTCTCCGGTATGACAGGGGCGAATCCAGACACCGGTGAAATGGATTCCGACAAGATAGAAGACCAGGTAGCGACAGCTCTTGATAAAGTCAGGATAGCATTGGAGGAAACGGGATCCTCCATGAATCACATCGTGAAGATCACCCAATATATCAAGGAAGTTAAGGATTATCCCCGTATGCAGAAAACAGAATTAGAATATTTCCAAAAGCATGCCCCCCTCCTGTTGAAGGAACCACCCGCTTGCACTTTGGTCCAGCCTCGATCGATGGATACTTCCAAATTCTTGGCGGGAATGGATGTGATCGGTGTCATCTCCTTGGACGAACCGGGTTGGGAGGTGAAGAAATATCCAGCCTTTTGGAGAGGGGAGAAACAACCTTATTCTAAGTTCGTCGTGGTTGGTAACCTTCTTTTACCATCGGCTATTGGTCCAGAGAATCCAGATACAGGTAAAGTGGAATCTGACAACCTGGAGAAGCAGCTCCTTGCAGTCCACGACAACATGAAGAGGACCTTAGAGGAAGCAGGTAGCTCTATGAATAATATTGTGAAGACATTTCACCACCTCAGAGAGGGGCTTCCGCGACGCATGTGGAAGTCAGAGTTGGAGTATTATCAGAAGCACGCCCGGGTATTGATAGAAGAGAACCCACCCGCCAGCACTTTCTGGCAGTTATCAGCCCTGGCGAAATCCGACTATTTGGTAGAGATAGATATGATTGCTGCCATCTCAAGGAACAAACCCGGGTGGGAGGTAAAGAAATACCCGCTCTATTATGGTGATGTCAAGAGGTATTTCACCAAGTGGGTCTCAGTTGGTAACCTGATGTTCCTGTCAGGTAACGCAGGGGGTACTCCACTGACAGGTGAAATTCAGTCGGATGACCTGAGACATCAGACGTTACAATCTTTTGTTAGGACAAAGCTTGGCATGGAGGCAGCAGGAAGTTCTTTGAACAACATCATCCGGTCTTTGCACCTCGTCAAGAATCTCGAAGATATCCCTCACATTGTGGAGATAGAAATGGAGTATTACAGAGAGCATGCTCCTCGTCTGCTGGAAGACCCACCCGTGAGCACATTCGTTCAGCCTTATTCGCTGGCCAATCCTAGGTATCAGGTGGAAATAGAGCACATAGGTGTTATTTCGAGACGGTGAATTCAGCAAATAAACGACGACATTTCTCAATGGGAACAACATTCGTAGCAGGATCTTTTTCTGTGCTAAAGGAGGTTACGCAATGGTTTGGGAATCCAAGAAATATCCAGCACATTATGGAGATAAGAAAGAGCCTTATTCTAGGTCGGCTGTCGTTGGTAACCTGATCTTTCTTTCCGGTGTCACCGGTATAACCTTAGAGACGGGTGATGTTCCATCGGATCATGTAGAGGACCAGATGGTTGCCTGCCTTGATAACATTAGGTTCGCTGTGGAGGAGGCAGGGGGTTCTATGAATAATATCATCAAGACTTTTATGCTACTAAAGAATTTAGAAGATTATTCCCCCATGCGAAAAACCGAACTCGAGTATTATCAAAAGCATGCGCCACGGCTAGTGGAAGATCCGCCGGCTAGCACATTTATGCAGGTTAAGTCTCTCGCTAAGCCGCATTACCTCGCAGGGATCGATGCGATTGCTGTCATTTCTCGAGACAAAATACCCGGTTGGGAAGCGGACTATTTCCCCATGAGATACGGTGGTGTAAAACAAGTTTACCCCAATCTTCCCCCTGGTAGAGGGATGTTCTCCAAATTTGTGACCGTTGGTAACTTGATCTTTTGCTCCGGTTCTGCCGGTCGGACCTTAGAGACGGGCGATGTTCCATCGAATAAGCTGGAAGATCAGATGAACGTAGCCCTTGACAAGGTCAGGCTTGCCATGGAGGAAGCTAACAGTTCAATGAACAATCTTATTAAGATTGTCCACCTCATCAGGAACTTGGAAGACATACCCCAAATGTGGGAGGTAGAGCGAGCGTATTATCGGAATCACGCGCCTCTTCTGATAGAAGAGCCCCCGGCAAGTGTTGTCATCCAGCCACAATCACTGGCGAGACCCCACTATTTGATCGAACTGGACGTCATGGGTGTTGCCTCAAGAGATAGAACTGGCTGGGAAGTGAAGAAATACCCACTTTATTATGGTGTGAAGCAGACTTACGCGAAATCAGTCACGGTGGGTAATATTATTTTTATCTCTGCGATGGGTGGTCAGAGTCCAGATGCTGGAAGGTTTCGAAAAGACGACCTGGGTGACCAGATCGTGGTCGCCCTTGACAAGATTAGGCTCATTTTAGAGCAAGCCGGAGGTTCAATGAACAACATCATCAAGACTGTGATCTACCTTAAGAGGTTGGAAGATTACTCGCATATGAGAGAGATAGAGTCGCAATATTATCAAAAGTACGCCCCTCTTTTGGTTGAACACCCACCCGCCAGCACTTTCATTCAGCCAGCTTCTTTACCGAACCCCGACTATTTATTCGAGGTGGAAGTCGTCGGTGTTATCTCCAGAGAAGATGCTCTCATGTGGCAACATTTAGGTGGTCGCTATTTAGCAGGTCTAGGGGCCGCCTAGTTCTTCAAAAGGCCCATTGATATCTAAACCTTGTATCAAAGCATTGATTCGTCCACGGCCACAGACCGTGGCCTTCTGCTGCCGGGTTAAACGACACAGATGAAATCGTGGGAGTTTTGACTTAACTTTTTTACATGGGAGGGCAAACCCAATGGCTAAGGAAATTATCAGAACGGTTTGCGAAGGGTGCATGTCTGGGTGCGGGGTATTGGTTCATAAGGAAAATGGGAGAATAACCAAAATTAAAGGTGACCCAAACCATCCTCAGAATAGTGGCAGGATTGACATTAAAGGCGCAACGTATGATGAACTCGTCTATCATCCTGACCGCATGAAGCATCCTCTGAAAAGAGTTGGAGCGCGTGGAGAAGGGAAATGGGTGAAAATATCTTGGGATCAGGCATTGGATGAAATAGCAGCCAAGTTCAATGAAATCATCAAAAAGCATGGCCCTGAAGCGATCACATTTGGGTTCGGCACATATCCTAAAGGCGGTGTGATCCCCACCTTCATCTTTTGCCAGGCCATAGGAAGCCCACAACATCTTACGATCGATGGCCCTTATTGCTTTACGCCCCATATTATGGCTGATGTCATGACGTATGGGAAGGCTGTCAAATGTGAACAAACCGGCGCTTATTTCCGAGATAGTAAAGCGATCGTCCTTTGGGGACACAATATGGCGGTCTCCTTCCCACCCAAATGGTGGAGAATACAAGAAGGCCAAAAGAGGGGGGCGAAATTGATCGTGATTGATCCGAGACAAAATGAAGTGGCGAGGGAGGCTGATGTATGGCTCAGAGTGAAGCCCGCAACGGATGATGCCCTTGCCTTAGGATGGTTACATGTCATCATTGAAGAAAATCTTTACGATGAACCTTTTTTGGAAA
>SMTZ1_10008798_pt1 | contig 10076 bp, 5 predicted proteins | sample DeeMarSWOR136_30_FD_25667 | JGI IMG/M metagenome (IMG submission 25667)
TTCCGGTATCAGGACTAACATCAGAATAATTAACTGTATCCCCCCATACATCATTATAGTCTATAATATGATCTTCTCCGGGTCTTCCGGCGATTCCTTCTTCGAAGCCGGTAACTATGTTATTGATGCAGACAATCCCGCTGTCCGCAAGCCCTATTCCCGTTTGGTAGGGTTTAATCTCTCCAACAACCACATTGTTCAAGATTGTATCAGGTGGTCCTATGTCATGAGCGATCACAAAAACAGTCAAACTTCCTCTTTTAAAATTGAAAATCACATTGTTTTTTATCACTAAACTATCGCCATAGTCCACTCTAATAGCTGGACTCGAGGCTTTGGTGTCAAAAATGTTATTCACAATCCTGAAGCAACTGCCGAGACCGTTAATGTCACTATTCTCAAAATAGTTATTCTGTATCAAACCAGTACTGCGATAATCATCCCAGATACCAGACGAGCAATTAAAAATTATGTTATCCGTTATTATCACGTCTTTCGCTTTGTATAAATTAAATCCATCATCGTATGCTGTAATCTTATTTTTTCGAACAGTGAGAGAATACCTGGTCTCAGCGATACTGGATAAAATCGCATCGCGCTCAGCTCCGATTAGATAGAAACCTTCAATTATAGTGCTGTCTGCCATTGTTACTAAGTAATTCCCTAACCCTTGCCCATCTATCGTGGTGCTGTCCCAGCCTGCTCCAATCAGAGAAAGCCCCTTCTTTAAAACTATATTCTCGTTGAAAGTCCCCGAACCAACCCTGACCGTATCCCAGAAATCCGCCGCATCTATCGCCTTCTGTATCGAGTCCGCCGCAGTCTCCCAGGAGGTATAAGGATGAGTGTCGCTTCCGGTTTTGGAGACATAATGAGTTTCAGAAAATGAAAAATTTAAAAGTAAAATATCAAAAAGAAAAATTAAAAAGAATGTTCTTTTCATCTTCCCCTCGGTGAAAATCTTTGTTCTTCTAATAGAATTATAATGTGATTTGCTGTTTGTGTCAATTGATATTTTACACTATAACTATAGATATAAAGTCTGCTTACCGAATACTGCCTACTGACTACTTCTTCATCAAGCCTCAACACTTTTTCTCTATCCAAAAAGTACCATCCTCTAAAACAATCTATCAAAATTCACATTTTCCCTTTTCATTTGACTTCATTTCACTATTACCCTATATTTTCAGTGAAATGATTGAACTCAAGGGCATCACCCATCAGTACAGGTTAGATAAGAAGAATACCCATTTAGCTTTAGACAGAATCAACCTGAGCTTCAAGGAAGGGGAGTTCGTCGCCATAATCGGTCCCAACGGCTCAGGAAAAACCACCCTGGCAAGGCTTTTGAATGGCTTGATCTTACCCTCTGAGGGAAAAGTTTTCGTGGACGGATTGGATACCGCAATAGGGGAGGAGCAGAAAAAGATCAGGCTTCTGGTGGGAATGGTATTTCAGAATCCGGATAACCAGTTCATCTCCACCACGGTGGAAAGGGAAATAGCTTTTGGATTGGAAAATCTGGCTTTGCCTCGAGAAAAGATAGGGGAGAGGGTAAAGTGGGCTTTTTCAACCTTCGGTCTTGAAGAGCTGAGAAATCACCCTCCTCATAAACTCTCAGGAGGGGAGAAGCAGAAGGTAGCCTTAGCTTCAGTTTTAACCATGCGACCCAAATACCTTGTTCTGGACGAGCCTACCTCCTTTTTGGACCCAAAGGGAAAAGAGGAGCTAAACCTTCTGATCAAAAACCTCTCAGATATAAGTCACACCCAGGAAAAACTCACCATCTTACATATAACCCAGTTCCCGGAGGAAGCACTTTATGCTGAAAGGATTTTGGTTTTAGACCAGGGCAAAGTTTTTCTCGACGGAAAACCTTATGAGGTTTTCCATCAGGTGGAGGATTTAAAACGAATTGGTTTGGGAATTCCCCTTTTTCAGGAGATTCTATATGAGCTGAAAAAGTCAAAAATCAGATTTGAAAAAAGGTTGGATAATATAAACGATTTAATTGCCGAACTAAAAAACAAAAAGAAGGATGATAATACTGTTCAACAATCACTTGACCTTTTCTCACAAAAAGAGATAAAATTAAAAGATAAAGACCTCCCCCGAATTATCCGAGTTAAGGATTTGAGCTTCGTCTACAATCAAAATCTCCCCCAAAAGAAAAAAGCTTTAAACAACATAAATTTTGAAATAGAAAAAGGGGACCTCCTGGGAATAATAGGTCCAACCGGATCAGGGAAGTCGACTTTAATTCAACATTTTAATGGGCTGCTCTTCCCAACTGAAGGGGAAGTTGTGGTTGACGATATAAAACTAACCAGAAACAATCCCAAAAAAAACATAGAGTTGAAAAGACTCAGAAAGATGGTGGGCTTGTGTTTTCAATTCCCCGAGCTTCAGCTTTTCGAGGAAACGGTATTCGATGATGTTGCTTTTGGCCCAAAGAATTTAAGTTTACCTGAAAATGAGATCAAAGACAGGGTAAAACAAGCTTTGGATCTGGTAGGACTCGATTTCAAAAAATTCGCTTCCCGCTCCCCTCACCTCCTATCCGAAGGGGAGAAAAGAAAGGTTGCCATTGCCGGAATAATAGCGATGGATCCCGAGATCGTTGTCTTGGATGAACCCACCTGTGGACTGGACAAAAGGGGAACCGAGGATATAAAGAAGTTATTGAGGAAACTCTCCTCTCAAAGGAAAACCATAATCTTAGTCTCTCATGATATCGACCTGGTAGTGGAAATTGTAGAAAAAATCATCCTGCTAGAAAGTGGAAAACTAATTCATTATGGCAGGAAAGAGAATCTCTTCAAAGATCTTAAGGATTTGAGATCCTATGGGCTTGGAAATCCTTTGATTTTGGATTTGGTTAAAAAGCTGAAGATGAATGGATTCAGAATCGAGCCGGATATATTTACCAGGGAAAAGCTAATACAGAAGCTTTTGACCTTAAAAAAAATGAAATCATAGACTTACTGATTAACTTCAAAAAAACCACAGTGTAAAAACTAATATTTCTACCACAAAAAAATATTTTCAATCTTTATTTCTGGTTTGATCAACTCCTTTATGCCAGAGCAGTTTGGTAGGAGAGGTGGCTTCCCATCAATCTCTCAGATAGAATCTCCGGTTTTATTATCTCATAATCCTCAGTTAAAGCAACCGCTCTTTCGATTTCACTCTGCAGTTCATCCAGATTGTTGGGCCAATCGTATTGTAGAAATATCTCCATGCTTTCCTTTGAAAAACCAAATACCTTTCTGCTTTGTTCCCGGTTCACCCAATCCAGAATATCATAAAGGAGGGAGGGTAACTCCTTTTTCCTCTCCCTCAAAGAAGGAATTTTTATTATCAGGGGGAAAAGTTCCCTTAGAGGATTGTCAGCATAACTATGGTGATATGTACTTTTATCTTTTTGTTCCCATGAGGAAATTAAACCCAATCTGCTGAGTTGATTTCTTGAAATTACCCCCCCCTCAACCTCCCTGTCAAAGGCTTCGACCAGTTTTCTTTGAACCTGTGAGATCACCAGATCTATTCTTCTGAAAAAATAGGTATTCTTATGCGGATTTTTAAAGTCGGTTATCTGTTTTAAATGGTCTCTTTCCAAAATCTTTAATATCTGCATCTGGTTGAAACTATCACATTCCCAGTCAAACATAAAAAAACTTTTGTTTTCGGATCTTTTACTATGAATTAACTTGGCCCAATACTCCTTCCCAACACCACTTTCTCCTTCTAAAATCACATTAAAGGATTGGATGGTGGCCTTTTGTAACTTTTTGTCCAGCTCTTCTCTTTTGCTATTTTTTTTCATTTCTTCCCTAAAAATTAACTCATCCTGCGTATATTATACTTAACATCCCCTTGGGAAGGCTCGGATCCTCCTTGACCCAAGCCTAATGTAAAATATGATCATCCAAAGGGGAGTAAAAATATTCTCTTATATTAAATCAAACTAAAGTATAAGATCCATAGCTCCATATAGGATCACAAGATTATTAGAAAGAGAATCACCACCTCCACCCGGCGGAGGAGATTCGGGATTTAGCGGATCAGTTGGATCTGCAATACCACCATCACCACTATTGCACACTTCAACTGCACCCCCAAATGAAAAAATTAACAGGAATAAAAGCACAGTGACTATCAAGGTCACTTTTCTTTGTTCTAAGACCTGTTTCATAGTTTCTCCTTTCTTTATGGTTTGAAACTCAGTCTTTTTAAATATATTAAAGCAAAGTAAATGCCACATAAGAGGATAGATTGAACCAGACAAATCCTGTCAGAACTTATCTTTTTTGTTTACTTGGAGTTATGAGATGTAATTTTTATTGAATTAATACAATAAGCTCAATAAAAAAGATATTTCAGAGAAGTTTTAATAGAACAGTTTTGATTAACTACAAGATGGATTTTAAGCTAAGTTATTAAAGAATGAGAGGATAGAAAGCTGAAAATGCCCGTTTGCCATAGCAAAATCTTTGCAGAGTTGACAAACATACTCATAGCAGTAGGTTAGAGGGGGAAGTCGTTATTTTTGACGAGGCATTTTTTGAGGATATCTTATTTTGTATTTTGTAGATTTTCTTCTTAATGTAGCTTCACTTATATCCAATTCATAAGCAGCTTTTACATTATTCCAGTTGTTTTTCTGCAAAGCAGAAGTTATCATCTCCTTTTCAAGCGTTGCCACAGCTTTAGCTAATATCTTGCTGGAAGAAAATCCTCTAAGCTGCTTTTGTATTTGAGCTCTGTTTGGCAGATGTTCGGTGTGAATAAACTCATTCTCAGAAAAAAGAACTCCCTTTTGCACAAAGTGCTCTAACTCTCTTACATTGCCAGGCCAGGGGTACTCCATCAAAGTTGACATAACTTTAGTAGGGATTTTCAATTTGGGCTTTTTGTATTCACGGCAATATTGTTCCATGAAATAATCAACCAGATAGGGTATATCTTCTTTCCGCTCCCTTAAAGGTGGGATAGGAATTGTGACTGGATTTATCCTGTAGAACAGGTCTTTTCTGAAAACACCTTTTCTGATGCATTCCTCCAGATCTTTATTAGTTGCCGAGATAACCCTTATGTCAACTTTGACAGTGTCACTTCCACCCACCCTTTCAAATTCCCTTTCCTGCAAGACCCGTAAAACCTTAGCTTGAGTGATAAGGCTCATATCTGCGATCTCGTCGAAGAAAATGGTTCCCCCATCTGCCAGCTTGAATTTCCCATCCCTGCCAGCAACGCCGGTCGCTACCTTCTCCTCGATCCCGAAAAGCTCGGATTCCAGAAGGGATTCAGTTAAAGCAGCACAGTTGATTTTTACGAAAGGCTGGTCCTTACGGCTGCTGGTTTTATAAATCAGATTGGCGATACACTCCTTCCCAGTCCCGTGTTCACCCAACAGTAAGACGCTGGCTTTGCTGTTGGCGACCTTCTCAATCATGTGAAAAACTTCCTGCATCTTCTTGCTCTTACCGATGATATCCGGATAACTATAAGTTTTTTTCAGATCCTTCTTAAGCTGAAAAACCTCCTCGTGAAGTTGAGAATAAATCTGGGCTTTCTCCAGGGCGACTGCAACCAAATTGGCAAATGCCTTAAGGAAATCCGAATCCTCTTTGGAAAACATTCCGGGTAAGGTGCGATGGTCTACATAAATCGCTCCTAAAACTTTATTCCGGGTTATAAGAGGAACACAGAGAATGGAAAGTATGTTATAGGTAATTACGCTTTCATATTGACCTATTTCTGGATCACTTCTGGTATCCTCAATCACCAGAGGTGCATCGGTTTTAATTACGTCCTTTATGACCTTCCGACTAATGGTGAGAGCATCCTGTTTTGTCTGAGGTTCTATTCCTGTAGCAGCTTTAAGTTCGAGGCTGTCATCCTCAGAGTTATAAAATATAATTGCAGCTCTTTCTGCTCCCAGATGCTCAGTTATTAAATCCAAGGTCTTGATTAAAAGCTCCTCCAGATCAGTTATGTTGGTCAAAAGATCGCTTATCTGATAGAGAACCTCGGTTCTATCCTTCTCCGATTTGGTTAACCTAAAAACCCGATCCATTAAGTTTTTGCATTCTGAGATCCTGGAGGACAGCTCCATGCTTTTAAATATGTTTAAAGCTTCTTTTAAATACCCTCGAGCTTCCCTCAGCTTCTCCAGCTCATACTTTAATTTCCCAATTTCAAGATATACCTCCCCCAGCTCATATCTCATCCCCAGTTTCCTGAAGAGTCTGGCAGCATTTAAAAATCTTTCCATGCTCTCCTTTTGATGATCTTTTTCCTTTAGCAATAAACCACTTATCGTATAATACATTCCCTCCAGGGGGGTGTTAGTTACAGATTCCAACAATTTCTCAGAGTAAGATAGGAAAATCTCCGCCTCGGCTGGGTTATGCTGTCTCAATTTCAGAAGTGCTAAATTGAGAGTTGGCTCTATGGTCTCTTCTTTATTCTTTAAAGAGTCGAACAGTCTAAGGCTCTTTTTAAATTCCTCTTCAGCTTTGAGAAGATCACCAGTCCCCATGGAGATCTTGCCCAAAAGGATCAAAATGTCGGCGATCCCTATTTTGTCATTTGCCTTTTCTTTCAACTTCAAGGAGCGGTTAAGTAATTCTCTGGCTTTATCCCATTTTTCCTTAAGGATATGTATTCTTCCAAGATTGAAATAAGAAAAGGCTATTCCATGATCATCTTTAAGAGTTCGATAAAAGCTCATACTCTTCTGAAAATGTATTATGGCTTGATTTAAAGCTCCTTTTCTCAGATAAACCAAACCGAGGTTATTCTGTGATGAAGCGATTAACTTCGGATCGCCTATCTTTTCCTTTAAATCAAGACTCTTATGTTGATAGGCAAGGCTTTCATCCCAATCACATTTACTAAAATAAGCTAAGGCCAAATTATTGTATAGAATTGATAAATCTCTGACATCCCCCACCTCCTTTAGATAGGACAGGGATCTTTCAAAACAATCGATCGCCTCAAGGGTTTTGGCTTTGTCCCGGTAAACCATGCCCAGATTGCTATAAGTTTTTGCTAATCCCCTTTGGTCTTTTAAATCCTCAAAGATTTTCAATGACTGGTTAAAAAACTTTAAGGCTTTATCAAATCTTCCTCTGCTCCAGTAAATGACTCCGATACCATTGAAGGCTGAAGCTAAACCTCCTAAATCACCCCATCTTTCAGATAGCTTAGACGACTTTTTGATATAGGAGATTGCCCGGGTATAATCGGATTTCATCCTGTAAGCCCAACCCAAAGTGAGATAGATCATCGATATTTTGGAGTTGTATTTCTCATCTTCTGTCAGGGATAAACTTTCGTTTAATAATTCTATTGCTCTATCTGTTTCTCCTTTTTTTAAAAGAAAAGTACCTATCTGTCTATATGTATCCAGAGTTTTTTCGATTTCCTTTTTGTCTTTCAATAAAAAAAGAGCTTTATTACAACAGTCAATCGCTTTAGCAAAATCCCCCAGGCTCCCATATTGAGAAGCAAGATTCTTTAGAATTTCCTCTTTCGAGGCAAAGGAAAAATCGGACTCACTTTCACAAAGTTTAAGTATATCCTGATAATGTTCTAAAGCTTTCATATGATTATTTTCATTATCAGCTTTTTCTCCAGCTAAAAAAGAGTATTTAAAACCAAGTTCTTTATTTTTAGCTTTAACGAAATGATAAGCCAAATCAAAATAGATCTGTTCAAGATTATCTGAGTATTTGTTTTCTAAGATTTTACCGGACACCTCATGCAAATTCACCTTTTCCTCACTTGGTATCCTGTTGTAAATGTAATCTCTAATGAGTTGATTTACAAAAACAAACTTCTCTTCAGAGGAAACGATTTTTATCTTTAGGATATTTTCCTCGAGAATCTTCTCCAGATCCTTTTTTACTCTATCCCTTGCACAACCCAAAACCTCAGCTAAAAGATCCAACGTCGTTTCTGACCCTATTACTGAGGCTACCTTGAGGAGATTTAAATCCTGTGGATTTATCCGGCTCAATTTTTGATCTATCGCTTTCCGGTAAGCCTCTGGTAAATCGACCTTTATGAAGCCATCGGCTTTTATTCCCCAGAAGTGATCTGTTCTGGTTAGGTACCCTTGTTTCATCGAAGAAGTCATTACCCAGGTGATTAAAAGTGAGTTCCCACCAGTCCATCGGTGAATAAGCTTTCCAATCCCTTCTGGATTCCTCCATCTAAATCCTGAATTTAAAAATGTTTTTGTTTGGTTCAGATTTAAAGGCTCAAGGTTTATTTTAGAAAGGTTCGCTTTTAAAGCCGAATCTATCTTCGACTCAACCATAAAAGCTTTTTTATCTTTATCTGAGGTAGTTAAACCGTTCTCAAGGACTAAACAGATTAGAATTTTCTCAGATTTGGCTTCTCTAACTGAGTTTAAAAAGTCATCCAGCAAGTGGAGATCAACATCCTGGAAATCATCAATCAAAAAAACCAGAGGATAACTGTTACCAACAAAACTCTGGATATCCCCAAGAAAACCAGTTTTAACCTCAGAACAATTCTTCCAAATTAAAGTTCCACTATCACATTGCACTAAAGCTTTAAACTCTCTCAAAAGCCTTGTTTTTCCGACACCGAATTCTCCCTTTAATAAAACCACCTTTAACTCTCCAGACTGAGCTTCTTTGTAAGACTCTTTAAAAAAAGATAGTTCCTTTTCACGACCGACAAGCTGGGTGGAGAAAAGCAAACTTTTTCCAAGTAAAATCTCATCCTCCTGGAGTGAACTTGAAATAAAATCTTTTAAATCCAATTTAATTTCTCCCACACTGTAGTACCTGTCGATCTGATCCTTTTTCAGCAGCTTAAGGATAACTTCCTTTAAGTTTTCGGGGATCAGTATCCCCTCTGGGAATTCGGGCTCTTTATCTAAATGAGCTGTGGCTAAATCCGTTAGATCATTCTCCGCAAAAGGCAACCGCTTGGTAATTACCTGGTAAAGCGTAGCCCCCAAAGAATAAAGGTCTGATTGGTGATTGTATTCCTCGCCTTTAATTATCTCTGGAGCGATATAAGCGATCGTTCCTTTCCAAATAAGATTGTCACCTCCCCTTTGGTATTCTGAAAAACCGAAATCGGTGAACTTAACCCTAGGGATTTCATCATCGGTAATTAAGATATTCGAGGGTTTGAGGTCACCATGGATAATCTCTTTGGTATGGAGAAATTCCAAAACCTGGCAGATCTGAGAAAAAATCAGACCAAGCTTCTGGTAATCAACATTTTTAAAATAGGTTTCGAAATCCTTTCCCCGGACAAACTCCATGGAAAAGAAGGGTTGACCACCTGGGGTATAACCAAAATCAAAGACCTTCACGATATTGGGATGATTGATATTCTTTAAAAGAAGAAATTCTTTTTTGAATCTATTTATATGCTCAATATCCTTGTTGGTAAGGATCTTAAGGGCAACCGCTCTTCGATCACGTTCTATGGCTTTATAGACACAACCTACACCGCCTGAGCCTATCTTCTGAATTATCCGATATTCACCTATTTCAAGTGGCTCAGACACCATTTCCTCTTTTTTGTTATTGACTGAAAAATAACCTTTACCTCTAAAATATAATAAAATATTCCATAATATCAAGCATTTTTCTAAATCTCCTTTTGACTGCTCCTTTAATTTTTATTGATGAAATTCAGATTTCTCTTCTAAGTGCTTAAGATGTAATGGATATTATCTGAAAAAATCCACAAAATTAGGCTGGCTTCACTTTTTATTTCTAAATCACATAAACAGATAAATTTATGAAAAATCAAAAAAATGGAATAACAAAACAACATAAAGTGTATTAGTATTAATTCCGATGTAAAGAAAAGAAAAGCTTGAGCGTAAAAAAATCTCAGGCTTAGATAAATAAGTTAGAGGAAATCACATAAATTCAAGAACTTATATTGCTTAGGAGCATTTGTAAGTGTGCTTGAGGACTTCCTTGGATAAATTCAAAGGGGGTTGCGTTCTGTAGTTCGTCTTTTAGTTGTACTCAATATTTAATTGAGTTTGTCTGAAGAGGAGAGCAGGA
>SMTZ1_10032650_pt1 | contig 10075 bp, 6 predicted proteins | sample DeeMarSWOR136_30_FD_25667 | JGI IMG/M metagenome (IMG submission 25667)
ACCTCTAAAATGCTTACGCCTTCAGATCCGCAATTTTGACATCCTTTTTCTGCTTTAAAGTAGCTAGGAAAGTCGTAGACTTTACTTTCAAGGAGTGAAATATCTGCGACTCGTCGGCGGCTGGATTAAAAGATGGAATTGGAGAGGGTTTTTCCTTATTTTCCTAGGCGGTTGAAGATGGCCGATTCCAGCTCGCCGGGCACCTTTTCCTCCAGGTCGTACCTGACCCTGACGACGGGTTTCTTGACATCTAGGTACCTTCGTATGTCGGTTGGGGTGCCCAGCAGCACTAGGTCGCAGGGGGTCGCTTCGATCGTCTGGCTGAGCTCCCTCATCTGCTTCTCGCTGTATCCAACCGCGGGCAGCACCCTCTCCAGGTGGGAGTAGGTCCTGTAGACCTCCTTCAGAGAGCCGGCGGCGTAGGGCCTGGGGTCGACTATATTCGCGCCGAGCTCCTTCGCCTTTATCGTCGCAGCTCCGTAGGCCATCCCGCCGTGGGTCACCGTGGGGCCGTCCTCCACCACTAGGACACTCTTGCCCCTCAGTCCCTCCTCCTTCTCGGCCCTGATCGCTATGGCGGCCCTGACGATCTCGGCGCCGGGGTTAATCCTGCGGACGTTGGCTTCCACCTGTTCCACCTTCTCGGGCTCCGCCGTGTTCACTTTGCTCACGACGACGATGTCAGCCATTCGGACGTTGGTCTCCCCGGGGTAGTAGCTGAGCTCGTCGCCGGCCCTGTGGGGGTCCACGATGACTATGTGGAGGCTCGGGTGGTAGAAGGGAATGTCGTTGTTGCCGCCGTCCCAGACGATGACGTCGGCCTCCTTCTTGACGTCGGCCTCCTTCTCCGCCTCCCTGAGGACGTCGCCGTAGTCGACTCCCGCGTAGACGATGGCGCCCATCTCGAGGTGGGGCTCGTAGTCCTCCCTCTCCTCGATGGTGCAGTCGTGGTGGTCCAGGTCCTCCAGGGTCTCGAAGCGCTGCATCCTCTGCTTCACGAGCACCCCGTAGGGCATCGGGTGGCGTATCACCACGACCCTGTGGTCGTGCTCCTTTAACCTGGCGACCAGCCACCTGGAGGTCGGGCTCTTACCGCTGCCCGTACGGGAGGCGCACACGGATATCACGGTCTTGTTGGAGGTGAGCATGGTGGCCTTGGGCCCAAGCAGCACGAAGCTTGCCCCGGCGCCCAGCGCCCTTGAGGCCTCGTCCATGACGTAGCCGTGGGAGACGTCGCTGTAGGAGAAGAAGACCTCGTCGACGTCGTGCTCCTTCACGAGTTCCTCAAGCATGGACTCGGGGTAGATCCTTATCCCCTCTGGGTACCTTCCTCCGGCGAGCTCCGGGGGGTAGACCCTCTTCTCGATGCCCGCGGCGCTATCCAGGTCCGAGATCTGGGCCGCGGTGAAGGCGACGACCTCGTATTCGGGGTTGTCCCTGAAGTGGACGTTGAAGTTGTGGAAGTCCCTCCCGGCCGCGCCCATGATCAATGCCCTTCTGACCATCTGCAATCTGTAAAATTTTGATAAACGGCCTCTTAAGAACTTCGTAAGGAGGGGTCCAAATATTTATATCCGGAGCCAACCTCTACCCGAGGACTAGCGGGATGCGCCATGGTTTTCAAGTTTCTCACCCTGGATGACGTGGAGACCGAGGGGAAGACGGTCTTCCTGAGGGTCGACATAAACACCCCTCTCGACCCCTCATCGAAGAGGATCCTCGACGCCTCGAGGATCAAGGCGACCGTTAAGACGATCAGGGAGCTGAGCGGCTCGAGGCTTGTACTGGGCGCCCATCAGAGCAGGCCCGGGAAGTACGACTTCACCTCCCTGGAGCTTCACAGCCGCGTGCTCCAGATGTACCTGAACGGTAACGTGAGGTTCGTCGACGACATCCTTGGAGAGAAGGCGATGTCGGCTATAGACTCCCTGGAGTCCGGGGATGTCCTGGTGCTGAACAACCTGCGCATGGTGCCCGAGGAGAACGTGCAGGGGCCCCCCGAGGAGGTCGCTGCAACGCCCCTCGTGAAGGGGCTGGCGCCAAAGTTCGATCTAGCAGTGAACGACGCCTTCGCGACGAGCCACAGGAGTCAGCCAAGCCTCGTGGGCTTCGGGGAGGTGATGCCGATGGTCGCGGGGCGGCTCATGGAGGCGGAGCTCTCGGCGCTGAACAGGGTGCTGGACGACCCAGCGAGGCCCTGCGTCTTCGTCCTCGGGGGCGCCAAGGTGGAGGACAGGATACCCGTGATGAGGAGGGTGCTGAGGGATGGCATCGCGGACAGAGTCCTCATCGGGGGGCTGATCAGGGACACCTTCCAAGCGGCGGCCGACGGGCCCATGGCGCCCCAGAGGGATGGGGTGCTCGTGGAGGAAGCGAGGGAGCTCCTCGACCTCTACGGGGACAGGATAGAGATGCCCGTGGATGTGGCTCTGGACGTGAAGGGGGAGCGGGTGGAGATCGCCGCCAACAGGGTGACCGACGAGACGAACATCTACGACATCGGGCTGAACACGTTGGCCCGCTACTGCGACCAGATCCGGAGGGCTGGAACCGCGGTGGCGGAGGGGCCCCTCGGTATGTTCGAGAGACGCAGGTTCGACACGGGGACGAAGGAGATACTGAGGGCGATGGCGGAGTGCAAGGGATTCAGTATTGTGGGGGGTGGTCACCTGGGTGGCATGGCCTCCATATTGGACGTTGAAAGTCGGATAGGCCATGTGAGCACAGGGGGCGGGGCGATGCTCTCACTGCTGGCCGGGGAGAGGCTGCCTGTGGTGGAGGCGCTGGAGAGGTCCCGTGAGAAGTTCGGCTAGGGCTCCGATAGGATTAAATGGCTCAGGGAGGTCTCCTGTTCTGTCGGGGTCGTGGTCGAGCTTGGTCTAAGATACGTGGCTTGGGCCCACGTGGTCCCCGGTTCGAATCCGGGCGACCCCACCATCCTGCTTCTGTGTTTACTGTTGTAGTTATGTTTCGCGCGCGCGGCGTCTTTTACATTTCCGTTTTAAGAAGGTGGCCCGGTTGATTGGTAGACTCTCTAGGAGAGTGGCCTTCTCACACGTTCCTTGATTATATGAGGCGCAGAATAAGGTAGGCGTCGAAAGCGGCGAGGAAGAGGCTCAGTGCCGAGATGTTCATTACGCTGACTCGGTCGGCCTCGGCGTGGGTGTCTGAGCTCCTATAAAACGTGTTCAGGGTGGTGGCTAGGGGGACGGTTGAGAGCAGGGGGAGCACCCACGGTGAGCCGAAGTCGACCACCTTGACCATGATAAAGATGACCGTTGCAGTGACCGAGAGGAGGAGGACGAGGAGCGAGGCGGGGCGCCTCCCCAATATGACCACAAGGTTTGTCCGACCACCCTCTCGGTCGGCCTCTAGGTCCGGAAGCTCAAGGCTCAGGCTGAGGATGAGACCGTAAAGCACCAAGGGGGCGGAGAGGATCAGGAGGGCCACATCTATAACGCCGAGTGTCACCACGTAGCCGACGGCGGGTATGACGAAACCCGTCCCCAGGGCGATCGTGATCTCCCCCAGACCCCTGGCGTTGAGCTGCACGGGAGGGGTGGAGTAGAGCCAGCCGAGCAGGTTCGTGATTGCCACTAGGGCCAGGAGGGAGGGAGGATAACCGAGGAGGACTAGAGAGGCTGCCGCCAGGAGGGAAGCGACCGTGAGGGCGACGGCCATGCCCCTCACGAGTGGCCTCGCCTCGGGGTGCTCCACGAGGACGTAACTGCTCCCTAGCGCCTTACGGCGGGCGCCCCTGTCGAGGTCAGTGTCGTAGTAGTCGTTGCTGAAGTGGGTGGAGAGGTCCCCAAAGAGGACCACAGCGTAGCCCAGGGCGAGGGCGGCGATGTCGAGCTGGCCCCCGCGGACGAGGGCGAGTAGCACCCCCAGGCAGTAGCCCAGGAGGCCGCCCGCCACTATGTGGGGGCGGATCACCCTGAGGCAGATACGCAGACTCTCCACGTTCTCTAACACTACGGTCCACATTTCAAATGCCTCTGGGTCAAGGTTTTTAAACGATTGGGTGATGAGCAAAGGCCATGGCGAGCCTCCTGGAGTCACTCAAGGCCTACATGGACCTAACCAGGATCCACTTCTTCTTCGTTTGGCCCCTCCTCTTCTGCTCGGGCCTCTTCCTCAGCTTCCCCAGGTACGGGGGCTTCTCTTGGCTTCTGGTGGGAAAGGCGGCCCTCATGGCCCTCCTCGGCTTCGAGGCAGGGTTTGTCCTCAACGATTACGTCGACAGGGAGTTCGACGGGAGGGACGTGGACCCGAGGCTGACGATGTACTGGAGGCCATTCGGAAGCAGGCCGCTGATCTCCGGGCTGGTGTCCCCGGGCAACGCGCTGATACTCTTCTTCGTTCTCGCGGCGGCCACCTCGGCCCTCGCCCTCACCCTCCCCTACCCCAACTCCGCCTACGTCCTCGGAATCATGGTCTACAGCTACGCGGTCGAGTTTTTCTACCAGGTCAGGAAGAGGCGGCAGGGGGCCCCATTGGCTCAGCTTATAGGGAGGATGGACTTCACCCTCTTCCCGGTAGCGGGCTACCTCGTCAACGGGAGGCCTGACATCGTCGCCCTCCTCTACTTCCTGTTCTTCTACCCCTTCGCACAGGCCCATCTCGGTGCCAACGACATCATCGACGTGGAGAACGACGAGGCCCGAGGCTTGAAGACAATTCCTCTCCTATACGGGACGAGGGGGACGGCGCTCTGGGTGCTAATGTTCACATTGCTACACGCCGGGGCGGCTTGGCTATTCATCGGCGTTCAGGGAGCGGTGGCGACCTATGGCATCGTCGTCGGCCTCCTGCTGCTCCTGACGGCGAACGGATTCATACTGAGGGGGAAGGATCCCTCGGATTGGCTCAGGGCGCTGCCCCTATTCCACGTTGCGATGCTTGCCTACGTCGTCTCGATGATAGCTGACTTCTTCATCTGACTGCGTCCGTCGGACTCTCAAGTCAGGAGAAAAGATTGTGGATGACGATGTGGGGATGTTCGACTCAACAGCTATATTCCGACTTTAAATGAAACACTGGTATTATATTCCCAGCATCGTTCTTGAGGACTCTTTATACTGGCCTCCTATGTCTGGGTTTGACGCATGGTGCGATGGATTCACGGCCAATGTCCCCTCCAGCCCTTGAGGCTAGTCCGGCCCCATCCTAGCGCACGCGTGATAGAGTGAGGTAGAGATTGAATTGACCATGTTCCAGAGAAAGTATCTTCTTGTGATAGTTGTCCCCCTGTTGCTGATAATAGGCATCGGGGTCGTCAATGAGATTAACGGGTCCAAGCAGCCCCAGGGCCCGGATGAGGAGGCCGAGTTCTCCTACGCCTCACCCGCTAGCCAGGGGCTGTCCAACGAGTCGGTCGCGGAGCTGGCCGAGATCGTCCGGGGCTACTTCGAGGATGAGGAGATCGTCGGGGCGGAGCTCGTGGTGATCAAGAACCGTAGGATAGTGCTCCACGGGCTGGAAGGATCGGGAGAACGAGGTCCCCATGGAGAGGAACTCGCTGTTCAACATCCGCTCGATGACGAAGCCCCTCACCGGCGCCGCCATTCAGATTCTGATAGACGAGGGCAGCCTCGACCTGGATAGCAGGGCGGCGGAGTACATACCCGGCTTCGACAACGAGAACTCCCGGAACATCACCGTCGAGCAGCTGCTCAGCCACATGAGTGGGCTCCCCCTGAGCATCATGTACACAGTGGACCAGTACGAGACCCTCCTCTTGTTGGCCAACGCGACAGGCGTGATCGGGCCCGAGTTCGAGCCCGGGAGCAAGTTCTGGTACAGCGACGCAGGGACCGAGGTGCTCGGCGCCATCATCGAGGTTGAGACCGGTATGGCCCTCGACGCCTTCGTGACGGAAAGGGTGCTGGAACCCCTGGGGATGAACACCTCCTTCTACTACCACCCGGGTACACTCAACGACTCCCGGAGGGAGTTAATACCCGTGCTCTATGCGGGCGGCGAGGGCGAGTGGGTGAGGGCCTGGTCCCCCGAGGAGTCGCTCTACACCTTCGCCATGGGCTCCCAGGGAGCCTACTGCACAGCTGTCGATTACGCCCGCTTCCTCGCGATGTTGATGGACGGCGGTCAGGTCGGATTGGGGCGGCTCCTGTCCCCGGAGGCCGTCGACCGCACCCTCACACCCGTGGTCAAGATGTCCACCCTCGGCTCCGACATGCCCTACCCCACAGGCTTCTACGAGCTGGAGGCCTACTATGGCCAGATGGCGATCCTCTTCTCCGGAGGCGAAGGGGAGGACCCCGAGGTGGAGGTCATCGGCCACAGCGGCTCAGACGGCACCTATGCCTGGGCTTGGCCCGAGAGGGACCTCATCATCCTCTACTTCACCCAGTCCCGGGGGAGCCCCTCGGGGATCAAGCTGGAGCCCATGATAGACGAGCTCCTCATCCACCCCGAGCTCGCCGAGATCAACGCCCAGGCGAGGGAGCGGTACGCAGACTTCCTGGGCGCCTACACGGCGAACTTCGGCCCCTTCAGGAACACGGAGTTCACGGTCGTCGTGCAGAACGGCCGCCTCGCCGTGGACATCCCCAACCAGCGCGTCTACGAGCTCGAGGAGCCCGACGAGGAGGGGCTGAGGCGCTTCAGGATCATGGCCCAAGTTGCCATCTCCTTCAAGGTCGACGAGAGCGGGAACGCCACCTCGATGCTGCTCCACGAGGCCGGATACATCAATGAGCTAATCAGGGGGCCGCCCGCCCAGGAGGAGGTCTACCCGGAGGACATGGAGAGGTACGTCGGGAGGTACCAGACCGAGGACCCCAACGTCACGATGGGGGTGGTCATAGTTGACGGGAGGCTGGCCCTCGACATTCCGGGGCAGCCCATGGCCCTCGAGCTCTATCCCCCGGATGAGGGGGGGTTCTGGTACATGCGGGTTAACCCGGCTGTTGCGGTGAGCTTCAACGAGGCAGAGGATGGGGGAGTGGAATCCCTCAACCTCTACCTACCCGACGGGACGACTTATACGAGAAAACGAATCGACGACAACAACTGACAGACATATGTGCTACGAAACGTATAATGGCTATGATATGGATGTGCTGGTGAGTATACGAAATTCCCTTTTATTAATATTACAGTAAATAATGGTTAGTATGCTTTCTCATCAAAAATCATGGGTGAGAACTTTGTTCGAGTTATTTTTGTTCGCTGGCAGTCATTTTATTCCTGTTAATGTGAACCAAGGCTACGCTGAGTCTCAAGATAGTAAAAAATTGGTAATTGAGTTAACACAGGAACATATTAAATGAAATAGTTGGTGGAACGATTTCCTTAGAGTGGCAAAATCTTGGAACTCCAGAGGAACCGATGATGGCTCCACACTATGCTCCTGGAGAATTTAGACTTAACTGATATGCGGAGAACAGTGAGATGAGACGCTAACATTTATCTATGTTTTTTTTATCTTTCCCTAAGTTTAAACTCACACGCGTAATAACAAGGGGAAGGAAACGGGAGACATCTCCACTGGAAACTAGGTCCGAATCCAACTCCTAGGCAGAAATAACGGACTGCGCAACTTACCAGATGATGTAAGGATAAAAGTATCTCCCTAAACACACGAGTCTTAGCGTGAGATTCTATTCCAAATTAATAATAAACCTAGAATTAATCCAGCAATTACGGAGATAACAGGAAATCCAGGAATATCTGTAAACATACCACATACGTCAACTTCAAACCTTTCAGGAGGACTAGATATCCCGTTCCATGAAGCTATACATTCCCATATACCTTCCATATCATTAGTCTTTAAATCAGTAATAAAACCAGTAAACATGCCTTGAGGACCAGTTGTTACTGTTATTACCTTAACTTTGTCGTCCATTGTATAAGTTATAGTTACCCCAGCACCTACAATACCAGAACTAATACTTCCAGAAAAAGGAATATTTTCCGTTGTACAATATTTTGTCAATGGTATAAAGAGAGTTATTCGCACGCTTGGCTCATAAATAAAAATAGATAAGCCGTTATCACACCAATTATTATCCTCGACAACCTCAGTGATTATCTCACTTGAATCAGCCCACGCTTTTATTCTATAGTCTTTTGTTTCAACATGAGTAGTATTCCAAGAAAATGTAATAATAATATCTGTTTGCGGATCCAAATTTACTACTCTTAATGTATCAATTTCTTCGCTATCATAATAACAAGTTACGTTAAAGCTCTCTGAATTATTACCTTGGTTTTTTATTGTAACCTTGATATCAATAATTGTACCTGATTCTGCACTGATTAATTCTGATGATTGCCAAGTTGCTGCAACATCATGTTGCATCGGTGCTGGTTCGGGCTCTGGATCTGGCTGAGGTTCTGGTTCACCAGGTCTACGTACTCTGAAAATACCTGATAATCCATCAACTTGTACTGTGTGATCTCCAGAATCTTCAGAGGAAGTTATAAAAGTGATTGTGGTGAAATCTCCTCCCCCCAAAGTAACTGATTGTGAATCAACTAAATTTCCATCTAGCATACAATTAACAGTATAAGTTCCTGATTCGTCACCTATGTTAGCTATTTTTACAGATACTGATACATTCTGATCTTGTTCTACCTCAAGTGGTGATACGATAATGTCGTATAAGTCAAACTCAGCAGGATCAAGAGGAGGAATAGTATCTGGTGCAATCTTTATAAGATAAACATCAGAAACCCCGTTGAGCAGTTCTTTATCGGATGCCCCAGCAACAATGTATCCACCATCGTCACATAACTCAACATGGTACCCATAATCACCACGCCCCGTACCAGCACTACCCAGTTTTTTCTCCCATAACATATTCCCAGCATTATCTGTTCTAACAACATAGACGTCAATATTGTTGTCAGTTCGAGTAGTACCAGCAATAATAAAACCATCATCATATGTTTCCTGAACAGAGTACCCAGCATTATAATCACCACTACCAAAAGATCGTGTCCATTCTCTATTACCAGATGAATCGACTTTAACCAAAGATATAGATCCTCCAGTGGCTATACATCCCCCATCTGAAGTTTCACAAACAGATGTCGCAACTATTCCAAGATTACAACTCCAAACATTCGAGCCATCAACGTCTAGTTTAATCGCCTGTTCTCCTGAAACGAGTATATAACCTTCATCACTTGTTTGATGAGCGTACATTACATTGTCTGAATAAAATTTACTCCATTGTTGGTTTCCATCCGAGTCTGTTTTTATTATATTGGTGCCTCCAGCTAGAATGTATCCTCCATCCTTTGTCTGATATACCGAGTTCCCATTCCCCATTTGATCTCCATATGTCTTGGTCCATTCAGTGTTCCCAAGCGAATCTGTCTTTAATAGATAGACACCTGTTGGAACCCCGATTCCTTGGTTATCTATGGAACCCGATATGATGTATCCACCATCATCGGTTTGCTGCACAAAATAACCTGAGGTCTCTTTTAACGAGGAATCTTCTATGCCTCTACTCCACTCTTTTCTTCCCTCTGAGCTAATTTTTGCTAAGTATACTTTGTGTACTCCTGCTCCTCCTGTGTTCGTGGTATCAATATAGCCGACTACAATATATCCGCCATCAGTTGTCTGGTCTACTCCCGTTCCCCAGATGAAATTTGCTGTGGTGCCAACTAGGATTTCCCATTCTACTCCTGGCTCAGCTATTACCGGAAAAATGTTCAAGATGGAAAAAGAGATTACGCTTACTAAGATTATATTGTATCTTACTTGTTTTTTCTGAAAAATTGAAACCATAGTAATCAATACGATTTAATGAGGATAAAATTATCTATAAAAAGAGGGAAAGTATTCGGGAGATATCTCCACTCGCTGCAGGGTTCGAACCCAACCTTCCGTATTATATCCTCTTAAGTAAGACCATGTAATCGTCGGGCATAGTAACCACGCGCGCGCAAGATTCTCACGTGAATCTATAGTACAAGTACTTGATCCCCTCGATCTATGTTTTTCCTATTCAAAGACAAAACATATTCTTCTGGGATCTCAAGTGGCCCGCCACACATACGGCACCTCGAGTTCTCTAACATCTTATCACCA